>Ga0247839_1005831_pt1 | contig 14670 bp, 16 predicted proteins | sample LaCruzMarch2015__6_FD_192405 | JGI IMG/M metagenome (GOLD analysis project Ga0247839, IMG submission 192405) | Freshwater microbial communities from meromictic Lake La Cruz, Castile-La Mancha, Spain - LaCruzMarch2015_16m | ecosystem: Environmental > Aquatic > Freshwater > Lake | place: Spain...
GTAGAAATGAAAGAAGCTTCCAATTTGATATTTAATTGTTTTCCAGATCTTACTGATAGGCAGCAAAAGCAAATTATTCAGTTGTACGATTTGTATGTAGAATGGAATGCGCAAATAAACGTAATTTCCAGAAAAGACATTGAAGAACTTTATTTGAAACATGTATTACATAGCTTAGCCATTGCAAGATTTACTAGTTTAAAACCAGGAGCTCGAATACTCGATGTTGGCACAGGAGGAGGTTTTCCAGGTATTCCTTTGGCTATTTATTTTCCAGAAACAGAATTCGTTTTAGTTGATTCAATAGCAAAGAAAATTAAAGTAGTAGATGCTATTAGTCAAGGAATTGGATTAAAGAATATAACAACTCAAATTGGAAGGGCAGAAAAGGTAGAAGGTAAATTTGATTTCATTGTTTCAAGAGCTGTGGCTCCTATTCAGGAAATAATTCAATGGACTGAAAACAAACTATCCAAGAACAATAATCATAATATTGTTAATGGCTGGATATTTTTAAAAGGTGGAGATTTAATTGAAGAAGCAAGTGTTACAAAAAAGAAATTTCAAATTCTACCACTGCAAACTTGGTTCGATGAAGAATTCTTTCTAACCAAGAGAATCGTTTATGTAATGAACAAAAAAATATCTAACTAAGAAACTTAATTTTCCTTAGTTTATTGATTTTGCATTGTATTGAGGTTGCATATTCTCATCAGAAAACTCATGTAAAAATTTCATAGACTCGTTTACCATACTCTCAGACCCAATATATAATGGCACTCTTTGATGAATGTCTAATGGTTTTATTTCGAGAATATCCTTATAGCCATCAGTTCCTTTTCCTCCAGCTTGTTCTGCAATCATTGCCATTGGGTTGGCTTCATAAATCAATCTTAGTTTTCCTTTAGGAGAATTTAATGTTGTTGGATAAATGTAAATTCCACCTTTAATTAAATTTCTGTGAAAATCACTCACCAACGAACCAATATATCTTAATGTATATGGTTTATTATTCGCCTTATCATCAGCTTGACAATGTTTGATGTATTTTTTTATTCCTTCAGGAAAATGAATGAAATTACCTTGATTTACAGAATAAATATTCCCCTTTTTAGGAATTCGCATTTCTGGATGAGAGAGACAAAATTCTCCAATTGAGGGATCCAGCGTAAAACCATTTACACCATTTCCGGTAGTATAAACTAACATAGTAGATGAACCATACACGATATAACCAGCAGCAACTTGATCTGAACCATATTGTAGAAAATCTTCAACAGTAGCAGGCCCATTTTTGGTTTTTCTTCTGTAAATAGAGAAAATGGTTCCAACGGAAACATTTACATCAATATTAGAAGAGCCATCGAGAGGATCCATACAAACAACGTATTTTCCATTAATAGCGGATTGATTATCAAATAAAATAATATCATCATTTTCTTCAGAAGCTACTCCAGCGCATTCTCCGCCTGAAGCTAAAGCTGCCAGAAACTGCTCATTTGCAAAAACATCTAACTTTTTTTGGGATTCTCCTTGTATATTATCAGTACCAGCTTCACCTAGAATATTAACTAATCCAGCCTTATTAACTTCTCTATTTACAATTTTAGCAGCAATACTTATATCACTTAATAAGCTAGATAGCTCTCCTTTTGCATATGGAAAATCAGCTTGCCTTTCGATAATAAATTCTCCAAGTGTTACTAGATTGCGGCTCGGACGATACATAGAAAAATATTATGGTTAAGGCAAAGGTAAAAAAATACCGCTGTGTTACTTATTTTTACGTGCTATTTTAAGAGAATGTTAATTATTAGAACGCATTTTTGGCAAAAAAACACCTAACCCAAATCCTAATGCCCTGATTTGTTGAACAAACGTTACTTGTCCTGAAGCACTTGTACTAAAGAATGATATTTTTGCTGTGCTGAAATCAAATTTGAAAAAAAAACGCTCTTTGAAAATCATACTTGCAGTAAAATTTGGCGATATTCCAACACCTCTTTGTTCTTCGAAAGTTCCTATACCTCCATTTAAAAGTACATCTATTGCAGGAATTTTCATACTTTGAAGATGAATAGAAGCACCAAGTGAAACTTTAAAATCATCATTTATTGGATAAAACCAATTTAATCCTCCACCAAATGACAGTGATTCCCAATAAGCTTTGCTGAAAGAAAGAGGAAACTGATTGGCTTGCTCAATAACACTTGGAACTAAAATTATTGTATTAAAACGATATCTTAAATATTTGAAATTTAATGACCAATATAAGTTTGGGTCTATTTTCTTAAGGTAATTAAGTTCTGTTCCAAATCCTGAATTAGCCCCACCAGCGCCACTTTTATTCGCAGATGAACTTCCAAAAACACCAACAGGAACGCCTAAAAACATATTTATCGCAATTAATCGATTTCTATAAGTAGCGTCTGAATTAGCAGCTTTTTTAGAATGGTTTATAGGATTTATTTTTTCATCTTGAGCTTTGGGATTTGAAATTGGTCTGTTGGGATCAATAATTAATTTTTCTATTCTTTGATTTTTGATATAAATAATGGCTCCATCAATATTTTTGACTTGAATGCTGTTTTCGCTTCCCGGATTTAGTATTTCACCTGCAATAAAAGTACCGTCAACAAGGTATACTGTATCTTTAGGCAAAGATTGAGCATAAGTGTTTGTAGCTATTAGAATAAAAAAAAGTAACGTTATTTTTTGAAATTGCATAGCCCTAAAGCTACAACAAAAATAAAATCTATTGATTTTTTGAGGGTTTAAACTGAAAAAATAAAATAACCCCACAAATACCTACAATAAAAAGAATGGCTTTCCAAAATTTGAATATGAATGCACCAAGGTCGCGACCTTCGATAATGCCATCAATAATAAGGAATTCTAAGCTTTTGTGATTTGAACTTAGGACTGTTTCAGAATAATTATTAGAATCATTAAATTTAAAAAAGCCTGTTATTGCTTCCATTTCATTTTTTAAGAATTGCAAGGAATTTGGAGAACTTACGCAATCAAATGCCATTACACCTTTTTTTCCAATAAATCTAAAATGAACACTAATTTGTTTTTTAGTGGCATAGATTCCCGTCTCAATTTCTTCTGCCCAATAAAGGCAATTCATTTCATTTGAAAACTTTGGAGCAATTGACCAGTTCAGAATTTTTATTGGTTCTAACTTAAATTCTTGTTGTGTAGAATCGATATTGTCTGATTTTTTAATTAATCTTTCTAATACTTGATTATCAGTTATTATATCATAATTGGAAGCATCAATTAACAAGTTAGGTAAATAATAAACAGTAAAGAGTAGGGCAGTGGTGTCGAAGATACTTTTATTCCTTTGTAAAATAATACCGAGATAACTAGGGTCGGCAATTGATGCACCCCAAAAGTTTCTTACAAATTCATTTGATTTCTTTTCATTTAGGAATTTGAAATTTGAATTCAATTTTAAAATTCCTAAATCTTTAATTGAGATAATAGATTTCTCTTCAAATGTATACTCTTTTTCAATCGAATCAATCGCAGCAATCAATAATGAATCTGTTTCTGCTAAACAAATAGTATTTGTAAAAAGCAAAAAACTTAACATTAACTTATACTTCATAAACTTGTTGAAATTGAGTCGCAATAATAACTCAAATTATTATCGATTTTTTAATTCAGCAATTTTACCTCTTTATGATTAGTTTAATGTAAATCTAAATATTTTTATTTAGTAGTAACTATTTATAAATGAATGGTATACAACAATATTCTTATTAGTTGTTATATACTCTGGAATTATATCTTTTTCATTTTTGTACACAATTGGATGGTAACCTTTTTTCAATACTTCATCAATTTGACTTTCAGAAGGAATAAAATTGTAAGCAGTTGCATTCGTATAAAACATTGCTTCTATGTAGTGCCGTTCATTGATATTAAATAATACCGACTTTGGTGGTAAATTAAGTGTTTTAAAATTATTTCTATTTTTTAGTAATTCAATTGAATAGTAATTTTCCGAGAAAAAAGGCGAATGCTTTTTAGCAATTTCATTGAAATTCATTTTTATTAGTACTAAAATAAACGAACTTGAAAAAAATAAAAATGAGAAAATTGATTGCTTTATTGGTTGTAATTCTAAAAACTTAAAAATATTATTTATTAAAACTCCGAATGCAATCATTATGGGCATTGCTGTAATTACAGTAAATGAAGGCATTTTTGTAGCAACAAAAGAAAAAAACAAATACACCACAATGACCATTGTAATGATTGCAGTGAAAACACCTTTATTACCAATTCTTTTATGGGATAAATATATAGCTGGAATTATAAAGAATGCTGCAATTTTTCCATACATGTCGTTAAACTTATCTGAGTAATACCAAAATGTACCAACATGACCATCAAGAGGTTCTGTAACATGGGCAGCGTTAAATAAATATGCTTTTGCAGCTTCGTCGGGATACCAAATAAAAGTGAGTAACTGCCATGGGAGAGCTATAATGACGGTAATAGTAAGCGCAAGAAATAAGTCCTTATACTTCAGTAAATTAAATTTACTTAAAATAAACAGGTTTATAGCCCAGCCTAAATATACGAGAAGGCCAACTAACCATTTGCATAGAATTGCAAAACCTGAGAACAAACCTACTAAAATTAACCATTTTCTATTTCCTGAATATGTATATTCTATCCAAGCCCAAATACTCAGAGAGATATAAACTAAAAAAGTAAAATCGTTATGGTCAAGTTCTTGTCTTCCTGCTATTAATTCAAGAATGTATGTGCAAGTTAGCATTAGAATTGAAGCATAAAATGCTACTTTATTATCAAATAATATCTTGGCTGAACGGTAAGTTACCGCAACTAAGCTTATTCCTAAAACAATGTTTGGTAGTCTTAAGGTAAACTCAGAAATGCCAAATAGCTTAAAACTAATTGCTATTTGCCACAAGAATAAAGGTTGTTTGTGCAACCATAAAGTGTACCTGTCCCATCTGTCATACTCCATTGTAACAATTGGATTATCATATAATGTTGGGCGTAAAGGATGTTGCATTAGGTTTTTTGCAACAAGAGCATGAAATCTCTCATCCCAAATATTTAGAAAAGGGTCTAATAGTGCCCCAAAAGAAAATAAAGCAGCAGCAGCTAATAAAATTAAGTAAAAAGTAATGGTATGTTTGCCTTTTCGAAAAGAATAAAAGCTGCAAAAAAGAAAAAAAAGAAATAAAACGATTAGATTTTGCTGAAGTGCTGAAAATAAATGAAAGCTCATATTTATTCAGGAGAAATTTTCAATTTTTTTATCATTGTTAATGGCCCCGGACAATAAGTTTCATGACAGCGAATGCAAGTAGAAACTAGGCTGTTAAATTCCTTTTTTTGCATAGCCTTTTCACTTGCATAAAATCTATCATACTGTATTAAGAAAAGTTGAGCATATTCTGTATAATGTTCTCCTTTCTTAGAATCCGCAGATGCTTTAGCAGTTATAATTTTTTTATATTTTTTTTGATAATCTGGAAGCTTTTCATTGGTTATAACCTTCGTTTTTATTGATTTAAAATCATTTGCCATGATGCGCATCAACTTACTTAACTGACTTTCAGAAACCCTGAAATTGCTATTAGTAATGCAAAAAGTAATTAAAAATAAAGTAAAAACGAAGTAATATGATTTACTTTTTAGCATAAATTATAACTCCATTCGCTTCAAAAGAAATCTTTGTTTCAGGTTGTGTTATTTTAGCTATTTCCTCTTTAGATTTACCAGCATCTTCTGCGTAATGTTGAAGCATTTCTACACTCACTATTTCTTTAAAAGCAACTCCTTCCATTACAGCCGTTTTTCCATCACAATCTTTTGGAACAAAAAAACCATAATCTTTAAATCTTACCATCATTGCTTCTCCATTTCCTAAATCTACATTCATCCAGCAACCTTTTTTCTTACAAGCTTCATTAATGACACCTGTAAATTTTATTTTCAGTGAATCTGCAGCCTTCATTTTCATATTGAATTCAGAAACAGAAAGGGCGCCATCGGGGTTTATCTTATCACCAAAATATTCAGCTTTTTGTGCGGATACGTTTTGGATTCCTAAAACGGCAGCAATAACGAAAGTAATAATAGTTTTCATAGCGTTTTTTTAGCAAATGTAATTATTTTAAGAACAATTTAGCGCACGGAGCATATGTCTTTTTCCAGGAGGTCCAGCTATTCTTTCAAGCTGTAATCCATTCTCAATCATGTTTCGGCGTACTTCGCCTTTTGCGCAATAGGTTACCCAAATTCCATTTTTATTTAAATATTCTGCAACTTTTTTTAGCGCATTAAATGACCATAATTCAGGCTGATCTTCAGGACCAAAAGCATCATAGTATATTAAATCGAATTTATTGGAATCATTGAATTCTTCCCATTTAACTTTCAATACTTCTAATTGAAAGGTATTATCGAAATTATCATCTTCTATTTTTTGATGAAACTTATGGAAAGAGTTCTCCTCTTTTTTTATTTCTATACCAGAAAAATTTAGTTTGTTAAGTAATTCTTTATCTATGGGAAAAGGCTCTAAGGCAATATATTCAACTATTAGGTTTGCTTTATTTCTTGTCTCCAAAAATGTTAACCATGCATTTAATCCTGTTCCAAATCCAATTTCAAGGATTCTAATTTTCTTTTTAGAATTATCTATTTTCTGAAGTCCTTCTGTAATGAAAACGTGCAAAGATTCCTGCAAAGCACCATTCATGGAATGATAGGTAACGTTTAAAGAATCATTCAGCAAAGTATCTGATCCATCCTTTGTAGGAACAATACTTAACACAATTTGTAATTATTTAGAAAGAATTTTAAATTCAGTTCTTCTATTCAATTGTCTTCCTTGATCTGAATCATTTGGAGCTATTGGTTCTTTAAACCCATAGCCTTTAAATTCTAATCTTTCTTTCTTTATTCCTTTTTTATCTACAAGATAATTCACAACCGAAAGGGCTCTGTTTGTGGACAATTTCTCATTATAAGCTGCAGAACCAACGTTATCAGTATGAGAAGATATCTCAATTCTAATAGTAGGATTCATTTCCAATAATTTTGTTAAACGGTCGAGCTCTGCGATAGATTGTGTTCTTAATGTAGATTTATCAAAGTCATAAAAAATGTTTCTTAAAACTATTTTCTTACCTATTTCAAGTTTGTTTAGTTCAACATCCTTAATGATTTCTTGGTATGTTTTTGATTTTGGTAAATCTACGTTTTCTGAAAAGAATAGATAATCTTCCATAGTTACTGCGATTCCATAATTTCTTCCAGATGGCAATGATACCAAGTATTTACCAGTTTTTGAGTTTGATTGAAAAGTTGAAACGACTTCGTTTTTTTCATTATCTGTAATTACAATAATAGCATTCAAAGGCTCTTTTGAAACGGCATCAGTTATTGTTCCTTTTAAGATTGTAACGTTAGAAGAAAATTTTCTTTCAACTTTTGATTCAATTACAATTTCACGGGAAAGTAAGTTACTGCTTAATAACAGCTGATCTTCAGTATTCATTACAGGTTCTTTTTCAGGTCCCAACAATGTTATCATATAAATATCTGTTTCCCCAATGGCATCCATTCTTGCAGAAGAGTAATACCCATGTTTACCAGAAGCTGATACTACAAAAAATACATCCTTATCTGCTGAATTTATTGGATATCCAATATTTTCGGGCTCAGACCATTTTCCGTTTTCAAAAACAGAACGGAAAATATCATAACTACCCATAGTTTTGTGGCCTTTTGAACTGAAATACATGGTTTTCCCGTCAGGATGCATGTATACCCCTTCTTCATCATAACTGGTATTTATTGTAGGCCCAACGTTATCTGGCTTACCCCATTTTCCCTTATCATCTTTTCTAGTTACATAAATATCAAATCCCCCTAAACTTTCTTCAGGCTTATTACTTACAAAATAAATTGATTTTTCATCATAAGAAAAACAAGCATGAATTTCAGAATATTTTGTATTGATGGCATTTCCACCTGCCGATTCGGGTTTACTCCATTTATCACCTTGTAATTCAGAAAGTAGAATATCTCCTTCATTTTCATCAGTATACACAAAAAGTTTTTGACCATCAGCCGAAAGTGCTATAGTTGCATCATGCAAATCTGTATTTACTGGTTTTGGTAAATTTATTGGCGGAGTCCAAATTCCATTTTGTTTAGAAGTATTTAGAATGTCTTCAAAGTACATTCCATCATCAGCAACTCTTCCACCTGTAGTATTGTCTCTTCTTGAAGTAAAAAGCATGATAGATTCATCTGCTGTAATTACTGCAGCATATTCTCTATATTTTGAATTTACTACAGGACCGAGATTATCAATTATTACCCTAACTGGATTTGCAACAAGATGTTTCCCTTCATTACATTCAGTTATTCTTTTATCGGGGTCAAATCCAGCTTTTTTTTCAGGAACACTTTTGTACAAAGTGTAAAACTTAATTGCATTGTCAAAGTCGTGGTTTAAATGATATGATTCTCCTAGATAAAAAGTAATATCGGGATCAACTTTAGGATTTAGTTGATAAGCTTTTTTTAAGAAATCTAGTGATTTAAATTTATTCGGAGAATTTAAATATGATACACCTAATTTAAAATTTAGCATATCGTTATTTGGATTAAAGTTATAAGCTTTAAGATAGTAATCAATTGCTAAATACTTTAAATAATCGGCTGTAAGATAGTAATCATCACCAATTTTAATATTTTGATTTGCATCTTTTAAACCGCCTTTATCATTGGGGAAATTTTCTTTTTTGAATTCTACGTTTTGCTGTGCAAACAAAAATCCTTGCAGACTAATAAAAATAATTGTTAAAAACTTTTTCATATACCTATTAATTGCAATCAGCGTCTAAGAATTGTTTTGCGGAAGTAATTCCATTTAAAGTAGCTTCTGTCCAATCTTTGCAAGCTCCACTAATGTCTCTTAAGTTTTCTTTTGCGATGCCTCTATTATAATAGGCGTAGCCGTAATTAACATCAATTTTAATTGCGTTATTAAAATCTTCAATAGCGCCTTGGAAATCTCTTAACTTATTCTTTAAACAGCCTCTATTGTTGAATGCAAATGGGTCATTTTTATTTAATGTAATTGCTTTATTAAAATCTAACATCGCACCATCATAATCTTGAAGTTCAAATTTCAATCGCCCTCTTTTAACATATGAAGAACTTTCATTTGGATTTGATTTAATAGCATAGCCATATTCAACAAGGGCGCCTTGATTGTCTCCATTTGCTCTTAAAATACTTCCTAGATTATTGTAAGCTGCCACTAATTTGGGATTTAACTTAGTGGCTTCTCTATAGTCTGATATTGCTCCATTGTTGTCGTTTAATTGTCTTTTAGAACTAGCTCTGTCATTATATGCTTCAGCAAAGTCGTTTTTAATGTTGATGGCTTTTGTAAACTGCTCTATAGCTTCTTGAAACTTGCCTTGTTCATAATAAATTCCTCCAGAATAATAACATGCATCTGCATTCTGATTGTTCCTGTTGAATGACTCCAAATAATCTAGTAATGCATTTTCTTTATCTTTATTTAGATAATAACACTGCGCTCTATAATAAACTGATTTATCTGATTTTGAAGTATCTAAAGCCATATTCTTGGTGAAATCTGCAATGGCTTCAGTGTATTTTTTTATATCCAACTTACAAACTCCTCTATTATAATAAGCCTTAGCAAAAGAAGAGTCGAGTAAAATAGATCTATCAAAATTTTCAATTGCACTCTTGAAATCCTTGTTATTAAAAGCTGAAATTCCTTGATTGTAAGCCTCAATTGCTTGTTCATTTTGACCAATAACAAAATTACAAACTACTGAAATACAGAAAGTAAGGTAAAATTTATTCATTCAAATTGTCTTAATTTTTAGGTATGTAAGATAACAGAATGTTCTTACAAATAATAGATTATAGAATTTTACTTAAAAATTTAATAAATCAGTTTCTTTTCTGATGATTTATTATTTCATTGAAATATCTTTTATCTTGAAACGTTGTTAAATCGTAAATGCCTGTTGAATTTGAATCGAGTTGACCTTCAAAAATATCTTTACTTAATACTTTCTTAAAAACATGCTGAAAAAGTTCAGAACAATAGAATTTGCTTGTGTCCTGCTTGTTGAAATCATGGTCAAATGGTTTTGTGTTCTTTGCATAATATTCCATTGTTTTAACAATGGAACTGATAGTGTCTTTAGAAGAGTTGAACCTAACTACCACAATACTATTAGGTTTACTTTCATTTAGAAATGTTCTAAACGACTGGTATTGTGTTCCATCAACTGGAGAAACAGAACTGGATAAAGCATGAATTACTTGCCAAGTTTTGTTTTTTACAACAAGTATTGCACAATGAGTTGCTTCAAGTTTCCCGTTTTGAACTTCTACTATGCCATCACTAAACATTCCATAACCTCTTCTCAACACAATATCACCTTCTTTCAGTTTGCATATTTCCGTTGGTGATAAGTGATAATAAACAGATTTCATATTTTCAGGATCTAAAAAGACCTTGTAATACAAGAAAGAAATAGCAATAAGAATGATGCTTAATAAAATGAAAATGAGCCTCATAATCCGTATTTTTCGGTTTAAGAGGCTCATTTTGAATTGTTTTAAGTTTATTTTGATTCTGAGTCTGAAACTGAAGTGTCAGCAGCAGGCATTGTAGCAGAAGTATCAGTAGCGGGGATTTCCGCTCCTTCACCACCACCCATCGGATTTTCTTTCGGTTGGTGTGCTAACCATTTGTCACCTTCTTTTTTCATTTTCAACTCTCCTGGTTGACCTTCTTTAGTGCAGCAATAAGTGCAAACAGCAGTCGTGTCGCCGCTTATAGTGCATTTTAAATCTTTAATCTCTACTTTTTCTTTTTTAGCATCTTTGTTTGCTGCACCCATTGAAGCTGTTAAACTTTTCATCATGTCTAACATTCCTCCAGTTTCTTTTGTACAAAATTCTTTTGCTTTATCGAAATCTTCAGCATTCATTGCATCTAGATATGCTTTTGCATTGGTTTCTGGAGTGCTTCCACCAGAACAAGCATAAACAAAAACTGCAACTAAAGCAATTGCGGCTAATTTTATTGTATTTTTCATAGTTTAAATTTTATGCAAAAGTGCTATCTTATTTTGTGATACACAACAAATAATTTAACAGTTTTTAACATTTGAATGTGCATATAGCTCTTCCTTTACTTTTTAAAGTGTTTAGCAAGTCCTTCTAGCAAAAGATTACAAAAGTTAGTTAATGGTTTTTCTGCCATCATTTTAAGAAAAGCATTCATATCACCATCAAAATTTATAGCTGCTTCTGAATTTTCTTTTGATACTTCATCAATGTGCACGTTTAAGGTAAACGGGAATGGCACCTTACCGTGAGAATTCATTTTTATTGTATGGTCAGAAATCCGTTCGGTAATTTTCATTCCAATGTCAGCCATGCCTTTAATAGTAAAAGAGCATTCGTCTCCCTCGCTTTTCCAATTTATTACTTGTTCAGGCATTAATTGTTGCATGTTCGATATAACTGAGAGGAAAGAATATACCTCTTTTTGAGAAGCTTCGATAGGCTTCTTGTTTGTTTTAATTGTTAACATAATTTATTTAAGCAATCTTTAAAGTGGCCCCCCAGTTTTCAGGACTTGTATTCCAACTTTTTAACAATTCTATTTCTTCACCCTCTACATACTTGTGTTTAAGGGCTTGTTGAATTAAATAATCATAGTTGCTTAAGCTATAAAAAGTGCATTTGTCTTTTTTAAAGTTTGAAATGGCAGTATCAAATCCGTAATCAAATATTGAAACGAGTCCTTTTACGATACAACCTTCATCTCTTAATGCTTTTACAGCATTCAGGCTACTTTGCCCAGTAGATATTAGGTCTTCAACAACTACAACTGTTTGACCTTTTTCAATTTTACCTTCAACTAGATTTTCCATTCCATGACCTTTTGCAGCAGCTCTCACATAAATGAAAGGCAATCCCAATTCCTGAGCTACTAAAGCTCCATGTGCAATACCTCCAGTAGCTACACCTGCTATTACATCTGGTTTCTCAAATGTACTAACAATAGTTTTTGCTAGTTCTTGACGTATAAAAGTTCTTACCTTCGGAAATGATAGTGTAAGTCTATTATCACAATAAATTGGAGATTTCCACCCGGAAGACCATGTAAATGGTTTAGAAGGTTGTAACTTTATCGCTTTAATTTGTAACAAGTAATCTGCTAACTGCTCAGCAGTATCTTTATTGAAAATCATGCAACAAAAATACGCGGTTTACCTGAATAGAAAAGCCCTACTTTTCAACAATTCACAAAATATTAGTTCATCTTCAAACATTGATAAAACTTTTAGCGGGAATTCCATAACTACCATTCAACAAGCATTCAAGTGGTTATGTGAGGTTGACAACGAAAATGCATATATACTATTTCCAGATATTGACTATGATTTGGGCATAGAATTGTTGAAAACTGAGTTTAAATTTATAGTTGCCGCTGGAGGAGTTGTGGTTAATTCAGCTGGAGATTTACTTTTTATTGAAAGGTTAGGTTTATGGGACTTACCTAAGGGAAAAGTAGAAGAAAATGAGTCTGTAGAATCTGCTTCCATAAGAGAAATAATAGAAGAAACGGGAATAAATTCTCTTCTAAATCAAGAATTTATTTGCTCAACTTTTCATATTTATTGGTTGAAGAATAAATTTATATTGAAAGAGTCTGTATGGTATTCTTTCAATACTTTAGATAATAACATCTTAATTCCTCAGCAAGAGGAGAATATAACAAAAGCTGAGTGGATTTTACCAAAAAATATAAAGCAGGTATTGTCTCATACTTATCCATCAATAATTCATGTGATGGAGTGTTTTAATCGAAAAAAAGGGCTTAATCTTTTTTAGCTGCTATATTATACAAATATTTTGCTTTTATGGGAATTTCTATAACAACTTCAGATCGATATGGCATACTTCCCTGGGTAGCTGGTACAAAATTCACAGCAGACAATTCTTTAATCACTTGTTCATCAATACCAAAACCTACTTTTGAAATGGAGTAAATCTCTTTGAGTTTACCATCAAAATTTACTTGAAATCCAATCATTGCATTACCTACTAAATTCGCATCTGCAGCCTCTTTTGAAACAACTATCTTAGAATAAATATATCTAAATAATGAATCTTCTCCTTCAAGAAAAAATGCTTCGTGATTTGCTATGTCAAAATTAACATCATAGTTTTTTCCTTTATCTAAAATTTTTTGTTGCGCATCTGTTTCTTTTGCTTTAAAACCAGTTGTATTTGTGGTTCCCGTTTGAGCGTCCGCTGAAAAAACGTAAGTAACAATTGTTGCGATCAGGAAAATTCTTTTCATGTTTAGGTTAGTTTGGGGCAAATTTACAATTTCAAAAGAAACGTTATTGACAATTAGAATCAATTTCTTTCAATCAAAATTATTTTTTTCCTCTCACAGCTTTTTCAATTTCGTCCCACATTGGTTCAGGAACATGTCTCAAATTGCTAAATTCTCCAGCTCCTTGCAACCATTCTCCGCCATCAATTGTAACAACTTCTCCATTTACATAACTTGCAAAATCTGAAATAAGATATGCTGCCAGATTTGCTAACTCGGCATGTTCACCAAATCTTTTTAAAGGAATTCTATCTAAAGGGTCAATTTTCTTTGCCAATTCTCCGGGAAACAACCTGCTCCAGGCACCTTGAGTTGGAAATGGACCTGGCGCAATTGCATTGCTTCTAATTCCATATTTTGCCCATTCTACTGCTAAACTTCTTGTTAAGGCAAGTACTCCAGCTTTTGCGCATGCCGAAGGAACTACATAACCAGAACCTGTCCACGAATAAGTGGTAACTATGTTTAGAAAACTACCACTTTGTTTTTCTTCAATCCATTTTTTACCAGCGTGTAAAGTACAGTTATAAGTTCCTTTTAAAACAATATCTACAATGGTGTCAAACGCTTTGTGACTTAATCTTTCTGTTGGACTAATGAAATTTCCAGCTGCATTATTTAACCAAACATTCACAAATCCGAATTCATTCCATGCAATTTCCATGGCTTTTTCAACTTCTTCCATTTTGCGCACATCACAAACTGCGTAAATAATTTTACCTCCGGTTTTTTCACTAAGTTCGGCACAAGTTGTTTTTAACACATCTTCCTTTCTGCTAGTAATCATTACTTTGGCACCTAACTTAAGAAATACTTCAGCCATAGATTTACCCAAACCCGTTCCTCCTCCAGTTATTACAACATGTTTGTTTATAAGAGCATTTTCTCTAAGCATGAGGCCTGTTTCAGCAATATTCATATGATTTTGTTTGGTATAATGTTTGACCTCAAACTTAAACAATCATTTTAATTTTTTACTATGTTATCGAAATTACTTTTAGCAGGAATTTTTGCGTGTTCAACTGCTATTGCACAACCAGTTATAACCCTATCGTTGCAAGACAGTAGTTTATTTACAGCTGAAATTGATAATCAATCATTTAACGAGCCTCAATCTGTTATGAATTTTTACGATGTTCCTACAGGAAGTCATCTACTTAAGATTTTCAAAATTTTAAAAACTG
>Ga0247839_1005835_pt1 | contig 14650 bp, 8 predicted proteins | sample LaCruzMarch2015__6_FD_192405 | JGI IMG/M metagenome (GOLD analysis project Ga0247839, IMG submission 192405) | Freshwater microbial communities from meromictic Lake La Cruz, Castile-La Mancha, Spain - LaCruzMarch2015_16m | ecosystem: Environmental > Aquatic > Freshwater > Lake | place: Spain...
ATTACAAACCCTATTTGATAAAAATATAGGCTTTGAGTGTGTATCAATAAATGAACTAGAACATATTCTTAAATTATTTCCAACTATTGATAAAACAAGGATTTTATTTACTCCTAATTTTGCTGCAAAACATGAATATGAATTTGCTTTTAAATTAGGATGCTATGTAACAATTGATAGCCTTTATCCATTAGAGAATTGGCCGGAACTTTTACAAGGAAAATCGATATTATTACGTATTGATCCGGGAAGTGGTGCGGGTCATCATAAATATGTTTGCACTGGTGGCAATGAATCAAAATTTGGTATCACTAAAGAAAATTTAGATAAAGCGGCCATCTTAGTAAGAGATAACAATATTAAAGTTATAGGCTTGCATGCTCATTCAGGTAGTGGCATTTTGTCACTCGATTTATGGCAAGAAACTGCTCTTATGTTAGCTCTAGAAATTGAGCGTTTTCCTGATGTTACAATCATTAATATTGGTGGGGGTCTTGGTGTAGTTGATAAACCAGGACAACAATCATTAGATCTTAAAGCACTAGATAACTCATTACAGGCTGTAAAATCACGCTATAAAGGACTAAATTTATGGCTTGAACCTGGACGATTTTTTGTGGCTGAATCTGGTGTAATTCTTGCTAAAGTTACGCAATGTAAAGAAAAAGGTAAGGTTAATTTTGTAGGTATTGAAACTGGGATGAATTCATTAATTAGACCTGCTCTTTATGGGGCTTTTCATGAAATTGTTAATTTAAGCCGTATAAATGAAGAAAAAATATCTTTCGCCCATGTGGTAGGTCCTATTTGTGAGTCAAGTGATACTTTGGGTTATGACCGCTTATTGCCTAAAACATATGAAAATGACATTTTCCTTATTGCTAATGCTGGGGCTTATGGGCATTGTATGAGTTCAACATATAACCTGCGTCCTGCGGCTTTTGAAATTTTGATTTAAGATAGAGTTGGTGTGATTATATAGATATGTTGCAGCTAAATTCCAAGCCACGACCGTAATTTCGAGCCACGACCGTAAGGGAGTGGATATCTTAAAATATCCACTCCCTTACGGTCGTGGCTCGGATTGAATCGGATTATACAAGGCTAGAAACGCCATATAAGACCACGGACATGAAAGAGGTTTCATTAGATGCTAAACGATAGTTTAGAGCGCAGTACGGCCACTGATCCACGACATTCTTATATTGTTCAAGCACCGGCAGGCTCCGGCAAAACTGAAATTCTCACCCAGCGTTTTTTAAGATTACTAGGTGGGGTGACTAACCCTGAGCAAATAATAGCGCTTACCTTCACACGAAAAGCTGCTAATGAAATGCGTGAGCGTATTTTATTAGCACTGATTAATGCGTCATCTAATATAAAAGCTAATTCTCCTCATCAACAACAAACGCTTGGCTATGCAAAAGCCGCCTTAAAAAGAGATAAAGAGCTTGGCTGGGATCTATTAAAACAACCAGGACGATTAAGGGTTATAACTATAGACTCACTTTGTCAAACTTTAACCAATGCTATTCCATTATCTGAAAAGCAAATCCCTTATGCCAAAATCAGTGATAAACCACAACTTCACTATATAAATGCAGCTAGATTATGCTTTAACTATGCCAAAGAAAACAAAGATTTCCAGCAACCTTTAAAGACGTTACTTTTACATTTAGACAATAGACAAGATAGATTAATCGAATTATTTGCTGAATTATTAGCTAATCGCGACCAATGGTTACCGCAAGTTTATCTTGCCAAAGAGCAAGATAAAGCAACTTATGAAATAGCGTTATCATCTATTTTGCAGCATGAATTAAACCGGTTTAAATTATCTATTTCAGAATTTTTAAGCGATGAATTACAAATTCTTAGCCAAAGACTTAGCTTAATAGAAGAAAAAATAGATTCTCCACGTAAAGAGTTAAGAAATTGGCATTCATTTAATGAATTAGATAGCAACATAGCGTCTAGTCTTGCAAGTTTATTACTTACTTCTCAAAATACCTTACGCAAAGCTTTTGATCATCATGTTGGCTTAAAACGTGGTGTTTGCGATGATGAAGTCTATGATGAATTAAAAAATAAATCTAAAATCCTACTTGCAAAATTAGAGCTTTTGCCAGATTTTCTTGATGCATTAATAAGAATAAAATCTTTGCCAAAACCTAGTTACGATCAATCGCAATGGGAGACATTAACTGCATTATTGCAAATATTACCACTTATAGCGGCCCATCTTCATTTAGTATTTAATGAAAAAAATGAAGTTGATTTTTCTGCTATTTCTTTGCAAGCACTAAATGCATTAGGTGATGAAGAAAATCCAACTGATTTAACTCTTTATCTTGATAATACTATAAATCATATTTTAGTTGATGAGTTCCAAGATACATCAATTCAACAATTTCAATTATTAACTAAATTAGTGCAAAGCTTTGAACCTAATGATGGGAAAACTTTATTTGTGGTCGGCGACCCAATGCAATCAATTTATCGTTTTCGTGCGGCAGAAGTAGGTTTATTTCTTCGTGCAAAAGAGTATGGTATTGGAGCCGTCCGTCTTAAGCCTTTAGAGTTAAGTTCTAATTTTCGCTCGACATCTACTATTGTTGACTGGGTAAATAGTAATTTTGCATCAATTTTCCCACCAAGAGATGACATTGAATCAGGAGCTATTAGCTTTCATAAATCCGTAAATGTAATACCCTCTTCGGCAGATAGCAATATTTTTGCCCTCCACTATGAAAATCGTGATGAAGAAGCTTATGCTATTGTTGAGATGATAAAACATGAATTAAAAGAGCATCCAAATGATGAAATAGCGATTTTAGTTCGCTCACGTAAGCAATTAAGCTTAATAATGCGAAATTTAAGAGAACAAAATATTCCTTTTCAGGGTATTGAAATTGATCTTTTGGCTAAACTTCCACATATAAAGGATCTTTGGTCTCTAACTCAAACATTACTAATGCCTGCTAATCGCTTGGCCTGGCTTTCATTTTTACGAAGCCCATGGTGTGGCTTAGCTCTTGATGATATTCATGCTATAGCTAATTATTCAAAGTCAAACTCTATTTATTTTGCTTTATCAGAATTAGATAAAATAAATGGGCTTAGTGAGCATGGGCGTATAAGAGCTAATTTTATTTTTCAAATATTAGACAACGCTTTAAATAAAAGAAATCAAGAGTCATTAATTGATTGGATTAGTAATACTCTTAAAAAATTACATATTAATGAAATTCTTGAACCTGCATTACAAGAAGATCTAGAGCAATTTTGGCTGTTACTTGATCATTTTGAAGAGTATGGTCAAATTAAAGATCTAAAACAATTTCATAGTGAATTTAACAAATTATACTCACAAATTGTAGTTCCATCAAAACTCCAAATAATGACAATTCATAAATCAAAAGGGCTTGAGTTTGACTGTGTAATTATTCCAAGTCTTAGTACTAAACCACAAAATATAAATACGCCTTTAATGCGTTGGCTTAAAATACCTAGTGAAAATCACGAAGAAATGGTTTTACTGTCACCAATTAAAGCATCAGAGCAAGATAATTGTCTGCTCTATGACTACTTAGGTAAATTAGATAAAGAAAAATCTAATTATGAATTACAGCGTCTTCTTTATGTAGCTGTAACGCGCGCTAAAAAGCGCTTATACCTTTTTGATAGCGGCGAGAGAATTAATGATGGTTCATTTCGTCATTTATTAAAACACCAAGAATTTAAAGAAGAAATTAAAGATTCTAATCTTCACGAATCTAATTTAGAATTCACCAATTCTTATCATCTACCAATTGAATATTATCAGGAATCTAAAACTATAATTGCTAATGGTGAAATAATCACCCCACAAAGTATAGGAAATCACCGCCCAAGGCTTTTAGGTATTGTAGCTCATGAACTTCTTCAATGGATTTGTGAAAATCATCCAAGTTCGATTGATGAAATTCCATGGGAGATTGCGAATTATCAATTACAAAGCTTAGGATTTGATTGCCAAGAATTTAATTCTGCGATCTCTATAATTAAAAAGCAAATAATAGGTTTTTTTACCTGCCCTATTGGCCAATGGATTATGAAATCTCATCAAAATGAGAAAAATGAATATGAGATTTTGGTAAATACAAATGGCTTTATTGCAACAAAAATAATAGATAGAACCTTTTATGACGAGGGTTTAAGATGGATTATTGATTTTAAAACAGGTAGTCAAGATAAAAATTCAAACGAAATATATCGTAAACAAGTAAACGCATATGCAGAAATTTTTGCTAAATCTCATGAAAAAGATGCAATAAAATGTGGTTTATATTATCTAGAATCTAACCATTGGGTTGCTTGGGAGTATGAAAATGAAGAACATAGAAGAGTCCATCCAGAAAGTATTAGCGAATACAACTGATTCACTATTATCGATTAAAGCCATTGACTTAAATCTAAAGCCAGTAATATCGATTGATGGTAAAAATCTTGATATAAATTTATGTGCAGGATTTCCATCTGGTTTTTTAAATGAATCATTATTACCACAGCTAACTTTAGCTTTAGATGAAGAATTTAGTGAATATAAAGTTCATGTAACTATTGATCATTTTATCAAAGCGCATAGGACTCAACTAATTGGTAAAGGCTTACGAGGGGTTAAAAACACTATTGCCATAGCTTCTGGAAAAGGTGGCGTTGGTAAATCAACTGTTGCTGTAAATTTTGCGGCATCCCTTGCACAAAATGGTGCAAAAGTAGGTATTTTAGATGCCGATATTTATGGCCCGAGTATTCCGTTAATGTTAGGTAAAGTAGATCCTATACAAATTAGTGGGGATAATTATTTACCAGCTTATGCTCACGGTATACATGCTATGTCTATTGGTTATTTAACAGATGGCGAGCCTGCCCTAATCTGGCGTGGCCCTATGTTAGCTAAATCAATGATAGAAATGGTAAATATTACGCTCTGGGATGAACTTGACTACCTGATAATCGATTTACCACCTGGAACTGGTGATATTCAACTAAGTCTTGTCCAAAAAATTCCTTTGGCCGCGGCGGTTATTGTCACAACGCCACAAAATGTTGCAACATTAGATGCTGAAAAGGCATTAAAGATGTTTGCTAAAACTAATATAGATGTCTTAGGTATTATTGAAAATATGTCATTACATCAGTGCAGTCATTGTGGCAATCAAGAAGAAATTTTTTCGGGGGATGGTGCTTTGCAACTATGTAATAGATATAATTGTAAATTACTTGGAAGGCTACCTTTAGATAAACAAATTAGTAAAAATTGTGATGAAGGGATACCAACCGCGACGATTAAATCTAATGAGCTTGCATTGCCATTTATAAAAGCAGCACTAACTGGAGCCTTGGAGCTTAGTAAGAGGCCTCTAAATTATGCTGGTAAATTTCCGGAAATTGTAGTTGAATGATATATGGTAAACTTAATATAAGAGCTAACTGAGCCGCGACGGTTAGGGAGTGGAAATTATGGGCGTGGAAAAGTTAAATAGTTGCTAATTAACTGCTCCGCTCCCTTACGGTCACGGCTCAGATTCAGTCGCAGTTTTTCAAAATAAATTAACATAATATACTGAGTGATAAAAATGTCTGAAAATTATATGGCGGAGGCGATTGAGGTATTGTCTGGGCTTGAGCCTGTTCAACGCCGGCCTGGAATGTATACTGATACATCGCGCCCTAATCACTTAGCTCAAGAAGTTATTGATAACTCTGTTGATGAAGTGATTGCAGGCTTTGCTTCTGAAATTACAGTAATTTTACATGAAGATAATTCGGTTGAAGTAACCGATAATGGTCGTGGAATGCCAGTTGATTTGCATCCACAGTTAGGCTTATCTGGTGTTGAAGTTATTATGACGCGCCTACATGCAGGGGCTAAATTTTCTGATAAAAGCTATAATTTTTCTGGTGGCTTACATGGTGTTGGGGTATCTGTTGTTAATGCTTTATCAGAGCGTGTAGATATCACCATAAAGCGTGATTGCATTATTTACACAATGTCTTTTGCCAATGGTGAAAAAACCGTTGAACTAAAAGAAATAGGCGTTGCCAAAAAACGTGAAACTGGAACCACTCTTAGATTTTGGCCAAATGCTAAGTATTTTGATACGTCCCGCATCTCAATTAAACAATTAAGTCATGTACTTCGTGCTAAAGCAGTCCTTTGCAAAGGATTGAAGATGACTTTTATTAATAATATTTCTCATGAAGAGACAACTTGGTGCTTTGAAAAAGGTTTGTCTGATTATTTATTACAATCTTTACCCACCGATTATTTTCCTGAGGAACCTTTTACTGGAGAATATAAATCTACTGATGCAACTCTTGATTGGGCTCTTGCATTTTCAAACTCATCAACAGGTCTTTTAAATGAAAGTTATGTAAATTTAATTCCAACAATTCAAGGTGGAACTCACGTAAACGGCTTACGTTCTGGTCTATTTGAAGCTTTATCTGAATTTTGTGAATTACGTAACTTAACCCCACGCGGGGTTAAATTAACAGCTGATGATCTTTGGGAGCCATGCCAATACGTATTATCTCTAAAAATGAAAGAGCCACAATTTGCGGGGCAAACTAAAGAGAGACTAAGCTCCAGACAATCTGCTGCATTTGTTGCTAACGTTATTAAAGATAGCTTTGCTCTTTGGCTGAACCAACATCGAAGTCAAGGTGAGCTTATTGCAAATTTAGCCATTGAACGCGCGCAAAAAAGATTACGTCAAGCAAAGCAAGTGGCTCGTAAAAGGGTTAATCAAGGCCCTGCTCTTCCTGGTAAATTAGCTGATTGTTTACAACAAGATTTAAGCCAAGCAGAATTATTTTTAGTTGAAGGTGATTCTGCGGGGGGCTCTGCTAAACAAGCCAGAAATAAAGACTTTCAAGCTATTTTGCCATTAAGAGGAAAAATTTTAAACTCTTGGGAAGTAGAATCAACTCAAGTACTGGCATCTCAGGAAATACATGATATTTCAGTTGCCATTGGCATTGATCCTGCATCTGACGATCTTTCTGGTCTTCGTTATGGGAAAATATGTATTCTTGCAGATGCGGATTCAGATGGTGCGCACATAGCAACGCTTATTTGTGCTTTATTCTTACGTCATTTTAAACCATTAGTTAAAGCAGGACGCATATTTATCGCCATGCCTCCCCTATTTCGTATAGATGCTGGCAAAGATATACATTATGCATTAGATGAATATGAAAAAGATAAAATTATAGAGATGCTTTCTAAAAAATCGAAGGTCAAAATAAATGTACAACGATTTAAAGGTCTTGGTGAAATGAATCCTATACAACTACGCGAAACCACCATGGATCCAAACACCCGCCGTTTGATTCAACTAACACTTGATGACGAGCCAAAAACAAATGAAATAATGGATATGATGCTTGCTAAAAAAAGAGCAGGAGATCGAAAAGTATGGATAGAATCTAAGGGAAATTTAGCTTCAATATAATTTGATTATGTAATATATCTGGTTGGTAAAAATTTATATGGGATTTACCTATTACTCGATTAAGGTTTAAGTACTAAAAGATATACTATCTTCTGAAGAAGTAAACTCTAACTCTTCCGATTTAATATCCTGTTTTCTTTTACTTCCTACATAACTAAAAAAACCGAATGCACTGGTTTTAATATGAGCACTAGTAGCTTTTGATGATATTTCAACAGTTCTCTTTGAGTTATTTGGCAAATCATCAAGTGATAATCTACTTTCTAAATTATCAACTAAACTTAAATTATTAGAAGATTCAGAAGATTTTTTCTCATAATCTTCAAATTCATCACCTAAATGCACCCTAAATAAAGATTCATTTTTTTTAGAATATTGAATTTTAAGTGTATAAGCTAAAATCATCGCTAAAACACATACGCCAGTTACAAGCAAGCCACCTGGTACAAAACACCAAGCAGCTATAATGCCAGTAATTGCTATAGCATGTACAAAATTAATCTTTATAGATTTTATATGTTTTAACTTCTCATTTTTAAGTCTTATTAAAAGGTGCGCGTCACTTAAATTAAGGTTTGTGGATATTTTGTTTAATTTATTTATTTCATAATTATTTATAACTAAATTTATAGTCTCTTTGATGATAGAAAAAACTGATGCAACCACAAATAAAATTGGCGTAACAGTCGAAGCAAAAACTGCCGCACTTAATGATAAACTATATGACGTAATATTTAAAAAACAACCTAACAATAAAAATAAATTATCACTTAATTTTTCCGTATATGATTGATCTTTATTTTTAACAGATTGATAAAGCGAATATAAACCAATACCAACCGTAAATACTATACTTACAATAGGTGCAAATAAAGCCCCTGCCAGAATCTCCTGGATTTTTGTTAGACGCCATAAATCAATCAGTTTTTGATAAAAAAGTGCCGTTGTTAATATTCCTTCCAACCCTAATACGACAAGTTCACCACATTTTTTTTTATGCTGATTATCAATTCCGTTAATAATTAATTTTACTTCTTCATTATTTTTATAATGATCACGTAGTTCGATTAATAAATCATAAAAACTTAAAGGTGAATTTGTATACCTAGTCCATTGAGTTTCAGGAATACCTAAATTAAATAATAAATCATTAATAGCTTTTATTATCTTCTCATCAGAATTAATAGCTTTAACACGGAAATCATGGTTAAATTTAGCAAGATTATTTTGATATTCGAAAAATATTTTATCTAAATCAATAACATCTTTAGTGATGAAAATTTTATTTACGTTATTTACGTAATTAGATATATCTTTTATTTTTTCAATTAAAGACACCACAACACGCCACCGGTAAAATAATTACTCAAATAAATTATATTATGAACACATTAAGGTAATATTAAGGATGATAAAATTATTGTGGCTTAGAAAAAATATGATTAAAATCTAAGTATTGATTATTAATTTATAATTTCAATAATGGTATTAGATTAGAATAATCATTTGTCCATAATTTAGTATCATTAGACGCTACAAATTGCCAACCTAAAGAGCTCATTAATTTCCCTGCCAAACGTTCGTTTGAGGTCAATAGAGCCCATTCTGCTTGAAATTGTCCTAATGAATTATTAGCAGGTTGAGATTTATGTAAAACAATCAGATCCAACGCGCGTCCAGCACCTGTAATTACAGGCAAGATATTCAAATGCCGATTGGACATATTAACTAAAATTACACCTTTAGAATTAATTTTTTGTTTATATATAGAAAATGCCTCTAGAGTTAATAAATGAACTGGTATTGCATCTGAATTAAATGCATCCATTACTATAATCTCTTGTGAATATTTAGGTAGATGGCTTGCTGCAATTAGCCCATCATCCTTAATTATAGAAGTTTGTGGTGGACAGTCGCGTAAATAAGTAAATAGATCATTATTCTTAGCAATATTAATAACCTGCTCATCGATTTCAACTATCTTAAGTTTATCTTTCTCGTTAAATTGACAAGACATGATGCCTGTTCCTAAACCAAGAACCATGGCGTGCAATGGTTTATATTCTTTTTGTAACTCTTGCACCACTGGCAATACTGCACCATAGTATGCTTGAGCACCATCTTTCGGATTTTTTCCTAATTCTACTTGAAATCCATGAACTGTAGACTGGCTTAATAAAAAATGTGCGCCATTAGATTTGAAAACTTGTTTAACGCCATAAAAATTACGCTGTTGACTTAAAACTTCTGTTTTATTAAATAGAGGACAAAATATATAAAAAAATAATATAACCATAGATAGAAATAATATTTTAGTAGAATTAGAAAAAACCACAATAACTAATAATGCTAATATTTCTATTATATGCCATTTAGTTAATATTCTAAATATTCCAATATTAGGAATATAATAATTAATTAATAATAAAATAAATACAATAAACGGAATCACCCAAATTTTTTGCGTAACCGCTGATAAATTAGTGATATTTTTAGGCATAGGAATAATTAATAAAGAAAGCAGTAATACTAATGGATACTCATAAGCATGAGAAAATATCCTTGGTGCTAAAAACCCATTAAAAATACCAGCAAGCACTCCACCAAAACTTAGGCAAAAATAAAAGGTGGTTAATTGCGAACTTTTCGGTCGCGAAAGAACCATCTTGCCATGGCTTAATAAAGCCAACATAAAAAATCCAAGTAAATTAAAAGTAATTAATTGAATTGCATTGACTATATTAATACCAAATATAAAACCAATGATTGGAAACACCGCAAAAACAAGCGTATTACGCCCTATCCACTCAATTGAAATAATCGGTTTTTTTGCAAAAGTTAATATGAATGAAAGCAAATACAAAGCCAATGGTATAACCCAAAATAAAGGGGTGGACGCTACATCAGTAGAGATATAAAAAGTAACCCCCAGCATTAAACTACATGGAATAAAGCTTAAAAACACCCAATTTACTTTATTTTGCCAAGTGATAGCATTTTCTTTAGGAAGAATATTAGTATTTGGTTTATAGCGTACAATTAAAAAAAGATATGCTAACAAAACTAAATAAACTACATATATATAATTCCACCAATGAAATTGTTGATTTATTCCTGAAAATCGCTCAATAAGCCATGGGTAACTTAAAAGTGCGATTAAACTACCACTATTAGAAGCTACATATAAGAAATATGGATCATCTGCGCGCTTAGATGTAGTTTTACTATAAGCATATTGTAATAATGGTGCGGATGAAGCAACGACTAATAATGGCAATCCAAGTTGAAATAATAAACTACTAAATATATCAAATTCAGGAATACCAAAGTGGGTGTTTGGTAAAAGAACCATTGGTATCGTACAAAGACTTAATAAGCAAACAACAAGATGGATAATCCGCCAACTATATTCACCTTTAATCTTAGATAAAAGCCAAGCATAAGAATAACCAAATAATAAAAGTGCCTGAAAAAAAAGCATGCACACAGTCCATAATGCGGGAGTTCCGCCGTAGGATGGTAATAAAACCTTTGCGACCATAGGCTGGATAATAAATAACAAAGAAGCACTTAAAAATAAACTTAAGGGGAAAAGAAATAAATACATAAAATCAACTCAGAAAAGACTATATCCTTGATACAGCAAAGCAACATCAAGGTTTTTATTTAGATTTAAGCAATGTAAACCTTGATTTCGCTTCGCTGCATCAAGACTAAGGCTAACTTAATAAAATTAGCTTAGATCTCAATAGATGATCTTAACATCCACCTTGCTTTCTCATGAGCTGAAATACGATTAGCTAAAAGATTAACTGTTCCCTCATCTTTCATCTTTTGTGCTAATGCCATTGATTGATTTAAATCATTTACTAACGCTCCATTATCATGAGCTAATTCAGCGACCATTTGGTTTGCTTTTAAGCTAGAATCACCATCTTTAATTGTCTTTAATTTATCATATTCTTTAAAAGTTGCAGGAGCATTAGAACCCATAATTAACAGTCGCTCAGCAATTTCATCAACCGCTAATGCAAGATCTTTATATTGAACTTCAAATAATTCATGTAGAGCCTTAAACTGCGCTCCCTTAACATGCCAATGAAAATTCTGAGTTTTTAAATAAAGCGCGTAGGTATCGGCTAAAAGAACGGACAATTTATTAATAACTTCACTCATATAAAACTCCTTGTGATTTACATTATCATACAAATATAATAGTAACTAATCAATAGGGTAAATTATTTTGGACTTTTATGAAACTCATAAAATTATCATTTATTCTTTTATCTGGAGTAATAGTGTCAACATCATATGCAACGCCTTCGAATATTACGTTGATTACTGATCCTAAAGTATTAAACATACCTGTTAAAGAAAATCATGAAAACTTAGTTGATTTGACTAAGCAAAAGGAAATTTACTTAGGCCCTTCGCCTGAAATTCCTAATAATAAAAATTATACTTTTATGCGTAAAACTGTATATGAAAAATTATTAAATGCCGAAAAATCATTGCCTGATGGTATACATTTTTGTTTATATGAAGGTTATAGAAGTCTTGAATTACAAAAAATACTTTTTGAAACGCAATATAATGCAAATAAGTTAAGGCATAAAGACTGGCCATTATCTGATGTTTTTAAAGAAACAACTAAATTAATTTCACCTGTTATAAATCTAGATGGAACGAGTAACATTCCTCCTCATTCTACAGGTGGTGCTATTGATGTATATTTAATAAATGATAAAGGTGAACCATTAGACTTAGGTATTCATCCTAAAGATTGGATGGAAGATAAAGATGACTCTTTATCTTTAACTGACTCATTATCTATTTCAATAACTGCTAAGAAAAATAGAAAGATTATGTCAGATGCATTAATCCAACAAGGTTTTGTAAATTACCCTACTGAATATTGGCATTGGTCATACGGTGATAAATATTGGGCTTTTATGAAGAATCAGCCTTATGCAATTTATGATAGTTTTTTAGCGAAAAATGAATAAAGAGTAGTACACGTAACCTTGATGTAACATAGCGTAATCAAGGCTAAAAATGCGCAAAAAATATTAAGGAGAGAAAATGTTAAATGAGCTTTACACGATTAATGATAGTAATTTATCCTTAATAGATCCTTCCCAGAAAAAATTATTAGTCGATGAATTAGAATCAGGTAAGATCGTTTTTTTTCCTAAATACGCATTTAATCTAAAACCAAATGAATTATCCCTTTTATCGGAAGCTATACTTGCCCCAAAAGAAAAAAATATTTCTTATGATTATGCTAAAAACCATTTAACAGGAATCGCCAATGACAAAGCTGAACTTAAAACTTTAGCCAATCAATTCATGAATCGCTTTGCAGATTATGCCAAAGAATTAATTGATGAAATACTCCCACAATATAGCGAATCTATTATTTGGGGAAGAACGAGTTATAGACCTGCGGAAATTAAAGGAAGAAAAACATCAAAACGAAAGGATGATACTAAATTACACGTTGACTCATTTTCAGCATCTCCTGTTAATGGCTTAAGAATTATACGTATTTTTGCAAATATTAACCCAAATGGCGAACCACGCGTTTGGCATGTTGGTGAGCCTTTTACAAATCTTATTAGTAAATTTGCTAAAGATATCCCACCATATTCTAAATTTCATGCTAAATTTCTTAATATAATAAAAAAAACCAAAACGCTCCGTTCTGCTTATGATCATTATATGATTAACCTACATGACAATATGAAGTTAGATTTAAATTATCAAGAAAAAGTCGCTAAAAAACGTATAGATTTCCCGCCACAAAGCACCTGGATAGTATTTACAGACCAAGTATCGCATGCGGCCTTAAGCGGACAATATCTTTTAGAACAAACTTTTTATTTGCCGGTGAAAGCTATGAAAAATCCTGAACTATCACCACTTAAACAATGGGAAGAAAATCTAGGTTTAACATTAACCATTTAGCCTGGAGCTTAACGTAATTCGGGTTTAAGGTCTTTACTAAAAAACTTTTCCTGGATTAAGCTACGCTTCATCCAGGCTACACATGTTTAATTTGTGGACTACCAGACAACAAAAAACCCGCCAATTGGCGGGTTTTTTGAGAGCTTTTTGAGCTAAGGCTTACATCATACCGCCCATGCCGCCCATACCGCCCATGCCACCCATGCCGCCCATGTCGCCACCTGCAGCACCTTCATCTTTCTTTGGTAAATCAGCTACCATGCACTCAGTAGTTAGCATTAAACTTGCAACAGAAGCTGCATTTTGTAATGCTGTACGAGTTACTTTAGTTGGATCTAAAATTCCTAAATCAACCATGTCACCGTACTCACCAGTTGCTGCGTTAAAACCAAAGTTACCTTTGTTTTCAGCAATTTTGTTAACGATAACAGATGATTCATATCCTGCGTTTGAAACGATTTGACGTAATGGAGATTCAATCGCACGACGTAAAATATCAATACCAACAGTTTGATCAGCATTATCACCTTTCAAGCCATCAAGAGCTACTTGTGCACGAATAAATGCAACACCACCACCTGCAACAATACCCTCTTCAACTGCTGCACGAGTAGCATGTAAAGCATCTTCTACACGAGCTTTTTTCTCTTTCATTTCAACTTCAGTCGCCGCACCAACTTTAATTACCGCAACACCGCCTGCTAATTTAGCAACACGCTCTTGCAATTTCTCACGGTCATAATCAGAAGTAGTTTCTGCCATTTGCGCACGAATTTGAGTAATACGCTCTTTGATTTCAGTCGCTTTACCATCACCATCAATAATAGTAGTGTTTTCTTTAGTAACAACGATACGCTTAGCAGTACCTAAATCTTCTAAAGATGCAGCTTCTAAGCTCTTACCAACCTCTTCAGAAATAACTTGGCTGCCTGTCAATGTAGCAATATCTTGCAACATAGCTTTACGACGATCGCCAAATCCTGGAGCCTTAACAGCACATACTTTAACAATACCGCGCATGTTATTAACAACTAAAGTAGCTAATGCTTCGCCTTCAACATCTTCAGCAATAATCAATAATGGACGACCAGCTTTAGCAACACCTTCAAGTACTGTTAACATGTCACGAATGCTAGAAATTTTCTTATCAACTAAGAGAATGAAAGGATGCTCAAGCTCTG
>Ga0247839_1005843_pt1 | contig 14625 bp, 10 predicted proteins | sample LaCruzMarch2015__6_FD_192405 | JGI IMG/M metagenome (GOLD analysis project Ga0247839, IMG submission 192405) | Freshwater microbial communities from meromictic Lake La Cruz, Castile-La Mancha, Spain - LaCruzMarch2015_16m | ecosystem: Environmental > Aquatic > Freshwater > Lake | place: Spain...
CGCCATTTCTCACTACCTCATTACTTTTATTGTTTCTTAATAATAGCTTCAGCAATATTAGCTGGCGCTTCTGAATATTTCGCGAATTCCATAGTATATGTTGCGCGACCCTGAGTTGCTGAGCGTAAGTCAGTTGAGTAACCAAACATTTCTGCTAATGGTACTTCAGCTCGAATAACACGGCCTGCAGGAGACTCATCCATTCCTTGCAACAAACCTCTACGTCGACTTAAATCCCCCATTACGTCACCCATATAATCTTCTGGCGTAACAACTTCGACACTCATAACAGGCTCTAATAATACAGGCGAAGCATTAGTTGCACCCTGTCTAAAACATTGAGAACCCGCTATTTTGAAAGCCATTTCACTAGAATCAACTTCATGGAATGAACCATCAAACAATGTTACTTTAACATCAACAACTGGATAACCAGCAATAACTCCACTTTGTAATTGTTCTTGTATACCTTTATCTACGGCTGGTATGTACTCCTTAGGAATTACACCACCTACAATAGCATTTACAAACTCGTAACCTTTACCACGTGATTGCGGCTCTAATTTTAACCACACATGGCCATACTGACCACGACCACCTGATTGCCTTACAAATTTTCCTTCTTGTTCAACAGGAGCTTTTATTGTTTCACGGTAAGCTACTTGTGGCTTACCAACGTTAGCTTCCACTAAAAACTCACGACGCATTCTGTCTACAATTATCTCTAAATGAAGCTCACCCATACCTTCAATAATGGTTTGGCCTGATTCTTCGTCTGTATGTACACGAAACGAAGGATCTTCTTGAGCTAACTTCCCAAGAGCAATTGACATTTTTTCCTGATCAGCCTTTGTTCTTGGCTCTACAGCTACGGCAATAACTGGATCTGGAAAATCCATGCGCTCTAATGTTATTATATTTTTTTCATCGCAAAGAGTATCGCCAGTGGTAACTGTTTTCAAGCCAACAGCTGCTGCTATATCTCCTGCATGTACTTCTTTAATTTCTTCACGAGAATTAGCATGCATCTGTAATAACCGGCCAATTCTTTCTTTCTTCCCTTTTACAGGATTATAAATACTATCTCCACATTTGAGTGTGCCTGAATAAGTACGGAAATAAGTTAACGTACCCACAAAAGGATCAGTGGCAATTTTAAATGCTAATGCAGAAAATGGTGCATCAAGTGCTGTTTTTCTATGTGCTTCTTCACCATCTTCATCAATGCCTTTTACATCAGGAATATCTAGCGGTGATGGCAAATAATCAATGACGCCATCTAATACTGCTTGAACTCCTTTATTCTTAAAAGCTGACCCACAAAATACCGGGACTATTTCATTGTTAACTGTTCTTTGTCTCAAAGCCAATTTTATTTCTTTTTCCGTAAGCTCTGTTCCCTGAAGGTATTTGTCCATCAAATCTTCAGATACTTCAGCCGCTGACTCAATAATCTTCCCACGCAACTCTTCGCATTGGCTGAGTAATACAGGGGGAATTTCCTCATACTTAAAGTTCATTCCTTTATTTTCTTCTTCCCAATAAATAGCTTTCATTTTAATCAGATCAATAACGCCCTTAAATTCCTCTTCGGAACCTATTGGGAGCTGAACAACAACTGGTATTGAACCAAGGCGCTGTTTTATCTGCGCAACAACTCTTAAAAAGTCGGCACCGATTCGATCCATTTTATTTACAAAAACAATTCTTGGTACGCCATATCTATCAGCTTGGCGCCACACTGTTTCTGATTGTGGCTCAACACCTGAAACAGAATCAAATACTACAATAGCTCCATCCAGCACACGTAATGATCTTTCTACTTCAATCATAAAATCTACGTGCCCTGGGGTGTCAATTATATTGATACGATGACGAGCACATTGCTTATCCATCCCAGACCAATAACAAGTTGTTGCGGCAGATGTAATTGTTATGCCGCGTTCTTGTTCTTGAACCATCCAGTCCATTGTGGCTGCACCATCATGAACTTCACCGATTTTATGAGACGTGCCTGTATAAAACAAGACACGCTCAGTGGTAGTCGTTTTTCCTGCATCAACGTGCGCAGCGATCCCAATGTTTCGGTATAGTTCTAAAGGTGTGGTTGACACAGAAGATTCCTTTTAAATTAGTTCCACCTAAAATGAGCAAATGCTTGGTTAGCTTTTGCCATCTTATGTGTTTCTTCACGCTTCTTAACCGCCGAACCTTTACTATCAAATGCGTCAGCAAGTTCTCCTGCCAAACGTAACATCATACCTTTTTCACCACGTGAGCGTGCAGCTTGAACAATCCATCTCATTCCAAGTGCTATACTTCTGTCAGTTCTAACTTCAACTGGCACTTGATATGTAGCTCCACCCACTCTACGAGAGCGAACTTCAACTGTAGGCCTTACATTATCTAACGCTTGTTCAAAATGTCGTAGAGCACCTGAAGAACTTCCACCAGCGACAGCATCACTATCTTCATCAGATTTCTTTACTTTCTTAAGGCGTTCTTCTAAAACAGAAAGTGCACCATAAATAATTTTTTCTGCAGTAGATTTTTTTCCACTAACCATTAATACATTAATAAACTTTGCCAAAAGTTCACTGTGATGCTTTGGATCAGGCAAAATTTCTCGCTTGGGTACTTCTCTTCTTCTTGGCATCTCTAGTTCCTACGCTCTGATTATTTCTTGTCTTTAGGTTTTTTAGTTCCGTATTTGGAACGACCTTGCTTACGGTCATTTACACCAGAGGTATCTAAACTACCACGTACTGTATGGTAGCGAACACCTGGCAAATCTTTAACACGACCACCGCGGATTAAAACTACAGAGTGTTCTTGAAGATTGTGACCTTCTCCACCAATGTAGGATGAAACTTCAAACCCGTTAGTTAACCGAACACGTGCGACCTTACGCATGGCCGAGTTCGGTTTTTTCGGTGTTGTTGTATAAACACGTGTGCAGACACCTCGCCTTTGAGGGCAAGACTCTAACGCTGGGACATTTGATTTTCTTTTCACGTCCTCACGTGGTTTTCTTACTAACTGATTAACAGTTGCCATTTATTCTTAACTCCAATCTTTAGCTTGATATAATTTCGTCTGCATAAGGAGGCCGGATTCTATATAGTTAAGGCCCATTTGTCAACTTAAATGATCACGGTTTTCTGCATTTAGTGCTTCACTTAATGCATGTTCTACATCACTAGCCGTTACCGTATGCGATAAATTTTCATTTAATGCAGCTTTTAGCCGCTTAGCTTTACGTTTTTGATGGTATGCATATCCAGTTCCCGCAGGAATTAAACGACCTACCATTACGTTCTCTTTCAGTCCACGTAAATCATCAACTTTGCCACTAACTGCAGCCTCTGTCAGCACTCTCGTTGTCTCTTGGAACGAAGCCGCTGAAATAAACGACTCGGTTGCCAAAGACGCCTTAGTTATTCCAAGAAGGATTGGTTCACCTGCAGCTGGAATCTTTCCATCAGCAATTAACCTATCATTTTCTTGAAGCATTGCAGTTTCTTCTATCTGCTCACCAACTAAGAACTTTGAATCGCCTGTAAATGTTATAATTCTTTTACGCAACATTTGTCGGACAATCGTTTCAATATGTTTGTCGTTTATTTTTACGCCTTGTAAACGATAAACATCTTGTACTTCATTAACTATATAATTAGCCAGGGCACCAACACCTAAAAGTCGTAAGATATCGTGTGGATTTGGCGGGCCTTCTGCAACTACTTCACCACGCTGAACATGTTCACCTTCAAACACTGAAATATGTCGCCATTTAGGTATTAACTCTTCATGAGCTTTATTCTCAGCTTCAGTAATAATAAGTCTACGTTTACCCTTAGTTTCTTTGCCAAAATTAATAACGCCTGAAACTTCAGCCATAACAGCAGAATCTTTTGGTTTTCTTGCTTCAAAAAGATCAGCTACTCGTGGTAAACCTCCGGTAATATCTCGCGTTTTTGTTCGCTCTTGAGGTATCCTAGCAATAACATCACCAACACCTACTACACCACCATCTTCAAAGTTAATAATCGCATCAACAGGTAAATAATACTGCGCTGGAACATTAGTTCCTGATATAAATATATCTTCACCTTTATCTGATACTAATTTAACCATTGGTCGTAAATCACGTCCAGATAGCCCTCTTTGTTTTGCATCAATTACTACGATATTAGATAATCCTGTTAATTCATCGGTCTGACGATTCATTGTCATACCTTCGGTTAAATCAACAAATTTAAGTTTACCACTTACCTCAGATATAACTGGATGAGTATGTGGATCCCATGTTGCAATTATCTGACCTGCTTCAACAGCTGAGTTATCATGAACCGAAAGTACAGCACCATAAGGTAATTTATATCTCTCTCTTTCACGACCAAACTCATCTGCAACAGTTACCTCACCAGAGCGAGATACAGCAACCAGATTACTATTTTCATGAGTTACAGTTTTAATATTATGTAGACGAATAACACCTTTATTCTTAACCTGAATATTATTAACAGCAGTAGAACGTGATGCAGCTCCTCCAATATGGAATGTACGCATAGTAAGCTGTGTACCAGGCTCACCAATTGATTGTGCTGCAATAATACCTACAGCCTCTCCAGTGTTAACTAAATGTCCTCTTGCTAAATCACGGCCGTAACACTTTGCACACATCCCAAAACGGGTTACGCATGCAATTGGTGAACGAACAAGTACTTGGTCAACACCAAATTTTTCAAGACGATCAACCCACTCTTCGTCAAGTAAAGTTCCTGCTGTTACAACAGGTTCATTTTGATTTGGTATATATACATCTTTAGCGACTACTCGACCTAGTACACGTTCTTGTAATGGTTCGACTATGTCCCCGCCTTCAATTAACGGCTGCATTAGAATACCATCTTCAGTACCACAATCTAATTCTGTTATTACTACGTCTTGAGCTACGTCTACTAATCTTCTGGTTAAATAACCTGAGTTGGCAGTCTTTAATGCTGTATCCGCCAAACCTTTACGCGCACCGTGAGTAGAAATAAAGTATTGGAAAACATTTAATCCTTCACGGAAATTAGCTGTAATTGGTGTTTCAATAATAGAACCATCAGGAGCAGACATTAATCCACGCATACCAGCAAGCTGTCTAATCTGTGCGGCAGATCCTCGTGCTCCTGAGTCTGCCATCATAAATATAGGATTAAACGAATCTTGTCTTATTTTATTCCCATCTCTATCGGTTACTTCTTCGGTTGCAATTTTTGCCATCATTGATTTTGCGACCATTTCATTAGTGCGTGACCAAATATCAATAACTTTATTATAGCGTTCACCATTAGTCACAAGTCCTGAACGGAATTGTGATTCAATTTCTCGAACTTCATTATCTGCTTGCTCAATAATTGAAGCTTTATCATCTGGGATCTGCATATCGTCGATACCAATAGAAGCACCCGCACGTGTTGCGTATTTAAATCCAGTATACATAAGCTGATCGGCAAAAATAACTGATTCTTTTAAACCAAAAATACGATAGCAATTATCCAATACTTTAGAAATTGCCTTTTTTGTCATCGGTTTGTTTATATTTGCAAAAGGCATACCTTTGGGTAAAATTTCAGAAAGTATTCCTCTTCCAATTGTTGTTTCTACAATCTCGTAAGTTGTATCTGGATTGGCGCTATCAACAGGCATTCTGATTTTAACTTTAGCATGTATATCAACAAAATCAGCTTCATAAAAATTAAATGCTTCTTGTGCGCTTCCAAAAATTTTACCTTCACCTTTAGCATTTATTTTTTCACGAGTTAAATAGTACAATCCTAAGACCACGTCCTGACTTGGAACAATAATTGGTTCACCACTTGCAGGTGATAAAATATTATTGGTTGACATCATCAATGATCGAGCTTCTAGCTGTGATTCAATAGTTAATGGTATATGTACAGCCATTTGGTCACCATCAAAGTCAGCATTATATGCTGTACATACTAATGGATGTAATTGAATAGCTTTACCTTCAATTAATAATGGTTCAAATGCTTGTATACCAAGTCTATGTAATGTAGGAGCACGGTTTAATAATATAGGATGTTCACGAATAACATCTTCTAGAATGTCCCAAACTACAGGTTCTTCGCGTTCAACCATCTTTTTTGCAGCTTTAATTGTAGTTGCTAGGCCACGAAACTCTAGTTTACTAAATATAAATGGTTTAAATAATTCTAAAGCCATTTTTTTAGGCAAGCCGCATTGATGTAGTCTTAATGTAGGACCTACTACAATAACTGATCGTCCTGAATAATCTACCCTTTTTCCTAATAAATTTTGACGGAAACGACCTTGTTTACCCTTGATCATATCAGCAAGAGATTTTAATGGGCGTTTATTTGTCCCTGTAATTGCACGACCTCTTCGACCGTTATCTAAAAGAGCATCTACTGATTCTTGTAGCATACGTTTTTCATTGCGTACAATAATATCAGGAGCATTAAGATCTAATAAACGCTTAAGTCTGTTATTTCGATTGATAACTCTTCTATATAGATCATTTAAATCTGAAGTTGCAAAACGACCACCATCTAGTGGAACTAATGGTCGTAACTCTGGTGGAAGCACAGGTAAAACACTCATGATCATCCACTCAGGTTTATTTCCTGACTCAAAAAATGCCTCAAGTAACTTAAGACGTTTTGATAATTTTTTAATTTTTGTTTCTGAATTAGTTAGAGGCAACTCTTCACGTAAAGATTTAATTTCTTCTTCTAAATCAATTTGCTTCAATAAATCACGTATAGCTTCAGCACCCATTCTTGCATCAAATTCATCACCATATTGCTCCATTGCCTCAAGATAAACTTCATCATTCAACAATTGACCACGCTCAAGCTCTGTCATGCCAGGGTCAACAACTACAAATGCTTCAAAATATAAAACTCTTTCAATATCACGTAGGGTCATGTCAAGTAACAAACCAATACGAGAAGGTAAAGATTTTAAAAACCAAATATGTGCAACAGGGCTTGCTAATTCAATATGCCCCATGCGCTCACGTCTAACTTTAGCAAGAGCCAATTCAACGCCACACTTTTCACAAATTACACCACGATGCTTTAATCGTTTATATTTACCACATAAACATTCATAGTCCTTTACTGGACCGAAAGTTTTAGCACAAAATAAACCATCACGCTCAGGTTTAAATGTTCGATAATTTATGGTCTCTGGTTTTTTCACTTCGCCATAGGACCATGAACGAATTAATTCAGGAGAAGCCAATGCGATTTTTATTGCATCAAATTCTTCACTTTGTCCTTGATGTTTGAGCATGCCAAGCAAATCACTCATTACAGGTGCTTTCTTCACTGATTCGTTGCTTACGTTAGACAAGTTAAGTCTCCCAAAATGGTCAGTCAAAAATTTATTAAATACTAATAAAAAATATTGGTGATTTATTTTCAAATTTAAAAAAAATAAATCACCGGCACTATTATTTAAAATGTGCTAAATATTAATTACTCATTCATGTTCTAGTTCTATATCAATCCCAAGCGCCCTTATCTCTTTCAATAATACATTAAAAGATTCTGGCATTCCTGGATCCATACGATGATCACCATCTACAATGTTTTTGTAAATTTTAGTTCTTCCGGCAACATCATCTGATTTAACCGTCAACATTTCTTGTAATGTATATGCAGCACCATATGCCTCAAGTGCCCACACTTCCATTTCTCCAAAACGTTGGCCTCCAAATTGTGCTTTACCACCTAATGGCTGCTGTGTAACTAAACTATAAGATCCTGTTGATCTAGCATGCATTTTATCATCTACTAAATGATTAAGTTTAAGCATATACATATAACCAACTGTAACAGGGTTATCAAATTTTCTACCCGTTCTTCCATCTATAAGGGTAGTTTTTCCATCTTGTGATAAGCCGGCTAATTTGAGCATATCTTTAATTTCTTTTTCATTAGCACCATCAAACACAGGAGTGGCCATCGGTACGCCACCTCTTAAATTATTTGCCAAAATATTAAACTCATCTTTACTCAAACTATCTAAATCAATTCGATTTTTATCATGATTATAAATTTTTCCAATATAATCTTTAACTTCGGACGTCGGTTGATTAGAATCTAACATTTGGCTAATACGTTTACCTAAACCTTTAGCTGCCAAACCTAAATGTGTTTCAAGTACCTGTCCTATGTTCATCCGTGATGGAACGCCCAATGGATTTAAAACGATATCTACAGGTGTACCATCTTCCATATATGGCATATCTTCCATAGGAACAACTCTTGAGATAACACCCTTATTACCATGTCTACCTGCCATTTTGTCACCAGGCTGAAGACGACGTTTTACAGCTAGATATACTTTAACAATTTTTAGTACTCCAGGTGCCAAATCATCCCCTTGTACTATTTTTGCTCTGCTGTCATTGAAACGCTTTTCCATTTCTTTTACTAAAAGCTCTAATTGTTTAGCAGATTTTTCTAGTTGTTGACTGAGTACATCATCTTTCATGTGAATAGCAAACCATTTTTCACGATCTGTTTTCTCAAGATAGTCTTCAGTAATTTTTGAGTTTGGTTTTAAGTTTCCAGGGCCACTTGTAGCTTCTTTATCTAATAGTAAATTATATACACGTTGATAAATATCTTCTTCTCGAATTCTACGTTCATCGATTAAGTCTTTACGAACTCGTGCTAAATGCTCTTCTTCAATACTTTTAGCTCGAGCATCTTTCTCTAAACCATCACGCGTAAATACTTGTACGTCAATAATTGTACCATTCATACCAGAAGGAACACGTAGTGATGAATCTTTTACATCAGAAGCTTTTTCACCAAAAATTGCTCTTAATAATTTCTCTTCTGGCGTTAACTGTGTTTCACCTTTTGGTGTAACTTTACCAACTAAAATGTTTCCAGCAGTAACTTCAGCACCAATATATACAACACCAGATTCATCAAGGCTTGCTAATGCTGATTCACCAACATTAGGAATATCTGAGGTTATTTCTTCAGTTCCAAGCTTAGTATCACGAGCAATACATGTTAACTCTTCAATATGAATAGATGTAAACCTATCTTCTTGCACGATACGTTCAGAAATAAGGATAGAATCCTCGAAGTTATAACCATTCCAGGGCATGAATGCCACCAAAAGGTTTTGACCTAAAGCAAGCTCACCTAAATCAGTACAAGGACCATCAGCTAAGATATCTCCACGACTAATTCTATCTCCAGTAGCAACAATTGGAATCTGGTTTATACAAGTATCTTGGTTAGAACGAAAATATTTTGTAAGATTATAAATATCTACCCCGGTTTCACCTGCGGTAGTTTCATTATCATTAACTCTTACAACTATTCGTGATGCGTCAACTATATCAATTATTCCACCACGTCTAGCAACAACTGAAACTCCAGAGTCAGATGCTACAGTTCTTTCCATACCAGTCCCAACCAGTGGCTTTTCTGCACGTAAAGTAGGAACTGCTTGACGTTGCATATTCGAGCCCATAAGTGCTCGGTTGGCATCATCATGCTCTAAGAATGGAATGAGTGAAGCAGCTACTGATACGATTTGCTTTGGAGATATATCCATATAGTTAATTTTATCAGGTGTCGTTAATGAAAATTCATTTTGATGACGACATGGAACTAAGTCAGCTAAAATTTTTCCTTTATTATCAACAGCTACAGTTGACTGTGCAATATACTGGTCAACTTCTTCTATAGCAGACAAGTACTCGATTTCTTCAGTTACTAATCCATCTACTACTTTTCTACATGGTGTTTCAATAAACCCATAATCATTAGTGCGTGCATAAACTGAAAGAGAATTTATAAGCCCAATATTTGGACCTTCTGGAGTCTCAATTGGACAGACACGACCATAATGGGTTGTATGCACATCACGTACTTCAAATCCAGCTCTTTCTCTTGTTAATCCACCTGGCCCAAGAGCAGAAACACGTCTTTTGTGTGTAACACCTGACAAAGGATTAACTTGATCCATAAATTGCGATAATTGACTTGAACCAAAAAATTCTTTTATAGCTGCTGAAACTGGTTTTGCATTAATTAAATCCTGTGGCATTAAATTATCAGACTCAGCAAGACTTAGTCTTTCTTTTACAGCACGCTCAACTCTAACCAGACCAACTCTAAATTGATTCTCTGTCATTTCACCTACAGATCTAACTCTACGATTTCCAAGGTGGTCAATATCATCAACCATACCAATACCGTTTCGTATTTCAATTAAAGTTTTTATAACTTCTAAGATATCTTCTTTCGTTAACGTGCCAGAACCATCATCATTTTTACGACCAACACGTCGATTAAATTTCATTCTACCAACAGCGGATAGATCATATCTTTCTTCAGTAAAAAATAAATTCTTAAACAAAGCTTCAGCCGCTTCTTTTGTTGGTGGCTCACCAGGTCGCATCATACGATAAATTTCAACTAATGCTTCAAGTTGTGTGGATGTTGGATCAACTTTAAGAGTATCAGATATATAAGAACCGTGGTCCAAATCATTAGTGTAGATCATGTCAAAATTTACAATGCCATGTTCAGACAATTTTGTTAATAATTCATTTGTAACTTCATCATTGGCTAAAGCCAAAGATTCGCCAGTTAATGTATCTACTAAATTCTTTGCTAATATTTTTCCAACCAGATAATCATTAGGGACAACTAGGTCCTGCATATTACTCTTTTCCATTAATTTTATATGGCGAGTAGTGATGCGTCTTCCTTGCTCAACTATAACTTCACCTGTTTCAGGTATTACGATATCGAAAGATGCAATTTCTCCACGTAAACGTTGAGGAATAAGATCAATATGAAATTCACCATTCTTTAAATGACAAGAAGTTGTTTCAAAAAATTCAGATAATATAGATTCAGTATCATAGCCTAAAGAGCGCAACAAAATACTAACTGGTAATTTTCTGCGTCTATCTATGCGCGCAAAGACACAATCTTTTGGATCAAACTCAAAATCTAACCAAGAACCTCGATAAGGTATAATGCGTGCAGAATATAATAGCTTCCCTGAAGAATGAGTCTTACCACGATCGTGCTCAAATATAACACCAGGAGATCTATGCAACTGAGAAACAACAACACGTTCAGTTCCATTTACAACAAATGTACCAACATCTGTCATAAGAGGTATTTCACCCATATACACATCTTGTTCGCGTATATCTTTTATTGGTTTATTATCACCAGGGGCTTCTTTATCTAAAACTACTAAACGAATTTTTACTCGTAATGGAGCAGAATAAGTTAAACCTCTTAATTTACACTCGCGTACATCAAAAGCAGATTCGCCAAGGCTATAACTTATATATTCTAATCTGGCATTCCCAGAAAAACTTACAATTGGAAAAACTGAAGAGAATGCAGCATTTAATCCTGTTTTTTGTTGATTTTCGCCGCCTTCATCTTTTTGTAAAAAATCACTATAAGATTTTAGCTGAATCTCAAGCAAATTAGGTATTGCCATTGTTTCAGCTTGACTACCAAAGCTCTTGCGGAATCTTTTTTTCTCAGCATGTGAATATTGAGGGTTAGCAACTGCTTCAGCCATAGTGGTTCCTCTATAAATTATTGATCATAAAACACGTAAACCCGGCCATGTAAACATGGCCGGGTTATAAAACCCCAATTAAAATACTTACTTAACGTCGACAGTAGCGCCGGCTTCTTCTAATTGTTTTTTGATATCTGCAGCTTCTGCTTTTGATACAGCTTCTTTAACTGTAGATGGAGCACCTTCAACTAAATCTTTAGCTTCTTTTAAGCCAAGACCTGTGATAGTGCGCACAACTTTAATTACAGAAACTTTATTGTCTCCAAATCCAGTCATTACAACATCAAATTCAGTTTTTTCTTCTGCAGCAGCAGATGCAGCAGCAGGGGCAGCAACAGCAATTGAAGCAGCAGCAGCTGAAACATTAAATTTTTCTTCCATTGCTTCGATGAGTTCAACAACTTCCATTACAGACATGTTAGATATAGTTTCAAGAATCTCGTTTTTTGATACAGCCATTTCTAGCTCCTAAGTTATTAATTAATTTAAAATTATCTGGTTTAATTTGTTTTCGTGTCTTTAATTGCAACAACAGTTCTTACCAATTTGGTATGCGGAGCTGCAAGTGTTCTTACAAACTTCTCAACTGGTGCTTTCATTACAAACATAAGTTTAGCGATAGCTTCATCTTTTGTAGGTAAACTTGCAACAGCATCTAGTTGTTCAACACCATATACTTTACCACCAACAGACAAAGCCTTTATTTCTAGCTTATCATATGATTTAACATAACCTTTTAATAATCTAGCTGCATCGCCAGGAGAATCTAAAGATAATGCAACAAATAATGGACCAACTAGTAAGTCACTTAAACATGAAAATTCTGTTTTCTCAAATGCTCTACGAGTTAGTGTATTACGCACAACACGTAAATATACACCTGCTTTACGTGCATCAGCACGCAATTGCGTCATTTGATTTACAGTCAAACCACGATAATCAGCAACAACTGCTGAAATTGCCTTTGAAGCAACAGATGTCACTTCTTCTACTATGGCCTTCTTTCCAGCTAAATTTAACGTCACGTTACTGACCTCCTAAGTTATGCAAGCCATTAGGCTTGACATTAATGGCGGCCGTCTCAAACTAAGAGTCGGTTCACCGTCTGCGCAGGAAATTAAGCTTTCGCACCTGCGGTCTTCGACGGCATGAAACCTAAGTCTATGCCGTGAAAGCTATTAAAATGGGACGATATATTACACGGAAACTGATGATAGATCAATAGGTAATCCAGGGCCCATGGTAGTAGAAAGTGTTATTTTCTTAAAATATATACCTTTTGCAGATATTGGTTTAGCTTTTTTAAGATCAGATAATAAAGAATTTATATTTTCAATAATATCTTGAGTATTAAATTCTATCTTACCTACGCTACAATGAATAATACCATTTTTGTCAGTTCTATAACGAACTTGACCTGATTTTGCATCTTTAATTGCAGCTTCAACATTCATAGTAACTGTGCCCACTTTTGGATTAGGCATCAAGCCTCTTGGACCAAGTACTTGACCTAGCTGACCTACAATACGCATAGCATCTGGAGTTGCAATTACTACATCAAAGTTCATTTCACCAGCTTTAATTTTCTCAGCCAGGTCTTCGAAACCTACAAGATCTGCACCTGCATTTTTTGCTTTAGTTGCATTATCACCTTGGGCAAATACGGCCACGCGAACTTCTTTTCCTGTACCTTTTGGTAAATTCGTAGATGAACGCACAACTTGATCTGATTTACGAGGGTCAACACCTAAATTTACAGCTATATCAACGCCTTCTTTAAATTTAGTTGTAGCAAATTCTTTCAATATCTCAATTGCGTCAGCTGCTTTATATAAAGTATTAAGTGAAACTTTATCATTAATTCTTTTTTGCTTTTTAGTAAGCTTAGCCATTATTTAACTCCTTCCTCTAAACCTTCAACTTCAATACCCATGCTACGAGCTGTTCCAGCAATACTACGTACCGCTGCATCTAAACTAGAAGCAGTCAAGTCAGGCTCTTTGGTTTTAGCTATTTCTTCTAATTGTTCGCGTTTAAGTTTAGCAACTTTTTTAGTATTAGGATTGCCACTTCCGCTTTGAATCCCAGCTGCTTTTTTAAGTAAAACTGAAGCTGGTGGTGTTTTTGTAATAAAGGTAAAACTACGATCACTATAAACTGTAATCACAACCGGTGTAGGTAAGCCTTGTTCCATTCCTTGCGTTGCCGCATTGAATGCTTTACAAAACTCCATAATATTAACACCACGTTGTCCTAAAGCTGGCCCAACTGGTGGACTAGGGTTAGCTTTTCCTGCTGGAATTTGTAACTTTATATATGCTTCAACTTTCTTAGCCATTACGACTCCTCTTTTTGGGTATAACGCTATTTCTTGTTCATTTACATATCAATGAAAATACTTTAGCTTCCCGATTAAATAATCTATGCTTTCTCAACTTGACTAAATTCTAGTTCAACAGGTGTAGATCTTCCAAAAATCAATACTGCAACACGAAGACGATTTTTTTCATAATTAACTTCTTCTACAACACCATTAAAATCTACAAACGGTCCTTCTTTTACTCTAACCACTTCGCCTGGCTCAAATAAAACTTTTGGTCGTGGTTTAGTTACACCTTCCTCAACGCGACGCATTATAGCATTAGCTTCTTTTTCAGAAATTGGTGTTGGTGTTTGACTTGTTCCACCTATAAAGCCTAAAACTCTAGGTATTGCACGTATCATGTGCCAAGTTTCATCATCCATTACCATGTTAACAAGGACATACCCGGGGAAAAATTTTCTCGTGGATTTTCTCTTTTGCCCAGCACGCATTTCTACAACTTCTTCTGCTGGAACAACTACCTCACCAATCTTAGATTCAAGGTGATGGTGTTCAGTACGAGATATTATTTCGCGCATAACAAAATTTTCATAACCTGAATATGCGTGCACAACGTACCATTGTTTAGTTTTTTGCTCGTCCACCGTAATATCAACCTAAGTGTGTTATTTTAC
>Ga0247839_1005844_pt1 | contig 14620 bp, 18 predicted proteins | sample LaCruzMarch2015__6_FD_192405 | JGI IMG/M metagenome (GOLD analysis project Ga0247839, IMG submission 192405) | Freshwater microbial communities from meromictic Lake La Cruz, Castile-La Mancha, Spain - LaCruzMarch2015_16m | ecosystem: Environmental > Aquatic > Freshwater > Lake | place: Spain...
CAGTCGACCAGACCCGAGACCCGCGACCCGAAGAGCGACGCGACCAATGGCTCACCGCGCTTGACCAGGTCCGCGAGCCCGCTCGGGCTGTCGGCCACGTTGGCCGGGGTCCCGATCGTCTTGCCGTCGAAACCGCCGCGCTGGAGCATCTCCAACAGGTCGGCCGCCCCGTCCGTGTTCGCGACCTTCTGGTGGACTGCGCACATGACGGCCGGAACCGCAGCGGTGAGTGCGGTCTGTGTCTTGGCCGGTGTCTCGCCGACGAAGGACGCGATCTTGCCGATCACGTCGCTGGAGAACTCGTTTTGTAACAGGCTGAAGAGATTGAATGCCATGATGAACCCTCGGGGTTGGATTGTTACGGGCTGCGCACCAAACGCCTTCTGAGAACCCGTTGGCAGGACTGCGCGCCGCCGCTGCGGAGCACGGCCTGCCGCGGACGTTAGGGGCGCCGACAATAATAGATCGAAACCATCGCGCTGAGCCGCTGCTCAGCGCGTGGTGTGTCAGCCGGGCAGTCGCAGGTCTACGTTCAGGATGCCGCTCGTTCCACCCGCACTTGCGACCATGTTCCCGACATTGGCCTGTAGGTCTTTGAGTACGTTGCCGATACGCTCCCCGCCGGACGGGGACATCGTGTTCTGCACGAAGGTGCCGACGAGCTCGCTTAGGTTCGCCACCGATAATCTCCGCTCCGCTTTGGTGGTTTGGTTGATCTGCTACACTGCTCAAAGTGATCGCTTCGCGGTCACTTTGAGATGGTTATCTAAAACTGACGTGAACGGTAGGGCAAGCGTCGCGCGCGGTCTATGCATTTTCCGCAACCGGGGGAGAACCGTTGCAGACATCGAGACAAACGCCTGCCGCCGTGCGGACCGCCGCCGCGGCACCAAGCTCCTTCGTCGTCTTTCAGGACATCGACGACCCCTGCGTCTGGGAGGCGGCATCGCCCCCGTGGGAGGTGCTCGCCTCACCCATCGGGTGTGGTCCTTTCCGGAACATCAAGCGGATCCTGGTTACCCCCAACTGGCTCATCTATCGGGAGTCCTTCAGCTGCGCTCTGCATGTTCAGGGCTGGACCCCGGCCGGGATGCTCGGCTTCACGGTGCCGTTCCGTCTGGGTGGTCGATCGAGCTACTGGGGGGCGGCACTTCACGAGCACGGGCTTCCCGCCTCTTTGCCGGGGTCCCTGGATGCCGTGCTGGATGCCGGTCAGGAGCAGATGGTGGCGCTGACGCGGCTGGACTGGCTGCGCAGCCAACTCGATCCGGTCGCCGCCTGGACCATCGAGCGGTGCGCGACCAGCCGGGTGCTGCCGGCCTCCGCCCGGCAGCGGGGCGCGCTGGGGACTTGGCTGCGGCGCCTGGTGGACCGGATCCATGCCGAGCCGCAGATCTTGGACTATCCCGCTGTCGTGACCGCTCTGGAACAGGACCTGCTGGATGGGCTGCTGCGTACCCTGTGCCCAGGCAGCCCGCCGGCGCCGTTGGAGGTGATGCACCGACGACAACGGGGTTTCGAACTTGCGATTGAGTCCATCCGCTCGGCCGACCTTGATGATCTTAACGTCGCGGATCTGTGTACCCAGGTTGGCGTCAGTCAGCGCACGCTGGAGTACGCCTTCCGGGAGCGGCTGGGGGTCTCACCGATGGAGTTCATCCGCCGGCTGCGGCTGCATGGGGTGCGCCGCGCCCTGTTGGCGGCAAGCCGCAAGGATGAGACGGTAGCGTCGATTGCCATGACCTTTGGTTTCTATCAGCTCGGCCGCTTCGCCGCGGACTACCGGGCGGTCTTCGGCGAGTTGCCGTCGGCCACGCTGTCCCGGCAGTGGACCTACCACGGGGCGGGCCTGCTGGGTTGAGCGATGGGAGTCCACATGGCCCGCCGTTCGATCCTGTCCGCGGCCGAACGGGACGAATTGCTCGACATCTTTCTCGCCCAGTGTCGCTGGACTCGGGTCTATTTCAGATGGCGTCCGAATGTTCCGGACGAGGGCGACAATCACCTGGTCGAACTGGCGATCACCGGGGGTGCTCAGGCGATCGTGACGCGGAACCTGTGAGACCTGTTGCGGATGGAATTGCGTTTCCCCACACTCAAGGTGCTCGCGCCCGAAATGTTTCTACGAGAGGTGCGCCGATGACCGCGCTGACCCTTGACCTGCCTGATGAGAAGCTGGGCCGACTGGAGGTTCTCGCCCAGGCCCGTGGCACCAACGTCACCCAACTCTTCGAGGAGATGTCCACGGTCGTGCTTGCCGAAGCCGATGCCGAGACCCGGTTTCGCCGGCGAGCGCAACGGGGTGCCGGACGGGAGGCGCGTGGCCTGGAGAGTTGCTCGACAAGGCCGCCGGCCACGGCGCGGCATCCTGACCGCTGTGGGACCGTATCCAGCGGTTGCTTGCGGGAATGCCGATCAATCAGTGACGAATGAGACGGTGGTCTTGCTGTTCGCCCCGGTACGCAGCCCGCGTGGCTGAGCGTGTCCAGGCTCGGCGGCAAGTGGCCCGCGGGCCGGTCTCACGGCATGGTGCGGACGCGCGGATGGCCCCCGCCTCTTCCCGTGCAAAATGGCCGATAAGTTTGGTTATGTGAAGTGGAGCGGGAACAACACGGCGGGCCTCGCGGGGTCACTGAGTGCCATCATCGAAGGTCAGCGCCCGAACATCGCGCGCACCGTGCACCACGCGTACGATGATAACTTCCTCGTCAGTGAAGCGGTAGTACAGCACGTAGTCGTGGTGGAAATGCGCCCGCAACCCCGCAGCCAGACGCTCGCGGCGCGGGCCGATCTCCGGATGCGTCTGGACCGTCGCGAAACGCCCTTCGATCTCGCGGATCAGCTTCGATGCGGCCCGGCGATTGTCCTGGGCGATGAAGCACCAGATGTCGACGAGATCCTGTTCGGCGCTGTCGGTTATGCGCAGGCGTCGCGAACCGCTAATTGTTCCTCTCCCTTGCGGATGATGCGCTCGGCGTCGAAGTCGCGCACGCGCCCGGCCGCGATGTCGGCCAGCCCCTCCTGAACCTGCGCGCGCAGTCCCCCTAACTCCTGCTCCTGCAAGGCCCGCTTATGCCGCCAGTCGCGAAGGGCCTCGCGGATAATCTCGCTGCTGGAGGCGTACTCACCCGCCTGCACGGCGCCGCGCACGGCCTGGGCCATCTCGGCGGTGAGTGTGATGGTGATGCGTTCGATGGTGCTCATAAGTATGATAATATCATATTTCGTGCGTTACGGGGGGAAGCGGTGAGCCTTCCGTGGTCGGTTGTCAGGCACGGGCATTGACGGGTAGGCGCCGATTGCCTCGAGGTTCTGCCGACCTAGCCTAGCGAAGCCCCAACACCGGCGCAGCGACATCCGCCAGACTCAGGCAGATAGTCATCATCCCGCAGCGACTACTAATAGATTTGTTGGGCAGATCCACCTTGCGGCGCCCGTAAACGAAGAATCTTGAGAGGGTGAGGTTACAATTTTGGCTGCGATTGTTCTCGTACATGGAATCGATCAGCAGCAGCAATCCGTGGACAAGTTGGAGAGTCGGTGGCTACCCGCGCTTGCGGGTGGTGTCCGGGGCGGGATTCGCCGATGTGGCGGACCGTATCTGGCGCTGCGGTGCGAAACCGGGCGGCATCGAGACCCGCATTGCCTTCTACGGCGACCTGTTCCTCGAACCCGGCCAGCAGGGCGATGACCCGGGCGATTTCACATCTGCACAGTCGCAGTTTGCCGAGGCCTTGGCACGGGAATGGCTGGGGCACGTCGCCGAGCGCGCCACTAAGGATAAGACTCGGGTCGCTGGTCAGCGCGAACGCGCTTACCTCAGCGGACAGATGGGCGCCGAGCAGGGCGCCGGGGCAGTGGCCCGCAGTGCGATCGGTGGCTTGTCGCGGATTTCGTGGTTTGCCCCACACGGCATGGGTTTCGCCGAGCGCTTCGTCAATCGCGCCCTCGCCCAAGTGACGCGCTATCTCACCGACGACACCATCCGCTCGGCGGCCATCGACTCCGTGCTCCGGCTGGTCGGCCCCGATACCCGGGTACTGATTGGTCACTCACTCGGATCGGTGGTGGCCTATGAGGCAGCGCACCTCGGCCGTGAGCGATCCGCACAGCGGCTCCTGCGGCAAGACCGCGCTCTGGGTCCGCTGTGCGGACCGACGACCGTGCAGATCGCGAGGTGGCCGGGTTCATGACCAAGGCCTCCGGCGTCCGAAGACAGGTTCAAGGATCCGCCACAGCCGGCAGCGCTTCGATCAGCACGGTCCGCGCACCCGGTACGGTGCTGATCGTCAGGTTGTCCGCCCCGCCGACGAGTTCAGTCGGCAGCGCGAATTCCTCCGGTGAGGTGGCCGGGAAGACGATCAGGTCGAGCAACACCTTTTTATGCTGGTGGGTGACGTTGCCGACCCACAGGGGTGCGCCGTCGTCCAGTTTGAACTGCGTGGGCCACAGGCGCAGGACCTCGCGGCTGTCGGCGCCCGCTGGTCGGCCGAGCACCAGGGCCTCGTGACGGGCATCGTGGACCTGCGGGATCACGGGCAGCTCAGCCAGGGTGAGCGAGGGCGACAGCAGCCGCATCGCATTGCCCCAATCGAGCTGCTCGACCGGTGCCCAGCCGGCGCCGGCCAGGGCGTCGGCCAGCGCGGCGGGATTGCCCGCATACTGGATGGTCAGGGGGTGTTGGTCACGCTGGCTGAGGTCCTCCCGACGGTCGGGGAGGCGGGCCCAGTCGGTGGCGCGCCAGGCGTCGTGCGCCAGGATCTCGATGGGCCGCTGGGGGGTCAGGTTGGCCAGATTGCGGTCCTCGGTGATCCAGCCGTGGAAAACGAAGCCGGCCGCCAGGCCGCTCAGCGCGACGGCACCGAAGATGCCGGAGCGCAGTGCGCCGCGGCTGTGGCGATGGAACGCCAGCCCCAGGGCCGCGACCCACACCAGTCCCAGGGCGATGCTGTCGATGATCCCGGTCAGCCACTCGGCGCCCAGATAGACGCGCGCCGCGGCGACCGCGGCGACGGTGGTGGTGGCCAGGGCGTAGGGCGCCCAGCGCCGCCGTTCGGCCAGGCCGCGGGCGATGGAGACGGCGAGGAAGCCGTAAACACAGGTCGCCAACAACACCGTGCCGCTGGGAAATGACCAGGGCAGGAGCAATTGCAGGCCGAGATCGGGCCGCGGGACCGCCAGCAAGGCGCCGAGGACCGGTGTGGCGATCAGCGGAAAGGCCGCGGCGGCCAGCCAGTAGTTGCCATGGCGGTCCGCGTTCTGCCAGCGCAGCCAAACGAACACCAGCGCCACCATGGGGAGGATGACCGCGGGCTCGCCCAGGGCGGCGAGCCGCACCATCAGGCGGTCGCCGAGCGGGTTGTGCAGGCTCTGGGCGAGGTCCAGGGCGGCCTGATTGAGTGCCGATTCGGGCGAGCCGAACAGGGTCAGGCCGGTGATGGCTCCGACCAGCAGCGAGGCGAGCATCAACAGGAAGGCGAACCCGGTCAGGGCGCGGGCGTCCGGGTGCCCGGGGTCGGCCAGCGCTAGGGCGACGCGCCCCATGTTCGGGTGCAGGTCGGCCCAACGCAGCAGTGCCTGGAGCCAGGTGCTGGCGCGGGGGGCGAGTAGCCGATAGGTCAGGTGTGCGAGCCGGAAGGTCAACCACAGGACGCCGACCAGGAGCAGCCCGAGAATGACCAGCCGCAAGGCGGCCTCGGCGGCCAATTTGAGCGAGGCACCGAAGATCATGCCGGGGATGAAGAACGCCAGCGTCTGGGCGGCGGCCGAGGTGACATTGGCGAAATAAAAGCGCCGCGGCGGCATCCGCATCATCCCGGCGACCAGCGGAATGATGGCGCGGCCGGGGCCGGCAAAGCGGCCGAAGGCGACGCTCCAGCCGCCGTAGCGGTCGAAGAAGGCCACGCCCCATTCGAGTTGCTGCGGATAGCGCGAGAACGGCCACAACTCGCGAATGTGCTGGTTGAAATGCCGTCCCAGCGAGTAGCTCAGGCCGTCGCCGGCGATGCCGCCCGCGGTCGCGGCGATGAAGGCCGGCCAGAAGGCGATGGCGCCGGTGGCAATCAGAGCGCCGGTGCCGATCAGTGAGATGACCCCCGGCACCACCACCCCGATCACCGCCATGGACTCGCCCATGGCGATCAGGAATACGGTCACATAGGCCCAGCCCGGATGGTTGCCCACCCAGGTGTGGAGGTTGTGGAAGAGCTCTTCCATGGGGTCGCTCGGGCGCGCCGTTTAGCCGGCGACTTGGGCGAAGGACTGTTCCGCCGCGTCCAGGGTCGCCTGGATCTGGGGTGTTTCGTGGGTAATGGAGACGAACCCGGCCTCGAACGCGGAGGGTGCCAGATAGACGCCGCGCTCCAGCATGGCATGGAAAAAGGCGCGGAATTGATCCTGATTGCAGGCGGTGGCCTGGGCGTAGGTGGTGACCTGGGGGGCGTCCGTGAAGAAGAGGCCGAACATGCCGCCGACCCGGTTTACCGCCAGCGGTACCCCGGCGGCCGCGGCGCGTGCCAGCAGGCCGTCAGTGAGTTCCACCGTGCGCGCGGTGATGCGGTCATAGAAGCCGGGGGCCGAGATCAGTTCCAGGGTCTTGAGCCCCGCCGCCATGGCGATCGGGTTCCCGGACAGGGTGCCGGCCTGATAGACCGGGCCCAGGGGGGAGAGCCGCTCCATGATGTCGCGCCGTCCGCCAAAGGCGCCGACCGGCAGGCCGCCGCCGATGACCTTGCCGAGTGCGGTCAGATCCGGGCGGATGCCGTAATGGGCCTGGGCGCCGCCCAGCGCGACGCGGAAACCGGTCATGACTTCATCGAGGATCAGCACGGCGCCGGATTGATCGCAGACCGCGCGCAGGCCCTCCAGGAAGCCGGGCACCGGGGGAATGCAGTTCATGTTGCCGGCGACCGGTTCGACGATGATGCAGGCGATGTCGTGACCGATCTTGGCAAAGGTCTCCTGGACCTGCGCCAAGTCGTTGTAGCGCAGGGTGATGGTGAGTTCGGCCAGGGCCGCGGGGACGCCCGGTGAGCTGGGTTCGCCGAAGGTCAGAGCGCCGGAGCCGGCCTTGACCAGGAGCGAGTCGGCGTGACCGTGGTAGCAGCCTTCGAACTTGACGATCTTGTCCCGGCCGGTGAAGCCGCGCGCCAGCCGCAGGGCGCTCATGGTGGCCTCGGTGCCGGAGCTGACCATGCGGACCATTTCCATGCTCGGGACCAGGGAGCACACCGTGTCTGCCATGGTGGTTTCGAGTTGCGTCGGGGCGCCGAACGACAGCCCCTTGTGCAGTCTGGACTCGACCGCCGCCAGGACGTCCGGGTGGGCGTGGCCGAGGATCATAGGTCCCCAGGAGCCCACGTAGTCCACATAGCGGTTGCCATCGGCGTCGAAGACGTATGGGCCGAGGGCGCTCTCGAAGAACACCGGGTCGCCGCCGACACCGCGGAAGGCGCGCACCGGCGAGTTGACCCCGCCGGGGATGTGGACCTGGGCGGCGGAAAAGAGTTCGTGGGATCGGTTCATCATGAGTGCTCCGGCGGGCGCAGGCCCGGTTCGAATGGTTGGCTGAAGGCCCGCGCCGCCGCGGCGACGTCCGGGGCGGCAAAGACTCCGGTGATCACCGCCAGCAGGTCGGCGCCGGCCGCGATCAGAAGGCGGGCATTCTGTGGTGTGATGCCGCCGATCGCAACCAGCGGCACAGCGATCCTTGCCCGAGCCTGAGTCAAAAGGTTCGGAGTGGGCCGGGCGGCCCGCGGTTTGATGGTCGATGGAAAGAAGCTGCCGAAGGCGACATAGCTGGCGCCGGACGCGGCCGCGGTGAGCGCCAGGTCGAGGCTGTCATAGCAGGATACGCCGATGATGGCGCCGGCACCGAGGCGCCGACGGGCGGCGGCCGGGTCGCCGTCGTCACGGCCCAGATGGACACCGGCCGCCCCCACGGTGAGCGCCAGCTCGAGATCGTCGTTGATGATCAGTGGGATGCCGGTCGCGTCACAGAGCCGCGCCAGGGCGGCCGCTTGAGCGCGGCGCCGCGCCGCGTCCAGGCCCTTGGCCCGGTACTGGATCAGCCGGGCGCCGCCCGTGATCGCCTGGGTCACCTGCGCGATCAGGCGGCGATCGGCGCTGTCCGGGGTCTCCGCTGGGATGTCGGGGGTGATGGCGTAGAGCCCGCGCCATGGCCGGTTCATCGGCCCGCTCCGGCCTGGTCGCCGGGCCCGGGAGCCCCCGGCGGCGGGTCGGCAGGGAGGGCGTAAAGCCGATTGGGTGTGAGCTGGCAGCGGCCGGTGCGCCAGGCGTGCGCCAGACTGGACCAAGTGAAGGCTTGGGCGGCCGCGACGGCCTGCGGCAGCGGCATCCCCAGGGCCAGGCGGGCCGCGATGGCGCTCGCCAGGGTGCAGCCGGACCCATGGTACTCGGCGGGTAGTCGCGGCCAGGTCGCCGCGTGCGCGCTGCCGTCCGCCCCGTAGAGTCGATTGGTGACATCCGCGGATTCCGCGTGGGTGCCGGTGATCAGGACCCAGGGGACGGTCCGCGCCAGTAGGTTGCGGGCGCAGTCGGCCGCATCCACGGCGCCGCTCAACTGACGGGCCTCGGGGAGATTCGGTGTCACCAGGGTAATGCGGGGGAGCAGGCGGCCCAGGATGGCGTCGATGAGGGCCTGGTTCCCCAACCGCTGCCCGGCACCGGATGCCAGCACCGGGTCGAGTACCACCGGCAGTTGCGGATTGGCGTCGATCACCGCGCACAGGGCGGGCACCAGGCGCGCATCGCCGATCAGCCCGATCTTGATCGCCCGGGGGGTGCCGTCGGCGATCAGGGCGCGGCATTGGGCCTCGACCTGGGCGGCCGGTTGGGGGTAGAGGTGACGCAGACCGCAGGTGTCCTGATCGGTCAGTGCGGTCACCACGGTCAGCGCGAAGGCACCGGCGGCGCGTACGGCCTCGGCGTCCGCGAGGATGCCGGCGCCGCCGCTGGGGTCGTGGCCGCCGACGCAGAGCACGGTTGGGGGCCAGGGTGTTGGGTGCATTGGAGCCTCGCTAGGGGGAGCCTGGGCCGGCGCGGGCCGCGTCATACCCGTTGCAATCAGCGGGCCTTGCCCAGATTTCCAAAACACGATTGTGCCTGCCGCGACTGGTCAGGCGCCACCCGACCGTGCGTTCGTCTACTCGCGCTTCCCTATCGGTGCGAGGATCAGGAGGCCGGTCGACCAGACAGGGCCGATGATGAAGACGTATATGTGTGTGATTTGTGGACTGATCTATGACGAGGCACAGGGGTGGCCAAACGACGGGATCGCCGCCGGCACCCCCTGGGACGATGTGCCGCTGACCTGGAAATGTCCGGAATGCGGTGCGGGCAAGGACGACTTTGAAATGGTGGAAGTGTGACGGCCATCCGATTTTCAGGTGTCGGAACCAGGCATTCAAGTTCCGGCGGTCTACACTGTGTCTCATGAATGCACCGATCGATCCTTCCCGTCATCCGGATGCCGGCGTCCAATCGTTACTGAACACCGCCAGGCGTTACTGTGCACTGATCAACACGCCGGGGCCGGACGTCGCCGCCTGGTTGGGTGACATCGCCGCGCTGCTGCCGCACCTGCACGCCGCCATGACCTCGGTTCACCGCAATGTCCTGCACGCGCAACACGACCATCCGGTGGATCTTGATGCGCGCTTCGAGTTGTTTTCGCACTTGCGGGCGCTGCTGGCCGACCGGGATGGGTATTTTCTGGAGTTCGATCGGGCCCATGACGGAGCGGATGCCATGACCGGCAGTCTGGCCGACGACCTGACCGATATCTACTGTGAACTCAAGCACGGGCTGGACGCTTTCGATGCCAACCCCGAACGTGCCCTGGAAACCTGGTTCCTCGGCTACGAGGCCCACTGGGGACAGCATTTGGTCGATGCGCAGCGCCATCTGGCCAACCTGGCGGCCGCCAACCGGATGTGATCCGGAGGGCGACTTGTGATTGGCGCACTTTCTGCGCTGGATTGTGCGGCGGCCTTTCTGTTAGAGTCTGCCGCCGTGTTTTAGACCACTGAGGCCATGTATTATGCCCGCATCCCTGACCAACGCGGAGCTGACGCTGACCCTGCCGGCAACGGCGAAGATGGGCGAGCTCTTCAGCCAAGTCGATGACAATATTCAGGGCGTGCGTGTCTTCGCAACCCCCGGCGGCTGTAGCGGTATCAGCTTCGGCATGACCTTCACCGACGAGATCAACGCGGACGACGGCGTCCTGGCCTGTGACGGTTTCAAGGTCGTCGTGGATGACGGGACCCTGAGCTACTTGCGCGGCGTGGAAATCGACTTCGTGGAAGATGGCGAAGGCAACGCCACCTTCGTGTTCAACAACCTGCCCCAGATGGGCGGAGGTTGCGGCAGTTGCGGGTCCTCGAACGGCGGTTCGTCCGGCGGCGGCTGTTCCTGATGTATCGCCGGTCGCGTCGGACGCGGCCCGCGATGCCTGTCGGCTAACGACAAAACGATCGAAGAGCGTCCCACTCAGAAGCGGCTTCGGCCGCTTTTTTATTGCCGCCGGATGACGTGCTTGAAGGCCGCCATGGCCCGCATCGCGCGCGCCGGTTCCACTTTCAGCCGTTGGTTTCACAGGGCACAATTATGATCAAGGTCGGAATTGTCGGCGGAACCGGGTACACGGGCGCCGAACTGCTGCGTCTCCTCATCGGCCATCCGCGCGTCGGTGTCGCCGTGATCACCTCCCGCGGTGAGGCCGGTATGGCGGTCGCCGACCTCTTCCCCCATCTGCGCGGCCTGCTCGATCTGCGCTTCAGCGCGCCCGATCCGGCCACGCTGCGGTCCTGTGACCTGGTATTTTTCGCCACACCGAACGGGACGGCGATGCAACACGCCCCTGAGCTGCTGGCGCACGGCGTGCGCATCATCGATCTGGCTGCCGACTTTCGGCTGGAGGATGCGGCGGTCTGGGAGCAGTGGTATGGGATGCCGCATGCTTGTCCGGAACTGCTTGCCGACGCCGTTTACGGGCTGCCGGAACTCAACCGGGCGGCGGTGCGCACCGCCGGACTGATCGCCAATCCGGGATGTTATCCGACCGCGGTGACCCTGGGCTTTGCCCCGTTGCTGGCCGCCGGACTGGTTGATCCGATGTGGTTGATCGCCGACGCCAAGTCGGGTGCCAGCGGCGCGGGGCGCAAGGCTGAAACCGGGCTGCTGATGGCCGAGATCGGGGAGGGCTTCAAAGCCTACGCGGTGCAGGGGCACCGGCACGCGCCCGAGATCACCCAGAACCTGACCCAGATCTCCGGCACGCCGGTCAACTTGACCTTCGTGCCCCATCTGTTGCCGATGATTCGCGGCATCGAGGCGACGCTCTATGCCCGCCTCAAGGACCCCGCCGCCATGCCTGATCTGACGGATCTGTATACGCAGTTTTACGCGGGCGAGTCCTTCGTCGATGTCATGCCGGCGGGTGCCAATCCGGATACGCGCTCGGTGCGCGGTTCGAACCTGTGTCGCATCGCGGTGACGCGGCAAGCCGGTTCGGATGTTGTCATCGTCCAGTCGGTGATCGACAACCTGGTCAAGGGTGCGGCCGGACAGGCGATCCAGAATATGAACCTGATGTTCGACCTGGGCGAGACGACCGGTCTGGAAGCGATCGCTTTGCTGCCTTGATTCCAGGATTCGTCATCGTACGCCTTGGCCCGTTTGCGGCCGCTGTTTGGATGCAGGCAGCGTAGTTGGACGCGCCACGGACGCCGGACAGGCGTGCGGCCGTGAGCGGGCATTCGCCGCGGCTGTGGTGGCACTTGCTCGCTTTGGCCGGCTATGCGGTGCTGGTGGCCGCGGCTTTCTGGCTTGGATTCGAATTGGGTCAGCGCGACGCGACGACCATCACCGCGGATGGGTCGCCCGATCCGGGCGCGGTGAGCGCGGAGGCGACGATGAAATTTCAGGAGGAGATCACGGCCCTGCGTCAGGAAGGCGTGGTGCTCGAGCGTACGCGACAGATCGCGCTGGAGACCAATCGCTCCCTACAGGATCAGTTGAAGCAGGTTCAGGGCGAGCGCCTTGCCTTGATCAAGGAGGCTTCGTATCTCAAGCGATTGATTCAGGAGGGCGGCCGCGGTGCGGTGCGCGTTGCGGATCTGCGCCTCACGCGGGGCGAGGGGGTTGTGCGTTATGCGTTCACCCTGACCCAGCTCAGTCCCGGCTTCGGGGAGTCGCGGGGTGAAGTCAAGCTCCTGGTGACGGGCACCGCGCAGGGGCAAGAGCGCTCGTTCGACTTGAGCCAACTGCCGCACGCCGATCCCCGACACCTGACGATGCGCTTCGAGCACTTCCAGCGAATCCAGGGCGAGTTCAGCCTCCCCGCGGACCTGGTCCCGACCATGCTCGCGCTCACCCTGGTACCCGAAGGGGATCAACTGGCCGAAACCTTCGAGAGCTTTCCCTGGGTCCTGAATGACCAGTGATCGGCCGCGGCGCTTGAACGCTGTTGCCCGCGGACACATCTAATCCGCCATTGTTACTTCAGCCATCATGAGCACTCCAATGACCGCCGCAAACACCATCGAAACCACGTCCGATACGCCTTTGGTTTTCACCAACTCGGCTGCCTCCAAGGTCGCCCAACTGATCGTGGAAGAAGGAAATCCTGCACTGATGTTGCGGGTTTATATCCAGGGTGGCGGCTGCTCCGGCTTTCAGTACGGGTTTACCTTCGACGAGGCGGTTCAGGACGGTGATACCGAAGTTGTGACGGACGGCGTCAAGTTGCTGATCGACCCGATGAGTATGCAATATCTCATGGGTGCCGAAATCGACTACACGGAAGGGTTGCAGGGTGCCCAGTTCGTGATCCGCAATCCGAATGCGTCCACGACCTGCGGGTGCGGCTCCTCATTTTCAGCCTGATGCTGCCTGGTCCGCGCCCAGGCGTTTGCCGTCGGTCATTGGTCCCCGCGGGTCCGGTGCGCTCCGGGGCCGGGATTGCAGGTACGCCTTGGACTTGCGTGAATGTGGCTCGGCGTCGTAGCCTGCCGCGTTTACGTTACTTGCAAGGCTGGTCAGACCGGTGGAAAGAGTCGAAGCATCACTCGCGCTGATTCAGCGCGGAACTGAGGAAATCCTGCTCCCAGCAGCCCTAAGAAAAAAACTCGAAGAGGGTCGCCCGCTCCGCGTCAAGGCGGGCTTCGATCCCACCGCGCCCGATCTGCATCTGGGTCACACGGTACTGATCAACAAGTTGCGTCAGTTCCAGGAACTCGGCCACCACGTGCTTTTTCTGATCGGCGACTTCACCGGTATGATCGGTGATCCAACCGGGAAGAGCGCGACCCGCAAGCCGCTCTCCCGCGAAGAGATTGCGGCGAACGCGGCCACCTACCAGGAGCAGGTCTTCCGCATCCTCGATCCGGCGCGGACCGAGGTCGTGTTCAACTCCCAATGGATGGATGCATTGGGTGCGGCAGGGCTGATCCAGATCGCGGCCCGGCACACGGTCGCGCGGATGCTGGAGCGCGACGATTTCGCCAAGCGGTACAAGGGCGGGCAACCAATCGCCGTCCACGAGTTTCTGTATCCCCTGATTCAGGGGTATGACTCGGTCGCCCTGCGGGCTGACATCGAACTCGGTGGGACGGACCAGAAGTTCAACCTGCTGGTGGGGCGGCAACTCCAGGAATCTTACGGGCAGGAGCCTCAGGTGGTGATCACCCTGCCGCTGCTGGAGGGCCTGGACGGCGTCCAGAAAATGTCGAAGTCGCTCGGGAACTATATCGGGATCACCGAGCCGCCGGATGCCATGTTCGGCAAGATCATGTCCTTGTCGGACCCACTGATGTGGCGGTACTTCGAACTGCTGAGCGCGCGCGAGATGTCAGTGATCGAGGCGTGGCAGGCAGCGGTCCGGGAAGGCGCCAATCCGCGTGACATCAAGTTTGAACTCGCGGCCGAGATGGTCACCCGCTTCCACTCCGCCGAGGCGGCGCGCGTCGCCCAGGAGCGCTTCATCGCGCGCTTCCAGCAGGGTGTCATCCCGGAGGACCTGATCGAGATCACGGTTGCCGCGGATGATTCCGGCGGGTTGTCTATCGCCCGGCTCCTGAAGGATGCCGGTTTGGTGAAGAGCACCTCCGAGGCGCTGCGTCTGATCGGGCAGGGCGGGGTCAGGATCGATGGTGACCGCGTTGAGGATCCGCATCTGATGTGTCCGGTTGACGCGGGCCACATCTACCAGGTGGGAAAGCGCAGGGTCGCCAAGGTGCGGGTTGCACCAAACGCTTAAAGAAGGCTTGACGCCCTCGGTCAAGGTTGTATTATGGCGGGCTCGCTAAGGACTGGCGGGCGTGGCGCACAGCAAGGCGAGTCTGACGTTGCGTAGGTGAGTCTCCCGCGTTGGCTTTTGGCTCAGCATGGAGTTGACAGCCCACAAGGATGATGTACAATAGTCGGCTCGCTAAGGAGAAGCGGACAAAACGGACGGACCAAAGCGGCAGAATGCACGAAAAAGGAGTTTGACACGGAGCCGAACGGATGTAGAATAGTCGGCTTGCTGTGATGGAAGCGCGGCGGTGTTGAAGGGAGGTTAGCCGGGGTGGTTGACAACGCGGCGGGACGCTGTAGA
>Ga0247839_1005845_pt1 | contig 14618 bp, 8 predicted proteins | sample LaCruzMarch2015__6_FD_192405 | JGI IMG/M metagenome (GOLD analysis project Ga0247839, IMG submission 192405) | Freshwater microbial communities from meromictic Lake La Cruz, Castile-La Mancha, Spain - LaCruzMarch2015_16m | ecosystem: Environmental > Aquatic > Freshwater > Lake | place: Spain...
AATGGACAATGTTTTCCGAGAAGAGATATTTCTGCAGGTCGTAAATACTCTCCCTTGCCTGCTGGATTTCCCGGTGCTGAAGCTCGGTGATTCCCCAGACCAGTATGTGCACGCGGCACTCATCCTCTGGGAAAACGGTGGACACTTCCTCGCCGATGATCACGTCTGGAAGATGCGCGATTTCCAAGCATCCGTTGATAGTGTCTTGATCCGTGAGAGTCACAAAGCGCATCCCTGCCGCCCTGAGCATTCTGTGGAGTTCAAAGGGATCGGAAACGCTGGCAGGGAAATCCAAACGCCGCAGAACCCAATCCGCAGCGCGATCGCTGTGGCGGGAGTGTATGTGTAGATCGGCGCGTGTGGTGGAACGACTCATTCTTGGCCTCGTGTGGTAGCGATCCATTGCTGATATGTCATTACCCGCCTCCCCGCAAGAGCCTTGGAGGTGAGATACAAAATCTGCCCGCGAATTGTGCCATGATCCCAGTCCGGCGGGTGAATACCAATCCGCAGGAGCGGGGCCTCGCGCAGCGCACCAACTACGAGTCCATTCCACGCCAGGCTGCACATGCGGCGCCATGCCGCCCTCACGCTCCAGACGAGACTTCGCGCCCTGTGGACTTTTCCATTTGTGAAATCGCTCACGGTCGCTATCCGTGTCGTGTATTCAAATCCCATCTCCTTCACCGCCTGCTCCGCTTGCGCACCAAGCAACCAAGCCGGCGCGATGAAACCCGTGGCCTTCACTCCGCAAGAGCCGAATTCCGAAATCCCCTGCTCCAGCTTCCGCCGCGCATCGGCTTCACAAAGGTCAAAAAACTCCCCCTCACCAGCGGTGTAGGATTGGGTCACCAGCTTTTTAAAAATCCCGTCCACGCCCTGTTTTTCCCGGAGGTGGCACCACCCGTGCAGGACAGCCTCGTGACCCTCCGCCACCCTTTCCCGAAGCCAATGGGAGAAGGCCGCATCGCTTGAAATCCGGCCAGTTCGATGGTGGTCAGGGATGACAAGTAGGGATGTCCTCGCACACCCGATTTTCTGAAGATCGGCGAGTATTACCGCAGTCCGTTGAAACGTCAATGGACTCACATCATGGATGGAGGCAACCAGCACTTGGGTCTTAGTTGTTTTTTGCATTTGCCAACTCGACATCTTGCGCGAAAGTGCGAGGGATGTCAGATGAAAACCAGCAACCACCAAACGACAACCGCCAGCGGCAGGGCGGAGGTCAGGACCCTCAACTCAACTGGCGAGGCCTTGTGCTCTTCGCCGTCGCCTTTGCACTCATAGGCGGCGCGTTTCTTTTCCGCGGAAACAATTTCGCACAAATCCAGCAGATTCAGTATCCACGCTTCATCCAACTGGTGAAGCAGGGCAAACTCGTGACCACGCCGGAAGCCCCACTCCAACTCGTGGTCGAGGAGGGTCGGAACACCCAGTATTTTGAGGGCAAATTCAAACTCGCCTCACCGACGACCGGAGAGGAAGTTCCCGTGGCCTTCCAGACCCCGATCTTTACGCAATTCAACGGCTCGGAAATCGAGCAGGTTCTCAGCGAAGCGGGCATTGTTCCTGCCATCTCGCCGAAATCCGACCTGCTCGCATCAGCGATCGTCAGCTTCCTGCCGATTGTTTTTTTCCTCGTCATTCTCTATTTCTTCTTCCGCTCGCAAATCAAAATGGCGGGCAAAGGCGCACTGAACTTCGGAAAATCCAAAGCTCGGATGCTCTCGAAAGATAAAAATCGCATCACCTTCAAGGACGTCGCAGGCGTCGAAGAAGCAAAGGACGAAGTCCAAGAGTTGGTCGAGTTTTTAAAGGATCCCAAGAAGTTTCAAAAACTTGGCGGACGCATCCCAAAGGGCATCCTCATGGTCGGCTCGCCCGGAACAGGAAAAACCCTGCTCGCCCGCGCCATTGCTGGTGAAGCGGATGTGCCCTTCTTCTCGATCAGCGGATCGGATTTCGTTGAGATGTTTGTGGGTGTCGGCGCCTCGCGAGTGCGAGACATGTTTGAGCAAGGTAGGAAATCCGCACCCTGCCTGATGTTCATCGACGAAATCGACGCTGTGGGCCGCCACCGTGGCCATGGCATGGGAGGCGGGCATGACGAGCGCGAGCAAACATTGAACCAACTCCTCGTGGAGATGGATGGTTTTGACACCCAAGAAGGCGTCATCATCATAGCCGCCACGAACCGACCCGATGTCCTCGACCCCGCGCTGCTTCGCCCAGGCCGGTTCGACCGCCAAGTCACTGTTTCGCTTCCCGATGTAAAAGGTCGCGAGGAAATTCTTAAAGTGCACGCCAAAAAGGTTAAGATCGCCGAGGGTGTGAACCTCGCTGTGCTGGCACGCGGCACCCCCGGATACTCCGGCGCCGAACTCGCCAATGTGCTGAACGAAGCCGCGCTCCTTGCCGCTCGAAAGAGCCTCAAAGCCGTGACCATGCGCGAACTCGAGGAAGCCCGCGACAAGGTGCGCTGGGGCAAGGAACGCCGCAGCATGGCCATGAGCGAACGGGAAAAAACCTCCACAGCATGGCATGAGGCAGGCCACGCGATCCTGAATGTCCTACTTGAGCACACGAGCCCTCTCCACAAGGTAACCATTATTCCGCGCGGCCCCTATCTCGGAGCCACAATGTATCTGCCCGAGGGTGACAAATATTCAACCCAGCAGAAGGAAGCCCTCGACCTCCTCGCCGTAACCATGGGCGGACGCATCGCCGAGGAAATGTTCACCGAAGATATCTCAAACGGCGCTTCTGGCGATATCCGCCAAGCCACCAGCCTCGTGCGCAAAATGGTTTGCGAATGGGGCATGAGCTCACTCGGCATGATCAGTTTTGCGGAAGGCGGCGAGCATGTCTTCCTCGCCCGTGACATCTCCCGCCCGCGTGAATACAGCGAGCACACCGCACAACAGATCGACACCGAGGTGAAACGCATTATCGACGAAGCCTACGAGCGCGCTCGTGTGATTCTGGATGGACGCCGCCAAGCCGTCGAAGCCCTCGCCAAGGCACTTCTCGAATACGAAACCCTCGATGCCTCGCATGTGAAGGAAATTCTCGATCACGGAAATATCCAAAACCCACCAATCATGGAAGTGGCCCCTCCCCCGCTGCCACCACCACCGACCGACTCGGCCCACGAACCCCCCGCATCAATAAAACCAGACTTCCCATCCGGAGGTCTTCCCGCAGCGGCACCCGCATAGTCGAGGCCACCGAGCGGCAACCTCCGCATCGCGTTCCAAACACTATTCGGCTCACCATCCAATTGGCTCATAACACGATAAATCGCCCCTACCTATTCCAACCTCAGTTGCGTCGCCACCGCAAAAATCCTTTCAGAACTGAAAAATATGTTCACATGTGGGAGTGACCCCGCTGCTGGCACACGCCTTGAAGGGGTCGCCCCCCTCAGGAACTAGTTGATGGAACGGTCACTTATTAGACATAAGAGTATTTTTTTGATGGTGGGTGTTTGCCGGGTCAGTCCCGCGTATTGTCGCATTTTAAAATCAGAAGCAAGTCCCACAATTTATTGAGACTCCTGCTTGACCGCAGAACCCGCTGCTCACTGTGGAAATCAGCGCAATGAAGAGGAGAGTTCGGAATGCTTTCATGAGTTCCATATCGGGGTTAGTATTGGGAAGTCAGTCCGACCATTTTTTGTGTCAATATGTGGGACTGACCCTCAGCAACAAATGTATTCTGCCACGGCTCACTCATCCACTGCACCGGCCCCTTGGGAATCTCCAGATCGACTTCCAGAAAGAGCACCTTGTTGATACCGACCTCTTTCATATTCTCCAACTCGGCCGTCATTTGGCTGGAGTTCAGATTGCCGTCATTGAAATACCAATAAACGCTCGGCTACGCGGAGTCGGGTGGGTTTTCGAAGCGTTGCTCGAGCGTTTGCTCGGCTCGAAGAGAGCCAATGAGCGCGAGAGAGAGAAGCAGTGTCGTTTTTTTCATAGTTTGGTTTTTTATTTGGTGATGGTGTCGTTTCTTCCGTGACCTCATTGCCTATGGTCAGGGATTGGGGCGGCTGGATGGAAGCGGCTTGGTTGGAAGCAAAGCCCCATTCAGCACGAGGGCGTCATTCTCCTCTTTCAAGCGGTAGATCTTCGGTCGTTCCAGAGAACCTCCGTTGGGCTGATGGAAAGCCATCAACAACTCACCCGAGAAATCGCGAAAAATCATGCTGTGCCCGCCATCCTCACCACCGCCACCAACGAGTGGCTTTTCCAGATGCATCCACGGTCCGGCAACCGATCCGCTCTTGGAAATGGCCTGGCCGACGCCGTAGCCATGCCCTTTGACGAAACTCGACCAGATCATCAGCAGCTTGCCGTTTTTCATCCGGTGGAGAAACGGACCATCGGTGACATAAGTGTCCGGCTTGGGATGAGGCCTGACCCACGGCGCTTGGGAGGCATGGAACAAAGTGATCGGCTCGCCGAGGCGGGTGCTCCAGTCCTTTGACATTTTGACCGCCAGCATCCCGCCATCTCGGATTTGCTGCCACTCGTGGCAATAGATCATCCAATGCGTTCCATCGGGATCGATCCACGGTGTGCCGTCGAGGCAACGCTGTTCCGGCGGAGTATTCGCCTGCACGCCGAGGACGACAAACGGCCCCTCGGGGCTCTCGGAGCGGAGGATTTGGGTTCCGCGGCCCCAGGCGCGACCAGCCATGGTGGCGAACAGAAAATATGCCCCGTCGAGCTTGTGAACCTCCGGCGCCCAGATCGGGGGTTTGCCCCAGAAACCTTCCTTCGGCAGGGCAAAAACCTGCTTCGGATCGGACCAATGAACCAGATCGCGGCTGCGATAAACCTCGATCCCGAGGTCCGCACTGTCTTTGCGCGCACGGTTGCCGCCTTGCGCGTAGAGATAATAAGTGCCGTCCTCCGCCAGGATGAACGGATCGCGAACTCGAATATCCTCGAGTTTCAGAGGGAATTCGCCGGAACCCGCCGCAGGCAGTTGAAGCGCTCCGGAGAGCGTGAGCGCGAGGCTCAAAAGGAATGTCATTTTTCTCATGGTTTGGTTTTTTATTTGGCCGGGTTCTTGAGATCTTTCGAGGTGGCTAATCCGATGACGCGGCCTTGGTCGCCGACGGCGTTGTAGAAATGATAGACCACGCCGTCGTGCTTCACGATCCACGGCTTGTGGGCAAAGGTCTTGTCCCAAGGCTCTGACGACTTAACGAGATCCTCGCCGGTCCATTTCGTCCAGTGCACCAGATCGGTCGAACAGGCAAAGGTGTCGAATGCGCCAGGCCGATAGAACGCGCCGAAGTAAAACATCACCCAAAGGTCGCCGATCTTCACCACCTGTGGATCGCCGGTGATGCCGCGTTGCTTGTCTTCGCCATTGGCCACGACGGAATCCTTGCCGTAGCGCTTCCAGTGGACCATGTCGTCGGAGACGGCCATGCCGATCTTCTCATAGCTGCCTTTGATTTTGCCGTTATAAAACATCACGAATGGCGACCCGAGCGTTTTGGCTTTGTCCCAAATGATGTTGCTCTTGTAGAGCGTCACCTTCTCGAAGGGGCGGACATCGGGTTGGTCGCGGTGCAGCACCGGGTTTTCTGCGAGGGGCGACCATTCGCGCGCTTCGGTGGGGGTTTTTGTCCAAGCCAGGCCGATCGCGAGCGGATCGGTCTCGTAGCCTTGAATCGCCCCGCCGAGGTAGGATATCCAATACTTGCCGTCGTAGGTCTCCAACTCATTGCTCCCGCCCCAAGTCGTATCGCACAGCGCGAGGTAGCCGGCGCGTTGCCAGCGGTCCCAACCTTCTTTCGGGAAGCTCAGGATCTTTCCCTGTTTTTCCCACTTCAAAAGATCGGCACTGCGGGCGAGGCAGGTCTCGTAGCCGACTTCCTTGGTGATGGTGATATAGACCATATACCACTGGCCATCCTTCCGGAAGACGCTTGGGGAATCGACAAACTGGTTCGCTTCTCCGCGAATGACGACGCCATACTTGAAGGGCGTTTTGACCTCTTCATAGACTTGCTGCATTCGCTCTTGGGAAATAGCGGGCGCTGGCGAGGCATTTTCCGCGCGGAGTGTGAACGATGGCACAAGGAGCACCGTGGCGAGTAGGAGTATTGTTTTTTTTGATTTCATAAGTTGGCGCGGAACTGTTGTTTATTTTTTAACGGAAAGAAAAATAGCTTGGATCGCTTCGAACCATGTTTGAGCCATGCGGTCGTAGGCGGTGGCGTTGGGGTGGTTGATTTTGTTCGAAAAGAGTCCAGGGTCGATCGTGCCGTCGGGTTTCAGCATATTCCGGTATTGATCGACCGTGGAGACCTTGCATCCGCGTTGCTGGAATTCCGGCACCAGCGTGTCGCGGATGCTGGTGTTGTAGTCCGCGATGCTTTGGGTGAATTTCAATAGAGGGGTGATTTGAGCCACCACCACATGGGCCTGCGGGCGGGCAGCCACGATTTTTTCCACGATGCCCTTGAGGTTCTCCGCCGCTGGTGGCCTTCCTCCATCGTTGATTCCGATCATCAGGAGAACGATATCCGGTTGGCTTTTAGCAATCCACTGGTCGATGTGTTTCAAAACTTGTGCGGTATTCCATCCCCCATGGCCCTCGTGGCGGTCTTGGCCGTTGGGTCTCAAATCCGGCGAGGGCGAGTTTTTAGGAAGACCGAACCGGCCATCCCATGGCTCCGGCGAATCCCCGACAAACTGGAACTGGTATCCTTCTTTTTGAAGGCGCTCGAAGAGCCCTTGGCGGTAACCAAATTCAAAAGGCACATCCCATCTCGGGTTGTCCGTGTATCCGGCCGTGATGGAATCGCCAACGCAAAGGATGCGCAGGGGTTTGGCGGAGGTTTTTTCCTCGGCCGAGGAGGGTGCTGCCTCGACGGCGTAGGAGATCGGCGATAGGACACACAGCATTGCTGCTGTTAGGATTACAATTGTTTTCATTTTCATTTAATTTGTTGCCCCTTTGGTTTGCCTCATCAATCTTTCATGAAATAACCGCCCGTCTTTGCACCATACAACTCGATGCGGCATCCTGATCGGCTGGCCAGCATGGGAAGAGGCGAATCTTGTTATCCACGCCACTGGGCTTGTATTTCGGATAACGCGGGAAGCTCATGATTGGGCCTCCTGTTTCAGGTCGCGGAAGAAAGCCCCAAGGGGGCCAAATGCGATGGCCCAAGTAAGCAGCGGGGTCAGTCCCACATATTCACACTTTTTGGTTCCCACCATTTGAGCCTTTCGCCTGCGGTGATCCCGCCGACCGGCATGGCAATTTTCGACAGGGCCTCGCCACGGTATTGCCTTGGTTCGCCTTCGGGTTCGGCCAACCCCGAAGAATCGACTCTCGCGGCGGAAACGTGGAGCGAGGCGCTAATAAAAACACCCAGACTCAAGCTACATAAGACAAGTGCGCGTGTGGCTGTGTTTGTTTGTATTGTTTTCAAGATTAGAATTGGGATTGGAATTGGTAATTGCCCGAACCGACCGCGTAGACGGCGGCGTGGTTTTCCATGCGGAGGAACTTGACACCCTTCGCTTCCCCGGCGGGCTTGCCGGATTCGGTGACCGTGGCGGCGTCTTTCGATGGGACGAAGATCGTGCCTGTGGAGTTCGGCGGGATCGTGACATCCATCATGAGTTTTTTGCCCTCGCGTTTCCAATTGCTCACGATCTTTCCGTAGGGCGAGTCGTGGTGCGACTTGACCCATGTCACATCGCCGACGACGGCGGGCTTGATGATGGTGTTTTTGAAGCCGGGTGCAGCGGGGTCAGTCTGGATGCCGGCGAGGCCTTGGTAGAACCAGTTGTCCGGCGAGGTGAAGCACGAGTGGATGTGTGACCAGAAGCCGTTCCATTGCTCCCAGAGCGTGGTGGCACCTTGCTCGAGCATATATCCCCAGCTTGGATAGGTGGCCTTGTTGAACATCTCGAAAACAAGGTCATTCCGGCCGATGGCGCGGAGGTGCTCCATCATGAAATAGGTCCCGAGCATTCCGGTATCGAGGTGGCCCTTGTTTTTTTCGAGGATGTTTTTCTCGAGCTTTTGGAGCAATGCGGGGCGCTCGGCCTCGGGCGTCACACCAGCCAAAAGCGGCATGATGTAGTAGGCTTGCTCGTCGATGCCGTAGTTCCCAGCGGCCTTGTCGAAAAACGCCTCATGCACTGCCGTCCGCGCCGCCGCAATCCGGGCATCGCAGCGCTCGATCTCGTCTTTTTTCCCAAGGACGGCCGCCATGTTTTTCAGAATCTCGAGTTGCTGGATGCGGTAGCAGTTATTGAACAATTCCGCGGCCGGACGGCCCGGCCAGTTCTTGGTGTCCATGCCGCGTCCCGGCGCGACCCAGTCCCCGATGAAATCCCACGGGCCGCCATAGGCGCGCATAATGCCGTCCTTCGAGCGCGACTCGAGGTTGTCCACAAACCGGCGGATTGCGTCGTAGTTTTCCTCCAGCACACGCTGGTCGCCGTAGTAGAGATAATGCCGCCAAGTGATCGCGGAGAGGAGGCCCGGCCACCCGGGGCCGCCGCCACCCATAGCAAACGGCGCCACATGGGGCATGGAGCCGTCGGCACCTTGCCTGATCCGCCAATCCATGAGCCATTTTCGGTAGAAGCCGTAGGCTCCAAAGCTTGTCATGAAGCCTTCCACAGCGACCTGCCCGTCGCCGTAACCGAGACGCTCGCGGTGAGGGCAATCGACATAGTAACCACCGAGGTTGAGGCTGCGCTGGGTCCATTGGTTCACACGTGAAATGCGGTTGAAGAGTTCGTTCGAGCACTCGAAGGCACCGACGGGCTCGAGGTCGCTCTCGACGAGCATGGCCACGGCATCCTCCTTTTTCGGCGCCACCGGAAGCCCCTCGACGATCACATAGCGGAAGCCGGCGTAATTAAAGCGGTTCTGGAAAACCTCGCTGGGCTTTCCGGTCGAAACAAACTCGCTGACTTGTTTGAAGTCTTGATAACCTTCTTTCCCTTTGCGGGCATCGGCATTGCGAGCATCGGCGAAGGTCATTTTCACCACGCCGCGCTTGAGTTGCGGGGAAACTGTGAGAGTGCTGAAATCCGCTGCGCGGGTGGTGCGGATTTTGCCGTGGAGTTCGTATTCCACCACGAGGTCCTTCACATGGTTCGGAGCGGGATCCCCACCAAGGACTTGGGTCGTTACCTCGAAATTCAAAGCGTCGTCCTTCGCCAGCGCCGCGACCTTCGCGGTGACATCGGCCGAACCGGCCGCATCGCGCGCCGCGTAGGTCGCCTTGAGGATTTTCAAATTGGGCGCTCCTTGCGGGGCAGCGGAGTCATCCGCGTTTTCATCTGGCTGTGCGTTCCACGCCGGCATCTTGAGGCGCATCCAGCCCGTGAGGGCCGTGCCAAAATCAATCTCATACCTACCGCCGCCGAGATCGTTCACCGCCACGGCAGCGATTTCCTTTCCGATGCGGTTCAGCGGGGCCTGCTGGGCCACCGCCTCGCCTTTCGGCGCCTCAACCACCACCGCGTTCTTCCAATCCTTGTCGTCGAAATCGGGATTGCTCCAATTCGGAATGTCTGCGGCCGCATCCACGCGTTCGCCGCCGAAATCGCCCCAAATCATGCCTCCTCGGCGTTGATTGGAACTCGGCGCGCATTTCCAACTCGCATCGGTTCCCAATGCCCAAGGCTTGCCGTCGATTTCCGCCTCGATCTGCGCGCGCACATGTGGCAGGGCCGGGGTGACTTGACTGGCTGCCGTATCCGTCCTGGTCGCCATCCCCCGCCCCATCCACAGCCCGATGGTGTTGCGACCGGGCTTCAGAAGCTTGGTGACATCGTAGGTGTTGTAAAAAACCTGCCTCGTGTTGTCGGAGACCGCCGGCGTCAGCACATCGGTGCCGACTTTTTGCCCATTGATGTAAAGCTCCGCGTAACCGGCGATATTGACAGTCACAAACGCACGCGTCGGCACGGTGGGGAGGTCGAACGACTTCCTCAGCCAAGGCGCGGCGTTCAGGTCGGCGTCATCATGGCCGATCCACTTTCCGAGCCAACTTGCGGCCTCGAGAGCTCCCATCCGCCAAAAAGCCAGCGCGCTCCACTCCGTCGCCTCCTCCTCGCCGTCGGCGTCGATCGTCCAGGCCTTCACCTTCCAGTGGCAAAGCATCCCCGACGCGAGTGGTTTTCCCTGATATTCGATGTGGACGCTTTGGCCGGAGTCTACCTTGCCGCTGTTCCAGAGATCGCCCTGATCTTTGGCGAGGATTTCCGGCGTTGAGGCGACGAGGATTTGGTAGGCCGTCTGATTGATTCCTCTTTCAAGTTTCAGGTTTCCCGTTTCCAGCTTCCAAGAGAGCCTCGGCTTCGCGGTATCGATCGCCAGAGGACTGGTGCGGAATTCGCAGCGGAGGTTCTGAACCTCGACGGCGTGAATCGCAGACAGCGACCCCAGGAAAAGGGCAGTAAGGGCGAGGAGGTTTTTCTTCACAGCATGACGGTTCTTTGGGATTGGATTAAAGGAGCTTGGTTGTTTCGCCTTTGGCGGAGCGGATGGACTTGGTCGTTCATTCGATTACGCCGATTTCGGGAACGATGGCGTGGTTCATTTCGAGGCAATGGCGGGCGATGAATTTGAAGTAACGGGCCTTGGCCGGGGCGAAGGAAATGGATTGTTCGATCGGGTTGGCGCGAAGGTTGCCGAATTCGCCTTCAGCAGCGGTGATCCAGGTTTTTCCGTCGAGGGATATTTGAAAAGTATATTGGTCCACCATGCCCTGCGTGAACTTGTCCTGGCGCGGCAGGTAGGTGAATCCCTTGAGGGTTTTCTCGGATCCCATGTCGACGACGAAATCCTGCGGAAGCGTGTGTTCCTTTCCGGTGGGATGGGTGTTCCAGAAGGTAGCGGGGTTACCGTCGATGGCTGCACCTGCTTCGCCAAACGAGGCCGAGACCACTTTCCATCCGGCCTTGGTCTTGACGGTGCGCGCCACTTTGGGGGCGGCGCCGATGGGCGGAATCCAAGTCTCAAACTTGGGTTCTAGGAATAGTCCGAAATCGGAGAGAGCCGGGCACGCGGCGGATTTTGTGATGCGCACGCGGACCTGGGTGGCGGTCGTTTGCGGCACCCGCAGCAGGCGAATGGCCCCGACATTGGACGCGGTGGCGAGTTCCTTCCACATACCATCCACCATGGCATCCACCGCCACGCCTTCGATGCGCTGGCCGAGGCGGATATCTTCACGGAGTCGGATCAGATTAAAGGTCCGTGCTTCTGGTAGAGTGAATGTCACCTCGGGAGTCAGCACATCATCATCGGTGATCCAGGCGCTCCACCGATCCGCATCGAGCAGGTTTGCGGGTCCATAGGAAGCATCATTGCCACGCGTGTGGGATGCGGTGCAGGTCGCTCCTTGTTCGAGTCGGGTGGCGAAGGTGTCCTGCAGGTGCTTGCCGAATCCGGCCATGCTTGAGACATCGTTTTCATGAACGAGGCCGCGGCGGTCGGGCGGAATGTTCACGATCAGATTGGCTCCGCGGCCCACGCATTCCAAATAGATGTTCATCAATTTCTCTGGTGACTTGACGCGGCTGTTTTCCTTCTCGTGCCAGAACCAGCCGGGCCTGATGGAAACATCTCCTTCGGCCGGGCACCAGACATCGCCCTGGCGATCGCCTCGGGCGAGCTCGGAATGAGTCATCTGATTTTTTTTCGATGAGACGGTGGGCCAACAAGGATCCTGCACATGCCCCGCCTCGGAGCCACCCCATCGGCAATCACCATAGTGAGTGAGGCCACCCTCTGTGTATTGCGCACCCCAAATGGCGCAGTCCGGTTGGTTTTTACGGATGATGGCATGAACTTCCTTCCAGCGGTAGTAGGTGTTCTGGTCGATTTGATGGCGTCCACCCTTGCCGCCGTAATAGCCGTTACCTCCATTGGCACCGTCGAACCACATTTCAAAAATCGGGCCGTAGTTCGAGGTTACCTCGTCGATCTGCTGGTGAAAGGTAGTGACATAGCCGGGGCCGCCGTATTCGGCATGATTGCGATCCCATGGGGAAACATAGACGGCGAATTTGAGACCCGCTTTTTTGCAGGCGTCGGCCATTTCCTTCACCATGTCGCCCTTGCCGTTCTTGTAGGGTGTGGCGGAAATGTTGTGCGGGGTGCTTTTGGTAGGCCACAGGCAGAGGCCATCATGGTGCTTGGCCACGAAGATGAGTCCTTTCATGCCGCCGGCCTTGGCTGTGGCGGCGATCTGGTCGGCGTCGAACGCCGTGGGGTTGAAGATCGCCGGATTTTCATCGCCGAAACCCCACTCGCGATCCGTGAAGGTGTTCACGGTGAAGTGGACGAACGCATACAATTCCAGTTCATGCCAGCACATCTGGCGGTCGTTGGGCACCGGGCCGAATGCTTTGGGAGGAGTCGTGGCCGGTGCGGCGGAAACATGGAGTGAGGCCAGCGGCCCCAGCAAAAGCGCCGCGAGGGGGAGGAGGTTTTTCTTCACAGAATGCTGGTTCTTTGGGATTGGATTAGAGAAGCTTTGTGGTTTCGCCTTTGGCGGAGCGGATGGGCTTGGTTGTGCCGTTGATTTTGACGGAGCAGGGGTTGCCTTTGAGGTTGTGAAGATTCGCCGCAACGACTTTGCCATCCTTCCATTCGATATCCACGGTGAAGCCGCCGCGTGCGCGCAGGCCGGTGACTTTGCCCTGAGGCCAGGCTTTGGGCAGGGCGGGCAGGAGTTCGATCTCGCCGGCGTGCGATTGCAGCAGCATCTCCGCGATGCCGGCGCAGCCACCGAAATTGCCGTCGATCTGGAACGGCGGATGGGCGCAGAACATATTTGCCGTCGAACCTCCCCCCTTAGTCATGTTTACTCCGGTCCCCGCCGCAGGGCGCAAGAGCATCTTGAGCAACTTGTCGGCGCGCTCGCCATCGCCAAGGCGCGCCCAGAAGTTGATTTTCCATGCCAGCGACCAGCCGGTGCTATCATCGCCGCGGGCCTCGAGGAATTTCCTGCAGGCTTCCGCCAGCTCCGGCGTGCCGCGTGGTGTGATTTCATTATAGGGATGCAGACCATACATCGGCGAACAGTGTCGGTGGTTCGGCTCGGGTTCGGCATACGGCTCAAGCCATTCCTGCAAGCGGCCATCCGGGCCGATTTGATTCGGCGCAAGGCGGGCACGCTTTTCTTTCAGCTCGGTCTGAAGCTCGGCATCGACCCCGAGGATTTCGGCGGTCTGAGCGGTGTTCCCGAACAACTCGCGCAGTTGTTGCATGTCGACGGTCGGGCCCATGCACACATGAGCTTTGCTTCCATTAGCGAGCTTGAATGCATTTTCTGGCGAGTTTGAAGGACCGGTCACCAGCCATTTGCTCTTCGGGTCCTCCCAGATGTTGTCGAGGTAGAACTCCGCACTGCCCTTCATGATCGGATAAGCCCACTTCAGATGCTCGCGGTCGAGGGTGAAAGCGTATTGATCCCACAGATGCGCGCACAGCCAAGCTGAGCCGCTGGAAGCTCCCCATACGGCGCTTTCCCCCGGAGCGGTGAAGCCCCATGGATTGGCGATGACATGCGCCACCCAACCGCGCGCGTTGTAATACTCCTTGGCCGTCTTGCTCCCCATCTCGACCAGCGAGGCGATGAGCTTGTTCAGCGGCTCCTGCAATTCCGGCAGGTTGCAAACCAAGGCGGGCCAGTAGTTCATCTGCACATTGATGTTCAGGTGCCAGTCGCCGTTCCATGGCGTCTGGATTTCCTCGGCCCAGATGCCCTGCAAATTCGCCGGCAAGCCGCCGGGGCGGGAGGAACAGATCAAGAGATACCGGCCGAAGTTGAAATAGAGCGCCGCCAGGGCGGGATCCGGGTCCCCCTTGGCAAAGCCCGCCAAGCGCGCATCGGTGGGCAAGGCGCTGTTCGCAGTCGCTGGCAGTTGAAGCTCGACCCGGTCGAACCATTTCTGGTGGTCTGCCCTCTGCGCGGCCCGCAAATCCTCGAAGGATTTGGCCGCCGCCTTGTCGAGATCCGCCGTCGTCGCCGCGAGCGGGTCGCTCAACTGCCTGCCAGCAAACCCTCGGTAGTCGGTGGCCGCGGCGAAAAACAGGACCACCTCCTCGGCATCGGTGACCACGAGGTTGTTGCCCTCCGCCTTCACCGAACCCCCGCGCGCCACCACGCGCAAACGCCCGGCATAGGTGATGCCCTTTCCGCCGCGCCCGTCGTTCAGCGTGCCGGTCATGAGCAGTTCATTGTCGTTCACCGCCGTCGTCTGGAATCGCTCGGGGCGGTCCAGCGATAGGGTCACGGAAACCGGGCCGCTGAGGCGCGAGACAAACACCTCGTCGGGTGCGGAAATAAAATGCTCGCGGGTGAAAGCGTGGCCGTTTTTTTGATAGGAAACAATCCCCTCCCCCGAGCGCAAATCGAGGGTTCGTGTGTAGTTCCCGACGGACGACGCCGTGGCATTCGCGCCGACAGCGCCTGCCGGAGTCGGGTTCTGGAATTTGAGCCGCAGATTGCCGAGCACTTGGTAGCAACCAAACGGCACATTAGCACCCCTGCCGCCCCCCGATCCGGGGCCTTTGCAGGTGAAGGTCTGGTTGACCAATGC
>Ga0247839_1005857_pt1 | contig 14598 bp, 11 predicted proteins | sample LaCruzMarch2015__6_FD_192405 | JGI IMG/M metagenome (GOLD analysis project Ga0247839, IMG submission 192405) | Freshwater microbial communities from meromictic Lake La Cruz, Castile-La Mancha, Spain - LaCruzMarch2015_16m | ecosystem: Environmental > Aquatic > Freshwater > Lake | place: Spain...
ACCCAAACTCGATACTAAAATAGTAGCACTATTTGCAGTAGATGAATTGGTGTTTATTACACTTAAATTTCTGGTACTTCCAGAAATTGCTCCATCAATTATGATGTTTTTTGAACCATTTAATTTTAAAATAGCTATACCATTATTTCCTGTTATTACCGTATTTACAAGTGTAGGCTTAATGGTTATTTTATTGGTAATTGATGCGCCAACAATGTTATTAATAGTTATAGGAAATGTTTCGCTACTGGAGTAATTATTGTTCACTAAATTAAACGTAACCGGACCACTAACACCTCTTAAATTCAAGTCGTTAATAGCGGCTGTTAAAGTTAAATAATTTGCTGACGGACCAACAGTATAAGTACCATTTAAGGCAGGAGCGGCAATGAATGAATCTACTACTATATTATCTACAAACATGCTATTACCATATCCCGATGTCCATCTAAATTGAATTTTAGTGGTGCCAAAAGGCAATGCAATTCTTTTGGTTTTCCAATCATTAGATGCTGTAGTTAAATATTCGCTTGTTGACCACAAAGAGGTTATTCCTGTATCGGGACCATTGGTGGTTAACCAACCTCTTATTTTTGTATAAGTAGATCCGTTAAAGGAAAAAATTGATAACGAATCAAAGTAAGGAGAACCATAACCAGCAGCAGCAACATCAAATTTAAGTGAATCGCCTATTATTGTTGGGTAAAAGCTTCTGGTTTCTAATAAACCTACGGCACCTGTACTTATATTGAAATTATCAGCCTTTACACAGCCAATATTTGAAGTAGAATTAAACCCATTAACAGTTGTAACCCTCGATAATAAACTGTTGGTGTTGGTTAAAGTCCAACCTGCGGGAGTTAACACAGAACTAAAATTTTCATTTATTCTTTGTGTTGGTATTAAGGTTGTAGAAGTTGCTTGTGCTATAGGATTATTTACAGCCGTGCTTGTTTGGTAAAAAGAACTGATACCATTGCAATTTGCTTCATAAATTCTAAAATAATATGTGGTACTTGCTAATAAACCAGTTACACCTGTTGTATTATTTGTTCCATTATAAATAACCTGTGCGCCCGAACCACTGTAAACACTATTTGCAATAGGGTCGGTAGCGTTTGAAGGAACAGGAAATGAATTGGTAGTATTTATATAAACAATTCTTCTACTTCCGTTTCCGTTGGTCCAACTTACGTTCATTTGAGTAGAAAAAATATTTGAAAATGAAATATTGCTAACTTGTGATGTTGGAACAATACAATTTAAACTAAATCCATTGCTTGAAAAAAGTCCACGGCCATGAGTAGCAGCAATTACCATTTTATCGGAACTACGAATTTGAAGCATATCAACCCTAACATTGGCCAAGCCACTGTTTGATGAAGCCCAAGTTGGAGTTGTGTTACTAAAATTAGTAGAAGCCCAAACTCCTAATTCGGTAGCAAGTATCACTTCGTTTCTGTTTAACGGATTAAACAATGCCCAACGAATTGGCATATCGGGTAAATTTCCTTCTTTACTAACCCAACTAGAACCTCCATTAGAAGTGTACCAAACCGAAGTAACTCCATAATTAAAAAAAGTAACCAATAATTCGTTTTCATTGGCACCTATTTCTACGCACGAAATAGAACCAGTTGGGAAACTAGATCCAGTAATATTTGTAGTAGTTGGAGTTCCATCGGCAGTAGTAACTTTATACAAAGAACCTGCTTCTGTTCCTACAAATAATGTACTTGAAGCTGTTGTATAAGGCGATACACAAATATGACTCGCATAATCGGAAACCCCAGATAATGTTACCGTTTGAACCGATGAAGGTGTGGTGGTAATTGTTTTTATTCTGTTTAAAGTTCCACTTCCTCTGCAAGAATAAAGTATGTGTAAATTATCATCATAATCACTTGGATTTATAAATCTTCCTGTGTTTTGATCGCTTGATAAATTACTTCCAAATGAAACTCCACCATTGGTTGATAAATCGTAAGTATTATAAACATAAGAAGTAATTTGATAGGTAGGATTGGTTTGGTCAATAAAACAATAAGCGCCATCGCCCCCATTAACTTCTGTTGTTGCATTTATTCCTGCTGTAGTAAATCGTTGCGAACCATTGTCCTGCGCACCTGCTAAAAACACATTGCTATTTGTAGTTGGATGAATTGCACAAGCATAAAATTGGGTAACATTATAGTTTTTATTTCTTACCGAAATTACATTATTAGTAGCTGAAGTAGAAATAGAATTAGTATAGAAAATACCTCCATCGTTGCCAAACAAAACAGTAGAAGAAGAGCCAGGTTTATAAACAATTGCATGCTGATCGGCATGAACTTCGGAACACGACAATGAACTTAAATTATTGTTATTACTCCATTTTGAAATTTGACTCCAAGAAGTTCCACCATTGGTTGACCTAAATAAATCAACACCACCAACTAAAACAATACTTGAATTATTTGGATCTACCGCCATTATTAAATCATACCATGCTTGTCCTCTTGAAAAATCAGTAGAAGGAATATCAACATCTGCATCAACTGGCTTGTTTATAGTTGTCCAAGACGAACCAACATTATTAGTTTTTTTCATGGTACTTACTTCAGAATTATCTTCAATTACTGCATATACATAGTTACTGTCGGATGGCGCGCAAGCTAACTCTACTCTACCATCTCCATTGGTTACAGTAGTAGTGTTTGAAACTGTCCATATTGTTCCATTTGTAGATGTTAAAATTCGTCCTCCCCCAGCACCATACGGGCTTGATTTTGATCCAACCCAAATTCTATTATTTGCACCAATTTCAATATCGGCTGCCACATAATTATAAGATTGACTAGTAACTAAAGGCAACACTTGAGTCCAATTTGTTCCACCATTTACCGAACGCTGAAGTCCGGCCGAAGCTGCGCCATGCCAAATACCGCCATAATATCCACCATCTACAGCTGCATAAACCACACTTGTGCTCGATTCGTTTCTAACCACTAAATCATTTACATAATAAAAACCAGTTGTAGATGAAATTTGACTCCAAGTTGAACCTCCATTTATGGTTTTCCAAATACCAGCACCTCTGCTAGCAGATGAACCAAATCCTTCACCTGTTCCTACGTAAGCTATCAATGAATTATTTGGGTCAAAAGCTATGCTTGTTATGGATATATTATCCCAAAAATCATTCACCGATTTCCATGATGAATCAACATTTGACACATCGTTATTATACCATAAACCACCTGTAACCCCACCTGCCCAAACTTTCTTTTGTGTTAAATCTCTGGGGTCGTAAACAATTGCTCTTGTTCTTCCACCAATATTATTTGGTCCTCTTTCTTCCCAAGGGGAATTGATGTTTCCTGGTGCCGATTTACCCAAACTAGCATTTCTAATTTGCGCTATAATTGCAGGTAATCTTTCAGGAGCTGGCCTTCCTAAAGCAGGGTCTAAAGTTCGTAAATAATCTTGTTCCCAAGCCAAATCGGGTCTATCAGCTTTGTTTTTACCTTCCTTTTCTTTCTCATCTTCACTTAATATTTTTTCTTCACTTTTTAGGTGGTTATTAAATGGATGTTCTTTTAAAAACAAACTGTATTTTTCTCTATCAGTTAATTGTTTTTCTGTTCCAAAATTGGTTGTTTTATTTTTATAAAATAAAACAACAGAAACAAGCATTATAAGTAAAATGCTAATGCCAATAAGTAATTTTTTTTTCATAAGCTATTGTGTGTTTTTGTAATTTTCAATTTTCAATTTTATTTTTTCATTATTGCTGGTAATGATTATCCATGAAGGATAAAATTTTTGATTTATAATGATTGGATCTTCTATTTCTTTTGTGATTCCCGATTTTGAATCGTCAGAAAAGCTTGGTGCTTTCTTCGATTTTAAATAATTGGATTCAATTTCAATAAAATTATTAGTATTTTTTACAGTAAAAGGTAAGGATTTATTATTTACAATAAAGGAATCAACAGAAATATTTGCAGCATTATTATTCAAGAATTTCACTCTAAAAATAATCCCTTTTCCTTTGCCCATGGCAGTTAAATAAGGCGTGTAAGTTGCCTCAGTTTCGTATGCGTTTTTGTTGGCTTGCGATTTTATATTTGATTTAGAAACACAACTATATAAAATAAAAAAAGAAAACAAGAGTATAATTATTGACTTCATAAATACCATAATATAATGGTCAAATATAAATTGAATTTACACTTAAAAAATACTTTATTGTTAAGTTTTGTGATGTAAATTGTAAATTTTACAATTGGTTCAATTTAACGGGAATTCTGTAATTGATAAATCGCTACTTTAAGCCTAATTCGATTACCTGAGCATTTTATTCTTATTGATATTCGTTTCGACTTCGCTCAACGACCGCAGACATTTAATTACAAAAACTTCTTCCACCATTTTACATTTAGGCCAACATAAACGCCATCTTCCTTTAGCTGAGTAGGATAAACATTCACATAATCGCCTTGATTGCCATTGCCTTTTCCTGTTCTTGGATTGTATTTATACCTATGAATGGGACAAACTACTTGTTCGTTTTCATCGCATTTACCAGAACCAAGTGGCGCACCTGCATGCGGACATTTATCGTCCATGGCAAAATAACCATCGTGTAATCGAGTTAAGCAAATTCGTTGGCCTTCAATGTCTATTGTTCTTACTGAATTTAAGGCTTGAGGTTCGGTACCGTGTAATTTAAAATCGTAAACTTTGTAAAAATGTAATGCCATTTTTTAAATATGAGCGGTAAGTAATAAATCTAAATCTTTGTGATAAATATTAAGCCTTCGGCCAATATGTTTGTTAGTTAAATTACCTCTATAAACATAAACTCCATTTCTTGCACCCGCATTATTATATAAAAACGAAGGAATATCTTTGGCATCTGCAAGCTTTAAAAGCAACGGTGTAAACACATTGCTTAAAGCATAACTAGCAGTTCTGCAAACACGACTAGTAATATTAGGAACACAGAAATGAATAACTTCGTGTTTGGTAAATGTTGGCTTTTTATGTGAAGTAGTTTCACTGGTTTCAAATACTCCACCTTGGTCTATGCTAATATCAATAATTACCGACATTGGTTTCATATTACTTACCATTTCTTCAGTAACAATTATTGGACTTCTGCCATCTTCACTTCGCATGCAACCTATCACTACATCGGCAGTTTGCAATGCTTTACAAATAATTTTTGGATGCAATATACTTGTAAAAATACTTTGATGTAAGTTTTCTTGAATTCTTCGTAATTTCGACAATGAATAATCAAAAACTTTAACGGTGGCACCTTTTCCTAAGGCTGCTTTTGCTGCATATTCGCCAACAGTTCCAGCACCAATTATTACTATTTCTGTTGGAGGAATTCCAGTTACACTTCCCAACATTTCGCCTTTTCCTCCAAAAGTAGAACTCAATAATTCATCGGCAATACTTATAGAAGTGGTTCCGGCTATTTCACTTAAACTTCTTATTACTGGAAATAATCCATCTTGATCTTTCAAGTTTTCGTAAGCAATGGCAGTTATTTTTTTTGCCATTAATTCCTTCATAAATGCACTGCTTTTACTGGCATGTTGCAATGCTGAAATGAGTAAATGTTTTGGAGTTAACAGTTTAATTTCCTCTTCAGTTGGTGGTTCTACTTTTAAAATAACATTGGCTTTAAAAAGTTCTTCTTTGCTATGGCAAATTTTAGCACCAGCTTCACTAAAATCATTATCAGTAAAGTGCGCATGTTTGCCCGCACCAGTTTCAATCCAAACTTCGTTACCATTATTAACTAACAACTGAACCGATGAAGGGGTAAGCGGAATTCTACCTTCTTGCAAGGTAGTTTCTTTGGGTACGCCTATGTATAAAGTATGATTGGTATTACGCTTTTCAAGCAATTCTTCTTTAGGTTGAAGTGTTGCTTGTTTAGCTAATTCTGAAAATCCAAAATGTTGATCCATGATTTGTGTTTAGGCAATATTTCAAAAATAACAGATTTATGGAAAATTGCAACATCAAGATTGTTACAAGTCCATCAAATCATTGTAATCAATTCCCAAATGAGAATTATGATTCGTGCATTTACCATTTTCTATTACCAAAACCTGTGGTGATTCGTGTTCAATATTCCATTTTTGGGCAATGCCATTTGAAATATCCCTATGTGCAATTAAGTCTAAATAATAAGGTTTTATTTTTAGAGCATCCTTTTCATCATTCCAATTTCGTTCCAATCTGTTCAACGCACTAGAACTAATGCTGCAACGTGTGCTGTGTTTAAAAATCATTATTTTCTCCGCATTGGAAGCTTCGTTTATTTCATCTAATTGAGAAATATCGATCAATTTATTCCATTCCATTTTGTACTAATGTTTGGCTGTGTTACTTTTGGTAAATTTACTTTTTAGCTTCACCGCTGGAACCCAAATTTTCGACAATAAATATTTAATTGGATTGTCTTTTTTAACATGCCAAACTGTAGTTCTTGCAGCTTCCATGTTTGAATCATGAACAGTGTAAGCATAAGCTGCTATTGATGTTCTGGCTGTTCCTGCAGGAAAATTAATGGCATCGTAACCATGTAAAGTATAACTTCTGCAATGCATAATTGCCAAACGGTTAAAAGGAACTTCTACTTCAGTTTTAACACCAGTTCTGCCATCTTCTAACTTTAAATTTCCACCATAACTTTTTTGCCAATTTTTATTGATGTATAGCAATAAATTTAAATTTCTGTACCAATTATCGTGCAAAGGATGGTAGTTAAAATCGGCATGCATATCCAAAAAGCTGCCTTCTTTTCCTTGGTGAATTCCTCCACCATAAAAAGTTTTATCTACAAATACATCTTCGTTGGTAACATACTTTAACCATTCTTGAAACCTATCGCTGATAAAATCATTGTGCAACTCCGCAAATACGCCACCCAATTCATGGTACTTCGATTTTTCGAATTTGTTTTTAGCAAATACATAATCAGCGCTGGCGGTTTCTATTTCAGGAATATTGTTATAAAGTTCGGTAAGTTTTTCTTCATCGCAAAGTCCATCTATTCCAATATGAGGAAAAGGTTGTGCATTTAAAAACTGCTTGCGATAAACTTCTTTATTCGCTTCTATTTTATCAAAAAGAATCATTTGTTTAGTAAAATTAATGGCGCAATATAAAACTCTATCGCTATTATAACATGCTACTAAATCGAAAAATTTAATTATTTGTTTTTATCATTCCAAACAAACATAATGGTCTCGTTTTCTTCACCTTCTTCCACATATTTTTTTAAATATGTTAAACCAATTTTTTTTAAAACCTTTACAGATGCAATGTTTTCTGCATCTGCACGACCTATAATATTTGGCAATTTCAATTTTACACCATAATCCAACACAGCTTTTGCCGATTCTGTGGCATAACCATTTCCCCAATATTTTTGAATAAATCGGTAACCTAAATCTATTTCATCATTCACTTTTTTTAGCCCACACCAACCTATAAATTCATCATTTTCTTTTAAATGACAAGCCCACCTTCCAATATTATTTTCATATTGAGGCAATAAAATATTTTCCAAAACATAAGTAGCTTGATCCACACTATGCCAAGGAATTGGATCACCAACATACTTGTTAATGGCTGGATCTTGGTGCATTTCATGCAATAGTTCCGCATCGTTTAAAGTAAATTCTCTTAAATACAATCGTTCCGTTTCAAGCTTAATTTTCATTTTCAATGATAACAAAATGCTTGAAAATTATTTATTTAAAACAACAAAGAAATTTACCTATTAAAACTGTTGTTTTTAAAAATTTCTTCTTTTGAAACTAAAAAAACAAAAAAAGCAGATAAAATTACCTGCTTTCTTTATTTTAAATATTACTTTTCTTTTTCTTCTTCTGTTTCTTCATCCCATTCTTCATCATCATCATCGTCATCTTCATCTTCATCATCAAAATCAAAATCGTCTATATCAAAATCATCGTCATCAGGCATAACTACTGCGCCTTTAAAGGTTGAGGTACAAACATTTTCATCAATGTTGAACCAAATACAATCTACTAAATCTTTTTCTTCGTTGTACTCATTTACTGTCATCAATGGGCCGCCAGATATCAATCTTACGGTATCGCCAATTTCAAATTCTTTTGTCATAATTGTATATATTTAAGATGTAAAAGTAAAAATTATTTGTTATAATATGAGTATTTCATATTATGTAATTGTAAAGACCCAATATTTAACAATTCAATAATAATAACATAAAATAGTTTGTAGCTTCAATAATACTTTCAAATATAAGAGGTAATGTTTGGAATTTTGCATTCGTAAAGATGTTTAATAAATATTATGCTTCTACCAACCCGTTGCAAAAATATAATTGATAGATTTAAAACTGCATTTTTGATATTTGGCATATGCCAATGCAGCTCTATTTCTAATTTTTAAATTTGATTCATTCAAAACATAACCTGTTAACGCATCATGCAAGGAATAAGCTTCCGGACACATCAATGAATTGGTTAAAAGCAATGGATTAGCATTTGCATTTTTTATGTATGGTTCAAAATATGCTTTGCTTACACATGCCAAAGCAATGCAATCTCTTTTTATGTTATCTGTATTTTTAAATGTGTTGGGCAATTCAAAATCCATTAATCCATCATGGCCGATATACGCTACTAAACTAGCATTTCCGTTAGCACCAATTTCTACATTGTCGACAGTAATTTTGGTTTTAAAAATGCCTGCTAAACTGTTTAAAAAAACAACTGTACATTCCTTAATATTTTTGCCATTATAGGCATCGGCAATTAAATAATAATTTTGAGTAACATGTTTAAAAACCAATCTTTCTAAAATAATTCCGTTGGGTTTAAACGTTTGAATCAATTTCCATTCTTTACTTTTTGTAAAATAGGTTTTTATTCCGTAGCCAGCACCCCAATATAAGTTGGTAGCAGCATTTTGACCATTGCCAATTTTAGGTGGTACTTTTACAATGCCTTGGTACTGGTTATCGCATAAAGCCACCAACACATGAATGGTTTTAAAATTGTTTTGCGCATTCAAATTAATGGAAAGCACAAGCAATAAGGAGATGAAAATGTGTTTCATGGGAGTTGGTTTGCAATTATTTTATTATATTAAACAAATGATATTTACTATATTTTCAAATCAAGTTGTTTTTTTAAAAATTCTAGCAGTGGAATTAGTTCTTCTGAGTCTAAATTCCAAAAATATTCGTTTTTATAATCTCTATATTCTTCACTAGCAATCTTTAGGTTTCTATTCGTATTCAATGTATCAACAAAAGCATAAACCTTTGTTTTTAAAGCAGGATTGATAAATTTAGAATTAGTTCCTAAACAATTTTCATAAAGGGAAAAACATTCAAAAAAATCTTTATGTTCTTCATTAGTAATTTTAAGTAAAAGTGTTTCTAAATCTCCTAAATATTCCTTTTTATTATAAGGAAACAAAAAGATATCATCAACTTGAAAATTATACTCAATTGCTTTATTTGTTATATTGCTCCTAGCCGCTTCAAAATCATTGTCAGCATCAAAAATCACAATATTTTTATAGCCTTTAGATGTGCTTGTATTAAATTGTTGAAATGTCAACCCAAATTTATCTTTTCCTCCAAGAGGAATTATCTCATATTTACCCGAATTTTCATTTTTATATGTAATTAAATCTTCAAGAAACCTTTTGTCTGCCTTTCCTTCTACAAATATAGTTACCATTAATTTCCCCCTCTAATTTCTAATTCATTTTCTATACTATATTTGAATTCGGGAAATCTGTAAACAATTGGAACTACTTCTCCTTTATCACTTTGAATTAAAGAAAAAATTCTAGATTCATGAATTAAATATTCATCATTAGATTCTTCTATAGCTTTTGTCAAATATTTTAAACATTCTATACTATGTGTTGTTGCAAATATTTGAACATTATATAATTTTGCTGTTTTAAGTATTACCGACATGAAATTTTCAAATCGACTATAATGAATACCAGTATCAATTTCGTCAATTAACAAAATTTTATTTCTACAGACAATTATTTCAGCCAGAATTCTAAATAATCTAGCCGAACCTTCGCCAAGCATTCCTAAAGGTATGGGCTTTTCTAACTCTTTAAGCCAAATAACAATTTCACTTCCTTTATCTTTATCAGATGAAACAGCAATACTTTCAATTTTTGAGATTATAAATGATAGACTTTTTATAAATGAGTTATTTATTTCTCTATTATTTTGAATAAATTTTGAATAATACTCAACTAAATCATCACCATATCCCACATGAAAAGGAATGAATGGATTGTAACCAATTTCGTCATTTTGATCTGTGTTGAAAATATCTAATGGAAACATTTCAACTAGCTTACCTTCTACCTTTTGAATTATTACTGAGTTTATTACTCGATATTGAATATTTTTTACTAAAAACTTTTGCTCTTCTTTATCAAAATCTTCAACGTCCTTAATAAAAATTGAACTTTTTGAAGTATCATTATTTTCAGCAAAAGTTCTTATTATTTCAATTTGATTATTTTTTACATCATTCAAATAAAATTCAGTTAAAATGTTTGTTTTTGAAAAAACTTCAGCTCTTAGTTTTAATCTTTGCCATAAAGCAGCAACTAAATTTGAATATGTAGCTTTTAAATTATTTTTTTCTACTAAAAATGACTCTAAAACAGAAGTTTTTCCAATACCATTATCCCCAATAATTAAATTAAACATACCTATATCTTTAAACTCAATTGATTTGAATTTTTTAAAGTTACTAATTTTACTATATCTAATATGATTCATAATTGTATTCTATTTATAATTATTCAAATTGAAATTTTTACATCCTTACATATTCCTTCTATACTGTCCGCCAACTTCAAATAAGGCGTTGGTAATTTGTCCTAATGAGCAGTATTTAACTGTTTCCATTAAGGCTTCAAATATGTTTCCATTATGGATGGCTACTTGTTGAATTTTAGCCAACATTTCTTGTCCTTTGTCTATGTTTCCAGCTTTTAATTCATTCAGCATCGTAATTTGAAATTCTTTCTCTTCGGTGGTTGAACGAATTACTTCTTGCGGAATAACTGTTGGAGAACCTTTAGAACTTAGGAATGTATTTACCCCAATAATTGGGTATTCGCCCGTATGTTTTAACATTTCGTAATACATACTTTCTTCTTGAATTTTATTACGTTGGTACATGGTTTCCATAGCGCCTAAAACACCACCACGCTCGTTAATTTTATCAAACTCAGTTAACACTGCTTCTTCTACTAAATCAGTTAATTCTTCAATGATAAACGAACCTTGCAAAGGATTTTCATTTTTAGCCAAACCTAACTCACGATTGATGATTAATTGAATAGCCATTGCCCTGCGCACCGACTCTTCTGTTGGTGTGGTAATTGCTTCATCATATGCATTGGTATGTAAAGAATTACAGTTATCGTAAATGGCGTAAAGTGCTTGTAAAGTGGTACGAATATCGTTGAAATCAATTTCTTGTGCGTGCAAACTTCTGCCACTGGTTTGAATATGGTATTTCATCATTTGGCTGCGTTCATTTCCTCCATATTTTAACTTCATGGCTTTTGCCCAAATTCTGCGGCTTACTCTTCCAATTACTGAATATTCTGGATCAATTCCATTGCTAAAAAAGAACGAAAGATTTGGCGCAAAATCATCAATATTCATTCCACGGCTTAAGTAATATTCTACAAAAGTAAATCCGTTTGAAAGTGTTAAAGCCAACTGCGTAATAGGATTTGCACCAGCCTCGGCAATATGGTAACCACTTATAGAAACCGAATAGAAATTACGTACCGCATTATTGATAAAATATTGCTGAACATCTCCCATTACTCGTAACGAAAATTCGGTAGAGAAAATACAAGTATTTTGCGCTTGATCTTCTTTTAAAATATCAGCTTGTACTGTTCCACGAACTTGTTTTAAAGTTTCTACTTTAATTTTTTCATATACATCGGCAGGTAAAACCATATCGCCAGTAACGCCCAAAAGCATTAAACCTAAGCCATCATTTCCTTCAGGAATTTCTTCGTTGTAAGTTGGTCTTGCTGTTCCTCTTGCTTTAAAAATGGCATCTAGTTTTTCATTTACCTCTTCTTCTAAACCATTTTGTTTGATATAAATTTCGCATTGTTGGTCAATGGCAGCATTCATAAAAAATGCACAAATTATTGCCGCAGGCCCATTAATGGTCATGGATACCGAAGTTTTTGGATCGGCTAAATTGAAACCAGAATATAATTTTTTAGCAGCATCTAAACTCCAAACACTCACCCCTGAATTACCTACTTTTCCGTAAATATCTGGTCTGTGGTCAGGGTCTTGTCCGTATAAAGTTACCGAATCAAAAGCGGTACTTAAACGCTTAGCTGGCATGCCTTTACTTACATAATGAAAACGTTTGTTGGTTCTTTCTGGTCCACCTTCACCAGCAAACATCCTGGTTGGATCTTCGCCTTCGCGTTTAAATGGATAAATTCCAGCAGTGTAAGGAAATTCGCCTGGGAAATTTTCTTGCAATGCCCAACGTAAAATATCGCCCCAACCTTTAAATTTAGGAACTGCTACTTTTGGAATTTGTGAATGTGAAAGCGATTCTGAATGTGTTTTTATTTTTATTTCTTTATCGCGAACTTTAAAAATATAGTATTCATTTTTATACTGCGCAATTTTTTCTTCCCAAGTATCTAACAGTATTTTATTACGTGGATCTAAATCTAAATTTACTGTAAAATAAGCTTCTTCCAATGCTTTTACCAATCTATCTTTATCATCCATTTTCGATGATTTGATGGTTTCAATACTTGATTTTAAACCAAATAATTTATCAGCAATATCAGCTTGTTTGCTTACCCATTTATCGTAATTGCGGTTGTTTTCCGAAATTTCAGAAAGGTAACGGATGCGAGCAGGAGGAATGATGTAAATCTTTTCGCTCATTTCCTCACTAATATGGTATTCAGTTTTCAAATTAGCGCCAGTTTTCTCTACCAATTTATTCATGATAGATTTATACAATCTATTCATTCCTGGATCATTGAATTGCGATGCAATGGTTCCAAAAACTGGCATCAAATCTGGGTCTTTATCAAATAATTGATGGTTGCGTTGGTATTGTTTTTTTACATCTCTCAATGCATCTAACGAACCTTTTTTATCAAATTTATTTAACGCAATAATGTCGGCAAAATCCAACATATCAATTTTTTCTAATTGCGTAGCAGCACCATATTCTGGTGTCATTACGTACAAGCTCATATCGCTATGTTCTATAATTTCAGTATCGCTTTGGCCAATTCCCGAAGTTTCTAAAATAATCAAATCAAATTGCGCAGCTTTAATTACATCAATGGCTTCTTTTACATATTTTGACAACGCCAAATTACTTTGGCGAGTAGCCAATGAACGCATGTAAACACGTGAGTTCTTAATTGAATTCATTCTAATTCTATCGCCCAATAACGCACCACCAGTTTTGCGTTTACTAGGATCAACAGAAATAATTGCGATTGTTTTTTCTTCAAAATCCATCAAAAACCTGCGCACCAATTCATCTACCAATGATGATTTTCCTGCACCACCAGTTCCGGTAATTCCTAGAATTGGTGTTTGTGTAGACGATTCATTTGAATGAAAAACCTTGTGAAATTCATCTGGGAAATTTTCGGCTGCAGAAATTAATTTGGCAATCGATTTATAATCTTGTTCTTTTACTTTTTGATTGATTTCATTTGCTTCGGCTAATAAATTAGCACCTGTTGCAAAATCAGATTGCTGCAACATATCGTTAATCATGCCTTGTAATCCCATTGCTCTTCCATCATCAGGTGAGTAAATTCTAGAAATTCCGTAAGCATGTAATTCAGCAATTTCGGTTGGTAAAATTACACCACCTCCACCACCAAATATTTTTATATGTCCGCATCCTTTTTCTTGTAGCAAATCATGCATGAATTTAAAATATTCCACATGTCCACCTTGGTAACTGGTCATGGCAATTGCATTTGCATCTTCCTGAATGGCAGTATCTACTACTTCTTCCGCACTTCTATCATGTCCCAAATGAATTACTTCCGCACCGGTTGATTGAATAATTCTGCGCATAATATTTATGGCAGCATCATGCCCATCGAACAAAGCAGCAGCAGTTACAATTCTAATTTTATTAATCGGAGTATATTTTTCTACATTTTCCATATTTGCACTAATGATGATATTGGGCGAAAATAATAGATTTTACTAAAAGTATTTTACTAATTTAGTTTATGCCTATGTTTGTTTCTAAACCTATAGAATGGTATTTATGCTAATATTTTAGTATAAGAAATTATTAAATTCAACATATAACTATTTGCTTCTTAAATTATTTTGATCAAGTTTTAGCCGTAAATTACGTTTTTTCTCAAATAAAATTCATTAAAACTAGTTTCCTTCAAAATGGAAAGCATAAAATAACGTTATGGATGCCTTTCCTCCAAAATGGAAAGCATAAAATAACGTTATGGATGCCTTTCCTTCAAAATGGAAAGCAT
>Ga0247839_1005858_pt1 | contig 14597 bp, 6 predicted proteins | sample LaCruzMarch2015__6_FD_192405 | JGI IMG/M metagenome (GOLD analysis project Ga0247839, IMG submission 192405) | Freshwater microbial communities from meromictic Lake La Cruz, Castile-La Mancha, Spain - LaCruzMarch2015_16m | ecosystem: Environmental > Aquatic > Freshwater > Lake | place: Spain...
TACAATCAAAGAGTAGGAAATACCATTAAAAAATTAGATGAAATTGGAATGTATGAAGGTATTACGGAAGAATATGCTTACGTTTTAAGATTAAAAGAAGAAGTTAATGGTAGATATGGAAAAAATCCATACACAGATAAATTTTTCCAAGCCGTAACTAATGCAATAGGAAATTTACCAAATGAATTTTACAGAGCCGAAGAATTTGCAGATAATCTATCTAATTTAACCCCTATTACACGATACTTTTTAGGTGATATTACATTAAGTGATTCAAACAATTTTGATTTAGGTAATAGTAATTTATACGAAATTCTTGGTAATTTAACGATTAACAATAATTCAACAAGTTTTGGTCAATTAAAAAAGATAGGTGGAGATTTAGTTATAGGTAGCCAAACAATTCAAAGTTTTGATTCAGTAGAGTATATTGGTGGTGAAATAAAATTCGATGGCAAAAATTTAGGTTTATTGTCTTTTGGAAACTTAACGAATTATGGTGGTAAAATTGATTGCGTAACTACATTTACTAACGTGATTAGTTTAGGAAATCTTGAAGAATGTGGTGATTTAATTATTGGAGAAAATTCAGCATTAGAAAGTACAGGCAATTTAATAAAAGCAAAAAGCATTATTTGTAGTTCATCAAAAGAAATTACATTTCCCAATTTAGCAGAAGTAGAAAATGAAGCGATGTTTAATAAATGTCAATCAACTGAATTGCCTATTTTACAAAGAGTAGGAACTAATTTTAGTATAAATTCAAGTAGAATTAAATCATTTCCTAATTTGACTTTCATTGGTGGAAATGCCGATTTTGGAAACAACTTTACAAAAACAACACAAAATATAGAACGTATTTTAGGCGATGTTAATTTATTGAATAGTAGAATTACTGAATTTACTAATTTAAAATATGTAAAAGGTAAAATAGAATTTAAGTCAAGTTTAATTACAAGTTTAGGCAGTTTGGAAAGAATTGATGGTGGCTTCATTGTAGAAGATAACATTAAATTAATTGATTTGGGTAGTTTGACCTATATAGGTGGAATTTGTGTAATTAAAAATAGCGTTTTACAATCCTTAAATAAACTTGAAAAAATTATTCAATTTGCCGTTTTTACCAATAGTTCGCTTAAAGATTTAGGAAATTTAGAAAGTATTGGTGGTAGTGCGTATTTTGATAGAACTGAATTGAAAAATTTAGGTAAATTAAAATACATCGGTGGAGATAATATCAAGTTTGGAAATAGAACAGATTTAGAAGCCGAGTGGAAAAGAATAAAATCAAATGAAATTGATTCTATAAATTTTGAAATTGAAAATAATTTTGAAACAGGGGGCGAGTTAAAAAATCAAAATGGAGTTTATGTACCGATTTCACTTTTAACAAGATTATTGGAATTATTAAATGAAGAATTAAAAAATCATTTACAAATTCATAAATTAGTTGAAAATATATCCAATTTATCTAATAAAAAACTTAACATAGACGATTACAACCAAATTATTCAAGGAGTAGAAAATTATAGTAAAGGCGGTCAAACGGAAGCACAAAAAGAAAAAATTTCCGAAGTGATGCGTGAATACAAGCAAGGTGAACTAAAAACATCGTATGGTGAAAAAGTAACCAATTCTAAACAGGCAATAGCAATCGCTTTAAGTGAAGCAAATGTTCCAAAAAAGAAAGAAGGAGGCAAAATTATATGTGCCTATGGTGAATTACCATTGAATATGGAAAATTATTGGTTTGATGAAGATAGTAAAGTTGAATTAGTACCTGTAAATCAATTATTAAAATTTAAGCAATTTGACCGATATAAAGAACCTAAATGGAATGAAAAAGATAGTAAACTTACAATTAAAAATTTGGAAAAATCATTTTTAAGTGAAGGTATAAAAGAGCCATTAATTATCGAATATTCACAGGATGATAATAGCGTTTTATTAGTTGAAGGGAATCACCGATTACAAACCGCATTAAATATGGGTTGTGATTATTTACCTGCAAGAGTTATCTTACGAAAAACAATTTTTGGTAAAGTGTCTAAAAGTAGAAGTATGCAAGTAGATGGTATTAAAGCAAATGAGTATGGATATATTTCAAGTGATTTAAGACCAAGTGATGTAGGCATTAGTGGAACGAAAAAAATTTACAAACAAGGTGGAATTATTGAAGGACAATTACACTCCGAATGTAACGATGAAACAGGTTGCGGTAGAAAATTTGAAGTTGGCGATGGGGGGCATATAATTGAAGCAGAAAGAGAAGAAGCCGTTCTTGTCGCTAATGCTTTTAATGATAATAACATTTACACGATAGACGGAACTTTTTCACAAATTGCAAGTGCAATTAATGTTTTAGGTGGTGGTAAAAATTTCGATACAGGTGCAAAAGTTTACAAAGGTAATTCAACTATAAATATCGAAAATATACAACCACAAGCAAAAGATACTGATGTAGATGATACGATTGATTCGGGTTCAATTATTATCAATAGAAGAACAATGAATGACACTAATAAATATTCAGTAAATGGAACACTAAAACAAATTGCAAGTTTGATAAATAATTACAATAATAATGGTGTAAAAATTACCGATGGTGGTACGCTAAAAAAATTGTAAAAATTTACAAATTCATAGCAATAATAAAATACAAATAAAAATCAAATTGTTAGTGTATTTATACTAAATTTGACTTTGTTTTTATATTAAAAAAGCAATTTTTAGTATTTACAAGTCAATTTTGGATAGTATGTATAACGAAAATCAATTAGATATTTTAATCAGAGAAGCAATTTCTTCGGCAAAAAACTTGCCTTATGTTTCTCAATTTTCACTAACACAAGCAGGTAAAGACAGAATATTTTTTCGTGTAAAGCAACATATTTTAGTTCGTGGTATTCCTAATTTAGATACTGCACTTGCGTTGGTAGAAGTAGAATTAAGCACCCCTAATGTAGAATAAAAAAAATAGTATGGACGAAAGCAATTTGTATAAAAATACAGAAAATGAAATAATTTCTGACGAATCAAAATCTCAATTAATTCAACGAGTATTTGAAAATAGAATAAAATCTTTATTGGTAGATAAGGTTGAAAACGTATTTGACGAGGGTGGTGGTGTTTTTGAAAAAAAAATATACACGCCTTATGAATTTATTTACGAGTTATTGCCACAGGTTTACGGCAGACCTTACGTTGTTACAGACGATGAAGAAAAACAAATGCAAAAGGATATTGATGAACGTATCGAAGCATTAGAAATGCGTGAGAAATCTGTTTTAACAAATGCAATCGCTAATTCTATTTATGATAAATCCGTTTCAGAAACCGATAGAATTGAAATTGAAAGGGAACGAAGAAAAATACAATCCGATAAGATTTTTATTGGTGAAATGGAATTACAAGCGTATTTATATGCTAATGATAATTTGAATCGTGAAGATTATACTAAACGAAATCCCATAAATGTTGAAGTATTAGTAGAAGCAGGATTATTGATACCCGATTTTGTCAAAGATAATGATGGCACAATTCAGAAAAAATATGTTTACAAATACGACTATATAAGCGGTAATTTGTATGAAAAAAATACTTTTTTAGAACAAAATAAAAACAACATTATCGAAAATGGTTTACTTACAGAAGAACAATTTGAAATGCAAAAAGCATTATTATTAAAAAATAGAAACAAACCAATAAAAATTACTGACAATATAGAAACTTGTTTGGTAATTTCTCCATATTCTAACTTTGCAAAAAAATATAAATTAAAAAGGGAAGATTTTATTGAATCTTGGATGAAACAAGATGAAGGCAATTTGACATCACTTTTTGCTTCGTGGATAGATAGTGAAATGGATGCCAAATTGTTGAATGATTCACCATCAAGGTATTCAATACAACAATATTTTGTCTATTACAAAACTATTTCAAAAAAGGCGGAAGAATCTGAAAAAAATAAATATGCCGATTTAAGGGAAAAGTCATTTAGAAATGGTAAAATAATGATGTTTAATTTTTTAAATTCATTGACCGATAATGCTAAATTACAATTAAATACTGCTTGGAATGAAAAATTTAATTTTTATACAGAGCCACAATACCATAAATTTCCTGTCGCTTGTTCATTAAATAGTGTTTTTAAAAATGGAAGTCCATTTACACCTAATGAATCACAAGTAGAATCAATGCAATTTATTAATCGTACAGGTAGTGGATTGATTGCTTATGGGGTTGGAGTAGGTAAAACTGCTTCTGCAATTATGAATTTATCGTATTTGTTGGGTTCAAATAAAGTAAATAAACCTATTGTTGTTGTACCAAATGCCGTATATGATAAATGGAAAATGGAAATGTTTGGTGGCGAGGAAATTGTGTATGAAGTACGCTATTTAGATAATAATTTTGAAACATTAAGTACATTTGACAAGTTATCAAAAGCGAAAAAATTTGCCAAAGCAGTTAAAGGAGAAATATTTAAAAAATCATCTGTTGTTGAAGGACATATACCACAATGGAATAATTATTTTGAATTATACAATTTGAGTGAAGCAAATGTAAAAACGCTTAAAAATTATTCGGAAGAAAATTTAGAGCAAATGGCAAAAGCACAAACGCTTACTGAATTTTTACCCGAAATTCCCGAAAATTACGATTTTGGTGATGATGAAATTTCTGCTGAAATAAGTGTTTTATATTATGGTTGGGATAGATTGCAATTTAATGTAAATTGGGATAACTACATTTTTAATTTATTAACAAAATTCAAGAAAAAAAATGGTATAAATTCTGACGAAACATTAACAGACGAACAAAACGAAGAATTTCAAGCAACAATTAAAACCACTAAAAAACAAGTTTTTGAAAAAGATTTTAAGATTTACAGAAAAGAATTACCCTATATTCTTGGTTTGGTAAAAGAATTTGATGATAAAACTATTTTTTTAGCGACTTACGAAGGTGTTAAACATTTAGGTCTATCTAAATTAACAAATGAAGGACAAATTGATTCTCAAAATTCCAAATTTGTAAATATATGGAGTGAATTAAGTCAAGGTGGCTTATTTCAATTTGCCGATTTTAGTGCTACAAGTAATCTTGATGCAAAATTGTATAAGGCAGTTTATGGAAGAATTAATGATATTATTGATTTAGGTGAATTTAATTTTGATGGTGCAATTTTTGACGAATCACATTTTGTTAAAAATACATATACCGATACATTAGGCGAACATATTGTTACCCAACAAGGTTACACATCTAAAAATAGAGAGAGAAGATATAACATAGGAAGTAAAAATCCTTCTTCGTTGGCATTAAGCGGTTATTTTTTAAGCCGATATATTAATAAATCAACAGACGATAAAAATGTAATTCAACTTACCGCAACCCCTTTCACCAATTCACCAAATGAAATATATGGTATGTTGGCTTTGACCAATTTTGGTTTTTTAAGTAAATATAAATTTAGAAACCTAACTGATTTCTATGATATTTTTATGGATGTAAGTTATGATTTAGTTTTTGGTGCAGGTGGTGTAGAACGTAAAGAACAATTAGTAGGTTTTCAAAATTTACCTGCTTTGCGTAATATGATTTATGCAATAATGAATTACAAAAGCGGTGAAGATGCCAATATTAAAAGACCGAAAAAATATTTATTACCTAATTCTCCAATAGATGAAAGAAGTATTTTGCCCGAAACAAGCGAACAAGATATTTTATTCAAAAAAGTAAAAGATTACATTAGGGGTAATATTGATTACGCAGAATTGTGTCAAAACAATCAACAGGCAATAGACATTGAAGAAATGTCAGAAAGTGAATTGTTAGCCGTAGTTAATGAATTAGGTACTGAACAACAACAAGAAGATTTCAATAATTTAGAATTTCCACTTGAAGAAGAAGAAGATTTTTTCCGATTAAAAAATACGGTTGAAAGGTTATTAAGTCAAGTTAGAGATACAATTAACGAAGAAAATCTAAACGAAACCGATAAATCTAAATTACGAGTACAAATCGGATTGAATATTCTAAAACAAATTACGTTAAGTCCTTATTTATCAATTTGTGCAAAAGAAAGCGGTATTGAACCATCGCCACAACAATATGTAGAATCTTCACCGAAGATAAATTATGCCGTACAATGTATTAAATCAATACACGATTACGAAAAATTCAACAATAAAGAATTGTCGGGTTGTATAATTTATATGAATATTGGAATCAATGTCAAAAATTCACGGCTTAATTTCAAATGGAGTGAAACAGGTTTAGAAAAAATAAGAAGTTATTTAGTAAATAATTTAGGATATTCTTACGATGATATTTCAATCGTTTCGGGAAAGGTCAGTAAAGAAAATAGAGAAAAAGAAAAAAACAGATTTTTGAAAGGTCGTTCAATAATTATGTTAGGTTCATCTGCTATTTCGACAGGAGTAGATTTACAAGAAAATTCATCAACTTTGTTTTTATGTGATTTTGATTGGAATCCAACAACCAACGAACAAGTTGCAGGTAGAATACACAGGCAAGGTAATAGGTTTGCTAATGTTCGTGTTGTTTACCCAATGATACGAAATTCATTTGACCCACCTGTATTTCAAAAATTATATGAAAAAACATTAAGAATTAAACTTTTGTGGGATAAAAATGATACAGGTGCGGTATTAGATACAAAAGAATTTGATTTGGGTGAATTAAGAAAACGAATATTAGATGAACCCGAAGATTTGGCACGTTTTGAAATTGAAGAAAAATCCGTTCAATTAAATTCTCAAATTAATTTAAGAAAAAATAGAATTGAAGAATTAAAAACAACAAAACAACTTGCTCGTTTTATTCAAAACAACGAACTTTTAATGCGTGGTGCATTGGTTGTTACAAATGCTTATGTTCAATATAAACAATACAAAAATAAAATACAAGAAATAGAACAAAATATTAATATTCTTACCAATAAACAAATTATTTCAACAGACGACAAAGAAAAAATTAAATTAGGTGCGGATTTCATAAAAGAAAGGAACAAATTAGAAGAACTAAAAAGTCAAAAATCATTTGAACCATTAGAATATGTTGAGTTAGGAACAGATGAAAATAAAGTTGATTTATTGAATAGCATTAATAAAATTGTATTAAATTCCAATTCGGACTTGTCTAAATTAACAAGAGAGGATAAAAGTGATATTTACAGAAGGTGGTTAGCAGAAAATTTTCCACGTTTAGATAGAAAAAAATATAATTTATATGTACCCGAAGAAGAAGATAATACAGATAACTACATTGATTACGATGGCGACAAACCAAGAGTATTAGATTTAGCGTTAGAGTTTAGGGATGCAGTTAGAAAATATAGTCGAATAAAATTTACACTTGAAGTATTAGATATTACGCTTGAAAATATAGATGATGCCGTTAATCAATTACAAGAACAGGTTAATCAATTAGAAACCGAAAAAACAATGGTTGAAAATTCATTTGATTCATTAATTGAAAGATATTCGATTGTTAAAACGGAACGTATTTACACCCAAATTACATTAGAAGAAAAAGTAAATGAATTTGCTCAATTAAACTATTTGCTTGAAGAACAATTAGAAACATTTAGCATTGATAAACCAAAAACAGTTACTTCGCCTGTTCAATATTTGAATATTAAACCAAATGTCAAAGATGCTGAAATTGTTGAAGGAGAAATTGTTAGGAAACAAGTAAAAAAAGCATCGTTCAGACCTAAAACGCCAAGAATTATTGGTCGCTTGAAAAAAGGGTTAGTTGTAAGAACACGAACCGAAAAAGATGGTATGTTCTATGAAAATGATTTATTCTACGATAGAGAAACAAATGAATACGTTAAATTTACAATGATTTTGGATGCTGATAATAATGAAGTTGATGAAATGGAAGATATTATTACGGAAGCAGATGCAATAACATTTTACGAATCAATGCAAGAATTTATCACGAATGAATTTTATGAAAAAGGCGATGTTGAAGAAGTTGATGAAGAAATTGAAGTACCTGTTTCAAATGATTTATTTACTATAAACTTACCCGATGGTTTTTATGTAAAAATTAACCCTTTTTATACTGCGACAGTCCGTAATCTAAATTCTTTTAAAACTTATTTAGAAAGAGAAGATGAAATTTTTGGGCAAGAATTTGGTGAAATAGTATATGTGGATAATACTGCAAGTAAAGAGTGGGTGGCTTCATTAAATAAATTAATTAATGATAAAAAATATAAAATTTCACAAGAAGATATTGAAGAAATAACGGAAGTAGGTGGTAAAAATGATGAAAAAGCATTTATTCTTGAAAATATTGCAGGATTAGAAATTATTCTTGAAATAACCGAAGATGAAGAAGAACGTCAAACCATTATGGAAAACATCAATGGACTAAAAATATTATTAGAACTTTAATTACAAAAAAATGAAACGTAGATACAACGATGGTGGCGAAATCAAAAAGAAAATAGCCGACTTGCAAAAATTAATTAAAAACCCTAAAACCGATGCAAAGTTTATTCCTTTGTATCAAAAGGGTATTAATAAATTACAAGAAAAATTACAAACTACCGAGCCAAAAGAGGTAATGGTTGAAACAAAAATGCCAAAACCAAGAGTTGAAAAAATTGCATCAAAAGTTGCAAAAACAACGAAGCCAAAAGCGGTTGAAAAAGTTTCCAAAAGTGTGAAAAAAATGGATGGCGAAAAGGTAGAAATTGATGGAGTAATTTATGATATTGATTCAAAAGAATTTTGCGATTATTTAATTGAAGAATTTAAGGAGCGTAGGGCAAATTCAGTATCTAAAAAAGCAGGTAAAGTAAGTAAGCCAAAAACAAGTAACTTAATTGAAAACCTTAAAAAAGGACTTGTAGTTCGATTTGAGGAAAATAAACGTGGCGTTGATTGGGAAGAATTTAGGTCAAGTGATATGTTTTATGACGCAGATACCGATAAAATTATTTTGTTTACTGAAAGTAAATTTAAAGGGGGTGGAAGAAAAATGCAACGTGAAATAACTTTAACACAAGCCGAAGCATCCGATATGTATGCTAAAATAAAAAATAATAAAAAAATCACTATTTACGAATTTTACGAATAAAAAAAAATTAAAACTATGAACAATTACTTTGAAAATTCCGAAATATTTGAAAATTTTGATGATGAAATTTTTTCAAACATTGTTGGTGTAGGTGCAATAGTGCAAGGTGCAGGTGCAATAACACAAGGTGCAGGTCAAGTTGCCCAAGCAAGTGCAACAAAACAAGCATCGAAATTAGAAATTACCAAAGAAATAGAAACTATTTGCGGTAAACGTAGAGGAGGAAAAAAGAAAAAAGCAAGTTATGATAGTTGTGCTTTACCAATTTATGAAAAATATAAGTTAAATAAAGAACAAAAAAATCAAATTGAACAACAACAATTACGCAACGCATCAATTCAAGCAGAACAAAATAAAAAATCATCGCAACGAAATACATATATTGGAATAGGCGTTGTAATTTTACTTGTTGTTGCAATTATTTATTTTAAACAAAAATCATAATTATATGCAACCTTTAATTAGTCCAAGTAAATTATTCAAGTATTCAATTACTTTTCAAGAAACAACAGAAGATAGCCGTGAAGTAAGCGATTATTCCAATAGCGGTTATATTATCGAAAATGAAAGCGATATTATTGGAAATATTCTAAAAAAAGCAAATCAAGTTTATGGGATTTATTACCCAATTTATTTTGGTGGTTGGGAATCTACTTATCCCGAACAAGATAGAGATTACTTTGAAAAAGGTGTCGAAAAATATTACACTTTATTTATTAAAAATGAAGATGGTACAGACATTACCGAAGAAGAATATGATTTTATTACATTTTTGTTAAGTGATGGTAATTACAATAAATCGGAATTTACTGATTACGCAGTAGGTGGGGTTGTTTTAGGTGCTTTGGCGTTAGGTGTAGGGGGTTTAATTGCCTACTATTATTTTAATAAACGTAAAAAAGGTTATCCAACAGGTAGTGCGTGGACAAAAGAACATTATCACCACAACGAAGATGAAGATTATGAAGTAGAACCAAGTAAAAGAAAAGTTCCTGCAAGAAACAGGAAATATGATAATGGTGGAAAAACCGAAGAAGTTTATATTGAATTTTTAAATAAAGAAAAAGGATATAAAAAAGATGTTAAACATTTTAATTCATACGAGGAAGCAGTAGAATGGGCAAAGAAAAATTTTGATAAATTCGATTACGATATGATAAAATATAAATACGCTAATGGTGGACAAATAATCCGTTTTGACAGACACGCTTCAATGGATTCAGCAACAAGGAATGAATTAGTAGAAATGTTAAGTTATCCATTTTTATTAGAATATGATGTAGAGGAAAATGGTGAAATTAAATATGACAGAATAAAATCTTTATTAGAAAGAGAAGGTGTAAAAGTGTATTCAATAAAAAATTATTTGAGTGGTCTTTTTGATGGTTACAATTATTCAAATACAGATGATTTCAAAAAAGAAATGGCTAAATTAAAAATAGCCGATAAAGAATTTTATGATAGAATTATAAAAGTTTATGAAAAAATTTCTAAATATCCTAAAATAGATAAAATGATGGATAATGGTGGTAGAGTTAAAAAAATGTATTATCATATTATAGAGTATGGAGATTATGGCAATATAGGTTATCAAGGATATTACGAAACAAAAGAAGAAGCACAAAAGCAAGTTGATAAATTATCGGATTATTTTCCTAATCAAACATTTCAAATTTTTGTTGATAATTCAAAAAAAGAACCACCAATAACAACTATGAATAATGGTGGTGGGGTTGAAAACGCAGAAATGCCAACGAGAGAAAGAACAACAATAACAAGACCAACAACCACACCAACAACAACGCCTTCAAAACCCGATAAAAACAATCCTTACAAACCTAAACATAAACCAAAACCAAAGGCAAAAAAATACGACTTTGTTCTAATAAAAAAATAATATCTTAAAAAATACAATATGCAAGAATTTAAAGAAAATTATCTGAACCAAAATGAACGGATGAATCCGCAGTTGGAAAATATGCTAAAATCAAATTTAAGTGATTTAGCAAAAAACCCTGCATTTCCTAAAACAGATGCTAATGGAAATCCAATTAACTTTTTGGAATTAATTGCATATAAGCGTTTTTTAGAAGTGATTGAAAAAGTTAAAAGATATACTAATTTACCAAATGTAACAGGTGGTGGTTTAGGTCAATTAAATTCTTTTTTAATGCAAGGAGTTCAATTTATTCAACAAGTTGAAGCACCACATAAATTACAATTAGAAAATTTAGCCGTTGATTTAGTGGTAAATGAAATGGAAATCCCCGATGGTGTGTTTCAGTTTCAATGTAAATTAGTTCCTGTTGGCTCAATAAATCAAGATGGTTTTCAAAAAGAAGTAGAAGAACCAAAGGCAGAAGAAGTAAATCAAGCATTTGAAAACGAATCACAAGAATTAGAAATACCTGCTGATGAATTGTTTGAAGATGAAAAATACAAAAGACGTTTTATTAATATGCTAATTCAAGGTTCTTCAAAAAAAGGACACTATATGTTTGAATTGGTACGAAGAAAAATAAATGAATATAATCCTAATTTGGCTGAAACCTATGGAAAGGTAATGTCTATTAACGATTTAATTTATTGGCTTTTAGATGATAACACTATTAAACAAATGGCATCTAATCCTTCGGTTATGGGAGGTAAAGAAGAAATTGAAGAAAGTGAAGATGGTTCTATTATTAAAACAGAAGCAATTTGTTTTCCTATCTCTTTACACGAAATAATTAAAGGGGTAATGGAAGTGTTTGGTACACAAGGTTTACCCGATGACCCACAACAAGCACAATTAGTAATAAATGCAGTAGATTCACTTTCTAACGAAACAATGGATTTAAGGTTAGGTGCTATTGTTTGGGAAAAATTTGTAAATGCTTATCCTAATATGATTTTTGAAGAAGGAAATAGGTATTTACAACACTATTTATTTTCTCGTTTTTGTGCTTTACCAACAGATGAATTTTTCCGTGTATCACGTTTAATTATGTCGGATGACCCGAAAGGTGCGAAATATTTGGCTAAAATGGTTGATGAAATTCAAAATGACTTACAACGAGAAGATTACGAAAAAAATATTGATGATATTAATTTAGATGATTTGCTTGGGTATAAAAATGGCGGTAAAGTAAGTAAAGGATATAATGTTTTTAATTACACAGATAATGTTTATGCTACCGATGAAGTTTTTAAAACAAAAAAGTTGGCAAACGAATTTATTAAAGAATTTAGAAATAGATTTTCAAGACAGGGTTATTACAGAGATAATCAAATGAATAAAATTGCTATTGAAGACATTGATTTATTGGCTATTCCTTCGGATTTTAGTCCATTTAGAAAATTTAATGGTGGTGGTGGGGTTAATAGCAATTATGGAAAATTTGGCGATGATAATTCCAATATTGACGACATTAATATTGACGATATTTTTAATTATAAAAAAGGTGGTCAAACAAAAAATAAAAAAGGTGATATTGGTAAAAGTGGAACTCAATACGGATATACATTAAAAGAATGGGATAAAATAGCAGAAAAAAACGGTTTATTAGTTTCTCCTACTCAATGGTGGAAAAGTCGAGAAGGAAAAAAATATAAAGATAGTTTTGGAAGAAATAAAACAGTAGGACAACATAGTGGAGATAAAGAACAGGAAATGAATAGATATGGTTATATGATTGCTAATGGTATGGATTTAGGAAGTGATAAAATTCCTGCAAGTGCCAAAAAATATGTTCAAGAAAATAACCTTAATAAATTTGGAGAAGGTGGCGGTACATACGTTGATTTATTTGAAGATTACGAAAATATACCTGCTAATGTTCAAGCAATATTAGATGAATATGATTTAGAAGAAGATTCGGATTACGATACACTTTTAGAATTACAAAATAGATTAGAAACTATTGGATATACTTTTGAATATGGATTAGATGCAGTACCTTATGGTTTAAGACCAAGTAGTGTTAAACTAAACGAATTAGAAGGTTATGAAAATGAAGAATACGCAGAAGGTGGAGAAGCAGGTTTTGACATTTATGATTTTGATAAAAAAATGGCATTAATTAATCTTGGACAAGTTTATGAATATGCTATCAAGTTAGATAAAATGATTAAAGAAGATACCGATTTGGAAGAATGGGTAAAAATGAAATTAACTCGTATTGAACAAAATATAGCCGATGTAAAACATTCGTTAGAAGGTTGGGAAAAATATGAAGATGGTGGAGAAATTCCTAAAAAACAATTATTACATATTGCTAAATATTCCAAAGATTTAATTGAAATGATTTCTAATGGAAGTAAATTAATGTCGTGGCAAAAAAATAAATTAGCAATTTCATCAGCAAGTATAGACGATATTTACCATCATTTAGATTACGAAATGGGAAATCGTGCTGAAGATTTAGACGTTAATAATGAATATGCAGGTGGTGGTTTTGTAAGTAAAGGCGAATTAGTTTGGAAAAAATTAAGTTCATCAGATAAAATAAACTTTTTAAACGAAAACTTTACACCACAAATTACAGCAAGAACACAACAAACATTAACAGGTAAAGCATATAATTTTTTACCGAAAAATGTTAAAATAGTTTTAGAATCTAAATATGCAAATGTAGAAGAATACGCTTATGGTGGAGAAATACAAGAATGGATGGAAAAAGCATTACAATCTTTAATCGAAGAAACAGGCAATAATAATTTGCAAATATTTTATGTAAAAGAAAATGAATTTACTTGCCAAGACGATGATTCAAACGAATATCGTGTTTTCAAAAATGAAGGAATAGCCAAAGAAGTTGCCGTTGAAGAAGTTGAATCGGATATGGAATATCAACCCGAAAACTTTAATCGTGATTTTATAATGGAATATGTTGAAATTGATGATTTATTTGTTAATTCTTTTGAAAATATAAATTATGATTATACAAAAGATATTCAATCTGAAAAAAGCGAAAAATATGAAAATAGGTTAATTGAGGAGTTAGTAGCAAATGGATTAATTAGTGAAGAAGAAGCACAAACAAGAAGTTCTAAGGAATTAGACGAAGAATATACCCAAGATTACATCGACTTGCTTACAAGCGAACAAATTGGAGATGATAATGGTATTACGCATTTTATTGATAACTTTGGAGAAAATGATTTTTTTGCATTGGTTTACGAAAACAATTTAATAGATGTTGAATATGCTTCAAAAAAAGCCGTTGAAATAGATGGTATTGCTCATTTTTTAGCAGGATATGATGGAGAAACCATTTATTTAGATAATAACAATGTTGCTTACAGAACAAATTAAAAATATCAATATGCACTCAAAAGGAAAACCTGTATTTAGAATGGCAAAAGGTGGCGATGTTACCAAAATGTCAAGATTAGAATTACAAGATTATATAACAAAAAATTATCTTTCTGATTTAGAAAGTGTAAGTATGTATTTCGATATTTTCCAAACAGGTTTTGATTATTCTTTACTT
>Ga0247839_1005865_pt1 | contig 14579 bp, 13 predicted proteins | sample LaCruzMarch2015__6_FD_192405 | JGI IMG/M metagenome (GOLD analysis project Ga0247839, IMG submission 192405) | Freshwater microbial communities from meromictic Lake La Cruz, Castile-La Mancha, Spain - LaCruzMarch2015_16m | ecosystem: Environmental > Aquatic > Freshwater > Lake | place: Spain...
CACCGCGAAGGAATGGAAAACAACGAATGGGTTTTATTGGATTATTTCAATGTAGTAGCTCATGTTTTCCAACGCGAAAAACGTGAATTTTATGCAGTAGAAGATCTTTGGGGCGATGCTGTTTTATTTGCTTTTGAAGGTAAATAACACAAAATCCAACACACAAGTAAAAATCAATTATTATTAATTATAATTTGTTTTGTAAATAATAAGTTGGAGTAATAAAAATTACTCCATCTTATTACATTTGCAGCCGTTAAAAAAAATATGTTAGATAAAAATACACTTATTGGCTTTTCGCTAATTTTAGCCTTATTGGTTGGTTGGGCTTACTTTTTAAAACCAAGTGATGAAGAAATAGAAGCATACAAACGTCAACAAGATAGCACAAAAATTGCCGAAATTCAGCAAGACAGTTTGGTTAGAACCAATATTGATTCTGCAAAAAACAATGCAGTTATTTCTGCTTCAACCGATACAGTTAGCGCAATTAAAACATTTGGAACTTTTGCAGTAGCAGCTCAAGGAACTGAAGAGTTTTTTACCATTGAAAACAATGATTTGAAAGTTACTTTTACCAATAAAGGTGGAAGAATTTACAAAGTTCAATTAAAGAAATACAAAACTTACTCGCAACAAGATTTAGTTTTATTTGATGGTGCTGAAAATGTGCAATCGTTCGACTTTCCTACAGTTGACAATAAAATTATAAATACTGCAAATTTGTTTTTTACACCAACTATTGCCGCTGACAAAAAAAGCATAAGTATGAAAGTGAGTATTGGCGAAAACCAATACATAGAACAATTTTATGGTTTTGATTCAATTAGCAATATGCTAAAATACAATATCAATTTAGTTGGTTTAGAAAATGTAATTCAGCGCAATAGAACTAGTTTAGACATTAATTGGTCGACTAATTTGCGTATGCAGGAAAAAACAAGAGATGCTGAAGAGCGTGTTTCTACCATTTTTTACAGAGTTAAAGACGATGAGCCAGGAAAACTTTCGGAAGGAAGCGAAGCCAAGGAAACCATTACCAGCGATTTGCAATGGGTTAGTTACAAGCAACAGTATTTTAACCAAACCATTATTGCTGAAAAAGGATTTACCGATGCAGTTTTAGAAACAAAAAACGATCCTTACAAAACCAATTTACGCAAGTTCAGTTCTATTTTAACCATTCCTTACAATCATAAAAACAACGAAAGTTTTGCAATGAAAATATATTATGGCCCTAATCATTTTAAAACTTTAGAGTCTTTAAATATATCGTTAGAACGCATTGTTACTTTGGGTTGGGGAATATTTAGATGGGTAAATAAATATATTGTAATCAATGTATTTGACTTTTTGAGTAGGTATATTGGAAGCTTTGGTATTATTATTTTATTGCTAACATTATTAATAAAAACTGCTTTACTTCCTTTGGTATATAAAAGTTATTTGAGTGCTGCCAAAATGCGTTTATTGAAACCAGAAATGGACGAAATAAAAGAAAAAACTGGTGGCGATATGACTAAAGCTCAACAAGAAAACATGAAATTGTATAAAAAAGCAGGTGTAAATCCTTTTGGTGGTTGCATTCCTGTTTTGTTACAATTGCCTATTTTGTTTGCTATGTTCCAATTCTTTCCTTCGGCTTTTGAATTACGCCAACAAAGTTTCCTTTGGGCCGAAGATTTATCAACGTTTGATAATGTGTTGAACTTGCCTTTCGAAATTCCTTTTTATGGTAACCACGTAAGTTTGTTTGCCATATTAATGACTATATCTTCAGTAATTTATGCGCTTTATAATAACCAAGCTACAGGAGTTACAGGACAAATGAAATGGTTAGGTTTATTTATGCCAATTATTTTCTTATTTACTTTAAATAGCTTTGCAGCAGGTTTAAATTACTACTATTTTGTATCGAATTTGGTAACTATTTTACAGCAATTAACCATTAAGTTTTTTGTTGATGAAGATAAATTACACGCTCAATTACAAGAAAACAAAAAGAAACCTGTTACAGTATCTAAATTCCAAAAAAAGCTGGAAGATATGGCTAAAAGTAGGGGAGTAGATATGAATAAATTAGGGAAGAAATAAATTACGAATTAGGAATTACGAATTAGGAATTACGAATTTCGAAAATATAAATATAAGGCTGTTTGTAAAGATGGCCTATTATAGACCTGACAGGTTTTTAAAAACCTGTCAGGTCTTTTTGTTTCATTTTGGAACAATAGTTTTATTATTGAACCAAATAGGAAATATCTCGAAAGTGTAAATGCTTTAAAACGTGTTTTATATGGTTTTGGTGCTTGCTTTGCAATTGGTATTATAACTAAACCAATTCAAATATGACAACCTTCATCATCACACTTGTAGTAATTACTTTATCATTTAAAATTGCAGAAATGATGAGAACTAGAATCAATTCGAAACCTGTCTTAGTTTATTTGAAAAAATAACAAACAACTACTTTTTATTTTCAAAACATTTATAATTATAGGAGGCTGCTTTCAATTATTGGAAGCAGCCTTCGTCAATTAAACTTACTTTGTAATTCAATTACTACGTTTATGAATGGTTTGATTTTTCAATTCTTTTGAAATTACACTAATGCTACCATCTCTTTCAAGCATAACCAATTCAGCATCTTCCACTTTTTCTAGTCCATGTTCGCGAACAACAGCTGCTAATTCTTCAAAAGTTATTTTTTGTTTATTTAGGTTTTCTATTTTTACAAATCCTTTATAAACCAACATAATTGGTTCGCCTTCCAAAATATTACTAATGAATTTACTTTTATAAGTAGCTAGTTTAATGATGTAGTTCAAAACAAATAGCGTTAATGCAGCTACTAATCCGCCAGAAAGCGAAGAATTTGGGCCAACCATTGCATTTTGAACGGCATTACTAATTAATAAAATCAACACTAAATCGGTTATGCTTAGTTGAGAAAGTTCTTTTTTGCCAAATAAACGAATAGCTAAAATGATAAAAACATAAACGGCTAGCGAACGTAAAATAATGTCGAGATATGTATTCATTTTTTTGATTAATTTGCACACCAAACATACATAAAATGACAAACAAAATAGCATTTATTACAGGAGCTTCATCGGGTATTGGTGAAGCAACCGCTCGATTATTAGCAGCTCAAGGATTTGATTTAATTTTAAATGCTCGCAGGCAAGATAAAATAGTAAAATTAGCAGAAGAATTAAGCGAAATGTTTTCTGTAAAAGTTTTGCCTTTGGTGTTTGATGTGCGCATTCATAATGATGTAAAAAATGCCATTGAAAACTTAAGTGATGATTGGAAAAACATATCTGTTTTAGTAAATAATGCTGGCTTAGCAAGTGGACTTTCGCCTATTTATGATGGAGACTTAAACGATTGGGAAGCCATGATTGATACCAACGTAAAAGGGTTGTTATATGTGTCGAAATATGTTTTACCAATAATGAAAAATAAGGAAAACGGACATGTTATCAATATTGGTTCTATAGCAGGTAAGGAAGTTTATAATAATGGAAATGTGTATTGCGCCACCAAACATGCGGTAGATGCTTTAAGCAAAGGAATGAGAATTGAATTGGCCCCGTTTGGTTTAAAAGTTACTGCCATACATCCTGGAGCTGTGGAAACTGAATTTTCAATTGTTCGTTTTCATGGCGATGAAGAAAAAGCAAATAAAGTTTATGAAGGATTTGAAAACCTGGTTGCCAATGATATTGCAGAAGCCATTTGGTTTTGTTTAAATCGTCCATTTAGGGTAAATATTAACGAACTTATTATAATGCCAACCGCTCAGCCTATTGCTAGTATTATTAATAGACGATAGTTTATAGACCATAGACCATGGTGAGTAAGGTTTATAAGTTGATTAGGTTATAAGTTCTAGAGTAATTTGTTTTGCCTATTGCCTATTGCCTGTTGCCTATTGCCTATTGTCTATTGCTCTTACTTCGCACTTTTGTCATTCCGCATTCCGCATTTCCAATAAACTAATAAATAAAATAAATCGTTAATCAAAAATGGATTTAAAAAACAAGAAGGAAACAATTTGGCTTTTTTGCTGCGCAATATTTTGTATAAGTTTATCGTTTTACAGAATTTATTACACTCAAAAAAACTTCTTCTTATTTTTAAATTGGAATTTATTATTGGCTGTTGTTCCTTATGTGCTCAGCAGTGTTTTAATTAGTAATAATTATTTAAGAAATAGCAAAATTGCTTTTGTAATTGTTTTAGCTGTTTGGATTTTATTTTTCCCAAATTCACCATACATTTTCACCGATTTGTTTCATATAAAAATCAGGAAAATAATACCCATTTGGTACGATTTAGTTTTGATACTATCTTTTGCATTTACAGGCATAATGTTTGGGTTTAAAAGCTTAGCTCACCTTATTCAAATTTCTGATGCATTTGTTTCAAAAAAAGTTCAAAATACTGCAATAATTTTCCTGTTTTTCTTAAGTAGTTATGGCATTTATTTAGGTAGATTTTTACGATGGAATAGTTGGGATTTATTAAATGAACCTACTAAATTATTAGGCGATGTAGGTGAGCATTTGAGCAATCCAACTGAAAATGTTTCTGTTTGGGGTATGACACTTATTATGGGCTTATTTCTAAACATGTTTTATTGGAGTTTTCGTATTTTGAAATAGGTTGATTGGGAGTTTAGTTGAATAGTTTATTAGTTTATTAGTTGTCAAGTTTATTATGTTATTTGTTCCTGAAAAATTCATTTTGCCCATTGCCCATTGCCCATTGCCCATTGCCTATTGCCCATTGCCCATTGCCTATTGCCCTTTTCCTTCCCTTCGCACTTTTGTCACTTTGCATTCCGCATTTAGTTCATTGCATTCACTTCGCATTCTTGTCACTTCGCATTACAATACTTTGATCAAAAAACGAATTAACAATGTCAGGATTTGTTGTGTTATTAAGTACTATCAACAATAAATTTTTAAATAATTGGTCTGCCCAAGCGGCTTCGCTTGCTTTGCGTTCGTCAATGTTTTGGCTTAATTCTCCTATTTTGGTTAACTGCATTCCGCGTGTGGCTTTGTATTGATTTTCAAAAGTTTGATACTCTAACAAAACCGAAGCCCCACCTGCCACAGCAGTGTTTTTACCTATTATACTAACCATGTGTTCCATTAGTTGTTCTACATTTCCTTTGTTCAAATCTCGGGTAAATTCTGTTACACCAATTGGGAAAAAGCTTGAATACAAAGGTGTTTTATGCACATCGTTGGCTTCTAAATGTTTGTTTAAACGAGTATTTCTAGCCGAAAAAGCCTTCATAATAGCATTTACACTTAATGTTTGTGTTTTTTGCAATGCCTTAGTTAGCCCTACATCAGTAATATTACCAAATAAAGCTGTTTGCACTGTAATTGTATTGCTTATTGCTACATCGTAAAGTTGATGTGTATTTTGAACTGCTAAATTGGCAAGATGGCTTTCGCCAAACTTTTTCTTTCTTTCAAAGCTCACATTTAACGAAATAAATGGATTGGTAGCAAAATTTTTTAAGTCTTTCATGGCTTTAATTTACTAATTGTAATACAAATATATAAATATGTTTGCATAAACAAAATATATTTTGTATTTTTTACAATAGAATACTGCATGGTGCATACATATACTTGTAAAATTAACAATAGCATACTACACTGTGCATACATATATTTGTAAAATTAACAATAGCATACTGCACTGTGCATATATATATTTGTAAAATTAACAACAGCATACTACACTTTGCATACATATATTTGAAAAATTGACAATAGCATACTGCACTGTGCATACATATATTTGTAAAAATTACATTAGCATACTGCACTATGCATACATATATTTGTAAAAATTACAATAGCATATTGCACTGTGCGTACATATATATGTAAAATTTCTCATTTCCCATTTCCCATTGCCATTTCCCATTTCCCATTTCCCATTTCTCATTTCCCATTTCCCATTTCCCATTTCCCATTGCCCATTTCTCATTTCCCATTTCCCATTTCCCATTGCCCATTGCCTATTGCCTATTTCCCATTGCCTATTGCCAATTGCCCTTACTCCGCATTTCCTTCATTCCTCACTTTTTTATAATCGGTGATATTTTATTGTAGTTAGTTATTATGTTTGCGCAGCAATAAATAGAACAAATGAATAAAATATTTTTGATACTAAAGCGCGAATTCATTACAAGGGTAAAGAAGAAATCGTTTTTAATTATGACCATTGTTTCGCCTTTACTCATTGTTTTGTTTTATGGAATTACTATTTATTTTACCATTAATGGCCCTGGAAACGAAGATGTAAAAACAGTTTTTGTAAACGATAATAATGGCTTGATTACCGATAAATTAAACAATAATAAAATATTTAATTTCAAATATGGTTCAATAGAAAATAGTACACCTGCAACGTTCTTAAAAAACAATCCAAATTATTATGCTTTACTGCAAATACCAGATTCGTTTGGGTTAAATAATACCAATGGAATTAAGTTTTTAGCCACCGATCAGCCAAGTATTTCGCAAATAGATTACATAGAAAACGAGATAGAAAAATATGTAAAAAATGAGCAGTTGGCAAATTATAAAATAGACCAAAGCATTATTGATAAAATAAATGAAACGAATGTAAAGCTAAGCACCACAAAGCTTAATTTAGACAATCAAGAAGAAGAGAAAAGTAACTCTGGTGCGGCAACTGCATTGGGAATGGGAGGTGCATTACTCATTTATTTATTCATTTTTTTATATGGTGTAATGGTTATGAAAGGCATCATTGAAGAAAAAACAAATCGCATTGTAGAAATCATTATTTCTTCGGTAAAACCTTTCCAATTAATGATGGGAAAAATACTCGGAATTGCAGGAGTGGGGCTATTGCAATTTGTTATTTGGGTAACTCTTATTTTATTAGCCATGCCTTTGGTAAGTTCCTTATTAATTGGCGATAGTGCCAATGAATTGGCCAATGCAACTGCTCAAATGCCCAATGCCATGCCAGCAAAAGCTATAAGTGGAAACGCATTTTTAGATGGATTACTTTCATTTAATTATCCATATTTAATTGGAGTATTTTTGTTCTATTTTATTACAGGTTATTTGTTTTACGGAGCTTTATTTGCAGCCATTGGAAGTGCAGTAGATAACGAAACCGACACACAACAATTTATGTTGCCTGTTACCATGCCATTGGTATTTTCTATTGCTTTAGCACAAGGTTTAGTGTTAAATGCTCCAAACGGAGCAGCTGCATTTTGGCTTTCCATTATTCCTTTTACTTCACCTGTTGTTATGATGATTCGATTGCCTTTTGGGGTTCCAACTTGGGAACTATTATTGTCAATGTCGTTAATGATTTGCGGCTTCATGTTTACTGTTTGGTTAGCTTCTAGAATTTATAGAATTGGTATTTTAACTTTTGGTAAAAAACCTACTTACAAAGAAATTTGGAAGTGGATAAAAATGAGTAACTAGTTTGTGAGCATTGAACATCCACTGCGGATAAGCAGCTATCGAAATTTTATATTTACACGGTTTTTTTTAACTTTTGCTTATCAAATTATAGCAGTTGTAATAGGTTGGCATATTTATAAACTCACAAACGATGTGTTGGCTTTAGGTTTAATTGGATTAGCCGAAGCCGTTCCTGCCATCAGTATTGCTTTGTTTGCAGGACATGTAGCCGATAAACATAATCGAAAAAAGATCATGCAATTTAGCATGTTAACCATGTTGCTTGGCGCAATAGGTTTATTGGTTGTAACAGGTATTTCATTTCCAAAAACATTACAAGTAAATGCCATTTATGGTTTAATTATGTTAATTGGATTAGGAAGGGGTTTTTATGCGCCTGCTGGGCAAGCCATTTTAACTCAATTAGTAAGTAAAGAACAATTAGTAAAAGGCAGTACTTTTTATAGCACCACTTGGCAAATTGCATCCATTGCTGGTCCGGCAAGCGCAGGATTTTTATACAATTATTATGGCATTACCAATAGTTTTATTGTAATAGTTATATTATTTGTAATAGCCTTTACTTTTTTAAGTTTAATAAAAGTAAAGAAACATATTGTGTCAATGAAACACGATTCTATTTGGTTAAACCTAGCCGAAGGAATAAAATATGTATTGAACCACAAAATTATTTTAGGTGCACTTTCACTCGATTTGTTTTCAGTTTTATTTGGTGGGGCTGTGGCTTTATTACCAGCCTTTGCCGATGAAATTTTAAATGTGGGTCCGCAGGGATTAGGCTATTTGCGTGCAGCTCCATCGTTAGGGGCAAGTATAACAATGATTGCTTTTTCGTTTTATGGAACTTTCAAAAATCCAGGACAAACTTTAATAATTGTGGTGGCTGCATTTGGACTTTGTATGATTGGTTTTGGATTAAGTACCAACTTTTATTTGAGTATTATTTTATTGTTTTTTAGTGGTGCATTCGATAGCATAAGCGTAATTATTCGTGGGGCAATTATGCAAATATTTGTTCCAGATAACATGCGCGGAAGGGTTTCATCTATCAACACTATTTTTATAGGAAGCTCCAATGAAATTGGTGCATTTGAAAGTGGAGTAGCAGCAAGATTTTTAGGATTAGCTCCTTCGGTAGTTTTTGGTGGAACAGCTACTTTAATTGTGGTGCTTACTGCGCAATGGAAAGCCAAGGCATTGAAAGCAATGAAGTTTTAGTTGATGGTTGATAGTTGATAGTTGATAGTTGATAGAAAATGTAACTATCGTCATGCTGTAAGCATCTCCTTTGTTTAGTAACCAACATTGAAATAAAAAGTCTGTCATCATTGTAAGGCACTAAGTAATTTTAATTATAGATTGCCACGCTTCGCTCGCAATGACGCATGTTTATAAAAACAAAAAAACAGTCGTCATGCTGTAAGCATCTCCTTTGTTTAATAACCAACTTTGAAATAAATAGTCTGTCATCATTGTAAGGCACTATGCAAGTTAAATTATTATTACCACAACTCAAATCCTATTTTATTTGTTTTAAATAATCTTCTGGTATTGTCATCCCTAATCTTTTTGCTTCCATTGCATCTTTAAGTGCAGCTTGCTTATTATTTAATTCAAAATATGCTTTTGAGCGAATAAAATATGGATAAGGGTCATTGTTATTTAAACTAATACCAAGGTCTAAATTTTTTATTGATTCTTTATAATCTTTCAAACCGAAAAGTGCTATGCCTTTGCCTGTATATGCTTTCCATTCTTCTTGCTGTAATTCCAAACATTTGTTATAAAGTATAATAGCCGAATCGTATTTTTCTACTTGATTATAGCAACTGGCTAAATTATTATAAACTCCTAAATTTGAAGGATTTTGTACAATTACTTTATTGTAATCTGGAATTGCTTGTGCAAACAATAATTGGTAACTGAAAATATTTCCCCTTGTAAAATACAAATCAACATTTGTGGGTGAAAGAGAAATTGCTTTGTTTATAAAAATCAATGCAGAATCGTGTTTACCTAAAAATTCTTCTGACATAGAAAGTCCAATCCAAGCTGAGTTTTGCATTGGGTTTAATGTTATTGTTTTTTGATAATTAATGATGGCGTTATCATATTTACCTAATTTAAAATATGCTGCACCAAGGTTATTGTATGCGCCTGCGTTTCCAGGTTCTAATTGAGTAGCTTTTATACAAAGTGGAATAGATTTTAGAAGCAATGTTTTTGCAAAATTTGAATTATTGGTGGCAATGTTTTTATCGGCATTGTCAATATAAATGGCTGCTAAGTTATTGTATGAAATGGCAACATCTGGGTAGTTTTCAATTACATTATTCCATAAAGTTTCGCTGTTTTTCCAAACCCTGCAACGCTGATTACTAGCAAAAGAAAATATTACTGAAATAACCATAAAAAATCCTACGATTAGTCCACTATATTTTGAAAAATTATTTGAAGTATTGGTTTTATTTTTTTTGTTTAAATTATTAATTGCCAACATAAATATATTTCCTAAAATAAAGAATAATCCAACATAAGAAACATAAGAATATCTATCGGAAATGATGGAATTACCTACTTTTATTAATTGTAAAAGCGGTGCTATATTTAATAAAAAAAACAAAGTACCAAAAACTATATTTTTATTATTGCGCCATTTAAAATATGCCCAAACCAACAAACCTATTACTAAAAATGGTGCTATATAAAATTGAAAGGGTAATATTCCATTTTCCTTTAAAGGGTAATTATAAATGCAAGATAAATTGAATGGGAAAAACAATTTAAAAACATAACTTAATAAACCATAAGAAGCATAAAATAAACTATTTATAAAAGTGTCGTTATGTACCATAGCCCTTGCATTGGTTTGTTGGGCATAAATAGCAATTATTCCAAAAGTAATAGATAGGACAAAAAATGGTAACTTTTCTAAAAGAATTTTGAAACTAAATTTTCTGTTTAAATAATAGTCTATCAGCAACAAAACTAAGGGTAAAGTTACTGCTTGTGCTTTACTTAAAAGAGAAAGTAGAAACAAAAAAATTGTTAATATATACATATGGGAATAAGCCTTAAGCCTTGTGTAATATATATATGAAATAAGCGAGGCAAAATAAAAAAAGGTGTAAAGCACATCTTTCCGTTCAGAAATCCATGCAACAGATTCAACGTGCATGGGGTGAACTCCAAATAATAATGCAACCAAACTAGCACTTTGCCAAAAGCCTGTAAGCAAATAAATGAATGCAAAAACAAATATTACATTCAATAAATGAAACACTAAATTTACTACATGGTATTGTTTTGGATTTAGTTTGGAAAAAGAATAATCAATTGCCAAAGAAATCATGGTTAGGGGGTGAAAATTACTTGCAACAAATTTATCTTTTACAAAATAATCGATTGTTTTGTTTTGTTCTAACCCTTTATTTTCAGTTACATATTTATTGTCGTCCCAATTGGTAAAGCCATTATTTATTGTTGGGTAAAACGAAACAAATGTTAAAAACAATACTATAATTAGAGAACCAAAAACATTGGTATTATTTTTTGTGAATGACGTAATTTTATTTACCATAAAAAATTTAAACTTATTTGTTATTACGCAAATAACAAGAAAACAGCATCAATTAGCAAACTTTATAGAATGATATTACATAGCATTGATTACAATGAGTTTACTGTTAGTATAAAGATATTGCTACATTTTAAACTTACTGACTTTTTTATTCTTCCTGTTTTGTATATTTTCAGGTTTCCTAATTTTATAACTAATTATTATAAAACTATAACAAATAAAATATTGAATAATTAGTAGTTTGTATTGTTGAAAAGCACTAGGCTTTTTTAAACTAAAAAACACTGCTATGAAAATAAAAAAAAATGTAGCCATTAGCGAATCAGGATTTATATTTAATCCTACCACAGGCGATTCGTTTAGTACCAATCCCATTGGTTTGGAAATTATCAGAATGTTAAAAGAGGAAAAAAGCAAAGATGAAATTCGTAAATCTATTTTAGGAAAATACATTACTGATGAATCAACTTTTGAAAAAGATTATTACGATTTTGTAATGATGTTGCAAAGTAACCAAGTTGCTGACGATAGCGAATAGTTTTTTACCTTTAAAACAATTTTTTTATGAAACAAAAAATAACGGTAGCAGTATCGGGATTAAACAATATTGATAGTCCTGGCCCCGGGATTCCAGTAATTAGAGCATTAAAAGAAAGCAAGGATTTTGAGGTTAGAATTATTGGTTTAAGTTACGAAACTTTAGAACCTGGTTTGTATATGCACGATTTGGTTGATAAATCGTATCAAATTCCTTTACCTGGTGCAGGAATTGATTCTTTATTGGAACGCATTTATTATATTCATGAACAAGAAAAACTGGATGTAATTATTCCGAATTTTGATGCAGAATTAGCTAATTTTATGAAGATAGAACCATTGCTAAAATCTGATTTGGGTATCAGTATGTTTTTACCAACGCAGGAACAATTTGACGAAAGACACAAAGCTAACTTGTATGAATTTGGTGAAAAACATGGAGTAGATGTTCCATTTAGTAAAATGATGTTTAGCACTGCAGAAATTCCAACTATTGCCAGTGAATTCTCTTATCCAATGGTAGTAAAAGGTAAATTTTACGATGCTTATATTGCTTATAATCCTGAGCAAGTTGCAAATTATTTTAATAAAATAAGTGCCAAATGGGGCTTACCAATTATTATTCAAGAGTATGTTTTTGGAAGTGAAGTAAATGTTACTGCATTAGGCGATGGTAAAGGGAATGCAATTAGTGCTGTTCCTATGCGCAAACTTTTTATTACCGATAAAGGTAAAGCTTGGGCTGGAATTTCATTAGACGATGAAGAGTTAGTGAACATAGCTAATCGAGTACTTTCATCATCGAAATGGAGAGGTGGAATGGAGTTAGAATTTATAAAAACAGCAGAAAATAAATACTATTTATTGGAAATCAATCCACGTTTTCCGGCTTGGGTTTATTTGGCAGCTGGCTGTGGTCAAAATCAACCAGAAGCTTTGGTAAAACTAGCATTGGGCCAAGCAGTAGAACCTTATAAGGAATATGATATTGGTAAAATGTTTATTCGTTATTCGTTCGATATGATTGTGGATTTAAAAGAGTTTGAACAAATTTCGACAATAGGGGAGCTTTAAAAAATGCTTCTGGCCACTAGCTTCTGGCCTCTTGCGAATAAATGTTATAGTTGTGAATCAAATTAGCCAGCTGCTAGAAGCCAGTAGCTAGCTGCAAAAAAAATTAAACAAAATTGCCAGAGGCTAGCTGCCAGCAGCCAGAGGCCTAAAATACAAAGCACATGGAAAAATTAAGATATGAAAGACCAGTAATAAAAAAACTAAACACTGGCGTAATGAATAAGTACGGAACTCGTACTGAATATACTCCTGTTACTAATATAGATGGTGCAAGAGTAAAAGATTTAATAGCTGAATTTGGTTCACCATTATTTGTAATGAGTGAGCAAACTATTAGAAAAACATACAAAGATGCAGTACGAGCATTTACCACTCGTTATCCAAAAGTGCAGTTTGCTTGGAGCTATAAAACGCATTATAACAATGCCATTTGTAGCGTGTTTCATACCGAAGGAAGTTGGTCGGAAGTGGTTTCAGGATTTGAGTATAATAAAGCTTTATTGAACGGAGTTCCGGGAAATAAAATCATATTCAATGGTCCTGATAAAACCGATGAAGATTTAATTTCAGCCATCAATAACGAGTCGATGATTCACATTGATCATTTAGATGAATTATATAGAATTATTGAATTGACAGAAGAGTTGAAAAAACGTCCAAAAGTAGCCATACGTGTAAACATGGATACTGGCGTTTACCCAATGTGGGATAGGTTTGGTTTTAATTATGAAAGTGGTCAAGCTTGGGATGCCATTAACAAAATTATTTTAACCGATAAAATGGATTTGATTGGTTTGCATTCGCATATTGGAACATTTATGTTAACACCTAGTGCTTATGCAGTGGCAGCATCTAAATTATCCGATTTGGCTTACCATATAAAAACCAAATTTGGTAAAAACATTACTTATATCGACATGGGTGGTGGGTTTGCTTCTCGCAATACTTTAAAAGGATCGTACTTAATGGGTGCAGACACAGTTCCAAGTTTTGATGATTATGCAGAAGCCATTTGTTCGGCTTTATTAAACTCGGAATACAGTAAAGATGAATTGCCATTGTTAATTTTAGAAAGTGGTCGTTCGTTGGTAGATGATGCAGGATTTTTATTAGGAACTGTATTGGCAAACAAACGTTTAAGCGATGGCAGAAAGGCAACTATTATGGATTTTGGAGTAAACTTGTTGTTTACATCGTTTTGGTACGAACATAAAATATCGCCAGCGCAAGAGTTCAGTCATTACACCGAAGATTCAGTAATTTATGGACCGTTGTGTATGAATATTGATGTAATCAGAGAAAATATTACTTTACCACCAATGAAAAAAGGTGATAATGTGGTAGTTCATACTGTTGGTGCATATAACATGACGCAATGGATGCAATTCATTGCCATGCGCCCAAATGTAGTAATGATTGACATGGACGGAAAACCACATTTAATTCGTAAAAAAGAAACTTTGGAATACATGAATAGTTTGGAAATTACTCCTGATTATTTGAAAGACTTTAAATTATAAAAGATAAAATATTCTTTCGTTTTTGAATAAATCAAACAGTATTTTTTACTTTTATTCAACTACTTCGTAGTTGGTTATTTAGTTCATAACTAAAACCCCCGAATTTCATTCGGGGCTATTCAAATTAAACCCCTTTGGGGTTTTGGTTAAACACAAAAGCAATCCTGAAAGGATTGAATATTAATAGCCCCGAATGAAATTCGGGGGAGGAATTCCAGGATAGAATTTCCGACCCTGAAAGGGTCGAATATTATTAAGTAAATGACATTGATAAATAAATAATAGTAAATTGATTTAAAAGATATTGAACTTTTAGTATGTTCGACATCTTTTTTATAATACCTATAACAATAAAAACCT
>Ga0247839_1005873_pt1 | contig 14569 bp, 8 predicted proteins | sample LaCruzMarch2015__6_FD_192405 | JGI IMG/M metagenome (GOLD analysis project Ga0247839, IMG submission 192405) | Freshwater microbial communities from meromictic Lake La Cruz, Castile-La Mancha, Spain - LaCruzMarch2015_16m | ecosystem: Environmental > Aquatic > Freshwater > Lake | place: Spain...
TTTAAGTTCTTTTTTCTTTAAGTTCTTTTTTCTTTAAGTTCTTTTTTCTTTAAGTTCTTTTTTCTTTAAGTTCTTTTTTCTTTAAGTTCTTTTTTCTTTAAGTTCTTTTTTCTTCAAGTTCTTTTTTCTTCCTTCAAATAATAGCATTGTATAGTAATTGTATTTGTTGTATTTTCCTCTAAATGCTTCTTAATAACATTTATTTTTTCGTCATTTTCATAGTTGTGTAACAAGTCATTATTTATTGAATATATAAATTTGTAGTTATTAATATTTTCATATACGTCGCCATGTTCTGTTATCGCTTTTGGATTTGTTGAGTTTATAATTACATAATTGTCAATTAATGATATATTTAAATTCAAACTTTTATTTATTAACGGTAAAGTAAACTCTTTCAAATTTTTGTTTTGTAGTGCTTCTAACTCATTTACAATTTTTATAATATTAATGTCTTTCTCTTGAAAAATATCTAATAAAATATTTTCAACTAATGTTGAATTATAATCAGTAACAAACTGTTCTTTTAATAACTCTCTTATTTTGCATTTAATAGCTTTTGAATTAGTGCTATAATAGTCACCTACTACTTTTTCTAGTTCTTTTTTTTCTATTAATAATAATTTGTGTGTTTCTAAATAGTTTTTATATTCTTCTTCGATTATATTATAAATCGAATTTTTAATAGTTTCTAATATAATCCCATTATCTGATGCCATATTTGTTAATAATAATAATAATTATATAATATTATTTAAGTTTATTCTTATTTAATAATAAATAAGAAGTAATTAATATATATAAATTATTGATGACTTATAAAATAAGTTGTAATAAAATTAAAACTTCCATTTTTTTTTGCTATAAATTTCTAGCTAATATATGTTTTGATTGCTATTGTAAAACTAAATATTTTGTTTTTTTTATTGTCTTTTTGAACAGCGTTGCAATCAACTATTGCTATTACAAATGTTTTAATAGACTAAGCAATAACTTACTTGTTTTTTTAAGTATTACTATTAATTTAAATGGTTGTATTATTATTAAACTAATTCAATGGATTAATAACCAATTGTTGTTTTTAAAAAACAATAATAATAACAATAAATTTATTAACGAACTATTTTCACAATATTATGAAAATTGTTACGTGCATAATATTAGCTATACAAAATCAGTGTTTTATGAAGAGTTTGGAATCAAATTTGATGATTTTGTTGAATTAGATACTAACTATACTATTAAATCGGGTTCAATTGCACAAGTTTATAAGGGTATTATTAAAAAACCTTATAATAATTCATATAGTGGTTATGTTGCTATTAAAGTAGTTCATCCAGAAATTGAATATCAACTAATTTATCCTATATACTTTTTTAAAATATATACCTTTTTTGTAACTTATTGTAAGTGCTTTAAAAAATATGATACTATTTTTAATTTTGACTCGTTCTTTATTAATTTAAAAAAACAAATAAATATGTTTACTGAATATGCAAACAACGAATATTTTTACAATAAATATTATAACCATAATATTATTGTTATACCAAAACCGTTAATGAAAAGCGCACACTTTTTAATTATGGAATATATTGAAGGCGAAACATTTGATACATTAGATATTAGTAATTATAAAAAACAAATTATTATTTGCTTAATTGCTCTTTTTATTAAAGATACTTATATGTTTGGAAAATATGTTCATTCAGATTTACATGATGCAAATTGGAAAATATTTAGACAACAAAGTCAAAATAACACTAATGACACTAATAACACTAATAACACTAATAACACTAATGACACCGATGGTGATACAATATATAAAATTATTATTTATGATTTTGGTTATGTAATAGAAAATAATTTAAATGAAAACTGTAAAAAGCTTATTTATTATTTAGATATTAATAATACTTATGAATTAGGTAATTTATTATTTACAGAAGTTAAAAATTTAAATATTGATTATTCAAATAGTCAAGAAGTAGAACTTTGTCGAAACAACTTTATAACTGAGTTTATAAAATACAATGAACAATCATACCCATATACAGATAGCAATTATATTGCTGCATATAATTTTTGTCATAACAATGGTTATAAATTAAATAATAATATATTAGATTTATTTATTTGCACTATGTTACTACACAAATATTTTAAAAAATATATTTTCTCTATTTTTATTCAAGACACTAACAAGTTTATTCAAGAAAATTATTACAAATATATATATAATGTAAATTTATATTATGTTAGTGTATGTGATAAATATGGTGTTTTTGATAATGTAAAAAATTATATTAATGAACAATATATAACTAATCCATTTTTTATAAATACAATTGATTATAATAATAATTATTTTGATACGTTATCTAGTTTACCGAATGATAATATTAATAAATGTGAATGTTATATTGCTATTGATATATAAATTTGTACACATAGTAATTATTTTTATATAAAAATAATTACTAATTTTTTATATATAAAATAATAGTCTTTATATAATAGAATAATAGTATATAAATGACTCAACCACTAAGTTCAGCTGAAACACATTTTTCTGAATTTTATAACAAAATCAATTTAGTTGCTGATTATAAACTCTTTAGGGATACCAATGGTACAGACGTTAATAAATTAAATGAGTTTAGTAGTAAAGACTATAAGATTAATCCTATTGACACATTTATATTGATTAAGGATATTACATCCATACATACCAAAAAATATGACGCAATTGATAAAATTCCGGGAAAATCATTTACAATTGGAAAGGTGGGGAGTGGGACTACGAATGTAGTAACAATAACTAACACATTTTCATATCAACTTGGTAGTCAACCAACATATTTTGACCCATCATTATGTAATATATTTAAATATGATATATCTAATAGTCCACATATTGATGATTTACATTTTATATACACAAATACTGAAATAACTGAAAAAATAAAAAAACTATTTACATATAAAACTGGTACTAATACCAAATATGTTTGGAATTCACGTGAAGATATGCTTTTTTTATTTCAGAAACCAATTTTATTAACATTTGACATGTATAATTGTAATAAGCTTACAAAATATTTATTTGATGCAAGTTTTCATATTACTGACATAAGTCCCCCGAGTCTTACTGTTGAGGACCTTAGCACTCTTGCACAATTTAATGGTATGAAGCCAACTTTTTTTACATTGCTTATTTATTATGCTGGTTATAACTTTGGTATTACTACAGACGCCATTAAGAATATATATCGTTCAAAATTTGAGAGTGATGAAACGTTTACTATACAACAATATGTACCACCCACTAATGAATCTATATTTATTCATGAAAAATCTATAACACCTATTATACCAAATAATATAAATTTAAAAATAGAAACTTTAGAATTATTTCATGTTGGCCAGATTGACTCATTATGGGATTATGTAAATGGTAAACTAACTATTTTAATATATAATATGTTAAAGCATCCCACAGAAAAAGGAATTTATGAAAAAATGTTTAAAACTTCCTATGCTTCAAATAATTTATTTTTACTTGAATGCATTGAAGCACTTGAAAACTATAAAAAATATATTACAAGTGCGGAAGTTATTAAAACTATAGCATTTCCTCGGTCTACAATAAAAACAATTGAGATTTTACTTGTTAAATTGTCTTATATATTGTCAAAATTAGAATCCTCATTTATACCCAGTGATACTGTAACGTTTAATGTTAAAGTAAAGGATACCACATTTACATATGTAGTTAATTCACAAAATAAAGTTACAAAAACTGAAACTATTACAACAACAGGTGAAGTGGCTAAAAAACTACTTGACTTGCAAGACATGTTTACTAAACAGACCACCAAGATAGATACACTTACTAATAATGTTGCCGCTGTAACCACTAAAATTAACGAAGTTAAAACCGAAGTACAAAAATTACCTACCACCATTACTACTAATGCTGGTGCTGGTGCTGTTGCTATTGCTTCTGGTTCTTCTCCTCCTTCTCTTGCTGTTGCTGGTTCTTCTCCTCCTTCTCTTGCTGTTGCTGGTTCTTCTCCTCCTTCTCTTGCTTCTGGTTCTTCTACTCCTCTTGCTGTTGCTTCTGGTTCTTCTACTACTCCTGTTGCTGTTGCTCCTATTGCTGTTTCTACTAATGTTATTACTATGCCCAAAGATTTATCAAATGCAATAATACCACCTATAAATATCAAAATAGGGAGGTTACAAACAATATCAGATAATAACACACTTGAAACTTCTTATAATTTGATTTTAGACGTGACTAAATGGGGTAAGCTTATTAATGATGCGTTGGTCTCTCCTATTGGTCTATCTTTTGAAAGTTTAAAAGTGTTAGCTTTAAACAAAATATGGAGTGATACTTCTGATACACAAGTAGCATTGGCTAATGCAGCTCAAGCTTTTAAGGAGGCAGATGATAAGGTTAAAAATTTTAAATCACAAGGCATGATTGCCAAGATAACGTCCGTAGCATCACAATCCAAGTCAGAAACTAAAAACGACCTTATAGCAAAAAAAGACGCTTTTGGAAACGCATTTCTCTATACCAAGCATGCCGCTGAAACTAAGGTAAATAAGTATATGTTAGATTCACAAACGAAAGTAACACACTATTTATTAGACCTGTCTAATAAATTGATTAACAAAAATACTGCTGCAAGTAGCATGTTTGGTGACGGCGGTGTTGCCATAAAAGAATTAGAAGCTCATAAATACAAAATATTTACAACTGAAATTGATAGAATAGTAGCAACTGCTCTTTATAACTATGATTTGTCATTTACGGTGGCTGGGGTTGGTGGCATAACGGATCCAATACCTAATGTAGGCACTCCAATAAATGTTAGAGGAATAGCTGGTTGCCGTAAGGTAACTGTAACATGGGACGCGCCAACTAATGGTAAGACTACCCTAGCAAATTATATAGTAAAAGAAAACAATGGACAAGCTAGAGACAAAACAGTGAAGGCATCATTAACTAGTGCTACAATTGGTGACTTATCAAATAACAAAACATATAGTTTTGCAGTATATGCAATAAATAAAGCTAATCAAGAATCTAGCGGGGCTGCGTTTGTTAATATTACACCAACAATTGAGGACTGTTCTTTTACGAAAGAAACTAAACAAAATATACTTGATAACACAACAATTGAGGTAAAAAAATTAACAATTGTCCTTGATTTTGATTACATAAAACCGCCGTTTAAAAATTATAAAGACTATACAAAGTTTTGCAATAGTTTTCCAGATTCTACTGATGACTTTTTTATCAAACAAAAATTTAAAAATGAGGGCAAAAGTAAAAAAATTATTTCAGAGGCTATAGATGATGTAATGCAAGACAATTCAAAAAATCATTTTATTATGCAAGAGGCTCTTCTAGACAAAAATGATACAATATTTAATACTACCAGAAAAAGCACTCTTACAGATTTATCAAATTATAAGGTTGAGCGCAATAAGGAGTTAAAATATGCCATTGAAAACGAGCTTTGGACAGGCACGAATCATAACTCCTCTATTATAGAAAAAATTATAAAGATAGAGAGTAAGTATTGGTCAGCTTGGAATCTTTATAAGTTTTATATGGAATATGGGATTTCTGAGGGTATAACGTACCCCCCCCTTAGAGAAGTATCAGGAGTTGGTCTTGATAAAAGTGTTAGAATTAATTGGAAGGCACCAATTGATACAAATGGTCATACTACAGCTTATTATACAGTAAGCGGCGAACTAGGTTATTATACATTACGCGGAGAACCAAAAGGAGTACTGAATTCTGGTAACCCAAATCACGAGGCCAAACTTTCTTATGATATATCAAATATAACTATTAAAGATTTAACTAATGGAAAACCTTATAGTTTTACAGTATCTATTTTCTATGATGACGGGGGTACTGGTGGTGCACTGTCTACTATAATTGTACCATTTGATAAACCAAATTCAATAACAGGTCTCTCAGGCGAGGCTTATGATAGACAAGTTAAATTAAAATGGACAGAGCCAAGTAATAATGGTGCACCTATAACAGGTTATAAATTGAAGCAATCCATACCCGGGACATCTAGTTCTGATATAATTAGTGATGTGTCATACGGAAAAATAGAACACACTGTTGCAGGTTTGACAAATGCAACAGCATATAACTTTTCTTTAGCAGCAACCAATAAAGCTGGTGACTCCAACTTTTCAAATGAAGTATCTCTTACTCCCCAAGCAGGATTAGGAGATCCTAAAATAAAGCTCGAAAAACCTCCGCAAATAACTGGTGTATCAGGAGAGGCTGGATTAAAAAATGCTAAAATATCTTGGACTCTGCCATTGACTGTTGTTAATCCACCCATTACAAAGTATAACGTAGTTGATATTTCACATGGTAAAAACCAGGAAATTATAGGTTCGACTATATCAGGCGCAACAATTAGTAGTTTAACCCCCGGAGCAAATTATAACTTTGTTGTGACAGCAACTAATAGCATAGGTACATCCATTTCCTCTGACAGTGTAACTATTACGCCAATTGATTATCCATATGCACCTAGAGACTTAAGTGGAACAGCACATTGCGGTTATGTTAAATTAAATTGGATAGAGCCAAGTTATAATGGCTTTAGTCCTATAACAGATTATACAGTAAAAAACACTCCTGCATCGAGGACTGATATAAGTATTACAGATCTGCGTAGCGATGCTTCATATACTTATATTATTGACTTGTCAAATGATATATCTTATACTTTTCAAGTATTTGCAAATAATAAACTAGGTCGCGGTGTTTCGGCTGAAATTATTCTTAGACCAACATATAATGACTGTTCTTTTATGATACAAACTAAACGCAATACAATAACTAATACCGAGATGTCTAATAATGTGAATATTGCAAAGGCTATTCTTGAATTATCTAATATTGAACTGTCTTTTAATACAAATATTTGGGAAACTATTTTCAATGATTTGTCTCTTGTTACAATAAGTGAACTGGTAAATGATAGCAGTAAAAATGCTGCCTTCGATAAATTAGGCCATTCACAATATCTAAATAATATTCAACAGGCAATTATTGATGCTAGTAGCACATTATTTACAGAAAAGACAGAAGCAGCTATTATTGATTTGTCAAATAGTATAATACCTAATATTGAAGCAAATTTTAATGCATTGCATGTAGACATTTGTAAAAACAATATACACTTTTCTACTACAAGCGCTAAGCCACTAACGTCGAGCTGGATAGGGTTTGGGTCGTATGATCAGGCAACGAAGGATAAAGAAACGCAGGATATTCAAGTAAAAATAAACACTAACAAAATTAACATGCTTAATGAAAAAATAAAGCTTCAACTAGCACAGGCGCTGCGGGACACCTATATAGATGCTTCATTTAATACATATTATACAGATTATAACACTATGATTGAAGGTATATCAAAAGAAAAATTAAACACTTTAAAAACGACGGAAGAGGAAGAAAAACTGGCAGCAGCAGCACCAGCACCAGCACCAGTTAAAAAAGGTTTTGCAGCAAGAGCACCAAGGTTAGCAAAGTATTTAGGTTATGGAGGCGGCTCTATAACACGGAAAAAAACTCTTTCTAGCAATAAATCAAAAACAAAAAAAAATAAAGAATTGAAAGCAAAATTAAAATCAGAATTGAAATCAGAATTGAAATCAGAATTGAAATCAGAATTGAAATCAGAATTCAAAACAAAAACGGAATCAAAAACAAAAATAAGAGCTATTTCAAAAACAAGAAAAATAATGAATAAAAATTAACAATAGCTACAAATTTATTAATTATTAACTAATAATTATTAATTATTAACTAATAATTATTAATTAATTGGTAATACTTAAACTTTAACTAGTAATACTTTAACTAGTAATACTTTAATTGTCTATAAAATGATTATACTTAGAAACATTTTTAGAAAAATTATGTATTGACTCCTTTTCTAAATGAGAGAATTTAAAGAAATTATATATTAACTTCTCTCGTTCAACAAGTGATAAATGTAATAAATCAGGAAATGTCTTTATTTTAGTAATAGCAGGTATAAATTGAAAAGCATAACGTTCCAAATAGCGCATTCTATAGTTTGTTGTTGAAAATAGAAATAAGGCTGTGTTAGTTGAGAGAAATGCTTGAATTTGTTGTAATTCATTAAGACTATAATCTTTGATACTTATAATATAATTATCACGTGCTGATAATCCATAACATCCTGAACTATCTAAATATGGAAATCCGTGCATTTTATGTGCCATTATTAATTTTGGTACATTTGAAAATGCTTGAGCACAGTTTGAATAATTTTTTATTAATAATGGTGTTTTTTTTACTAATTTTGTGGTTATTATATTTTGAAATGTATTGGTTTGTGTTGCTTCATTAGAAAATAGAGAATTTTTAGGAGGGCTGTTTGTTTTATATACTTTTAAATGTCCTACTAAATCTACATACTCTAATAATTTATTTATTATACTGATTCCATGTGTTGGAATTGGATAATTTGGTCTTATTAAATAATCAGTATAATTTTTATAATAACTAGTATATACGCTTATAGTTTGTTGTTGTGTTTGTTGTTGTGTTTGTTGTATATTATTTAATATTCCATAAAAATAACAACATGGTGTTTGGGCTTGATATTCAAATTCTTTTTGTGCTTGTGATGTTGATAAACACACTAATTTTTTAATAGTAAAATTTTTTGTTGTTAATGTATTATATAGTCCGGCTTTATCTGGTTTCATCCATAATGTTGGTATTATTAATGCTAGTAGCCCGTGTGGTTTTAACAGGATTAAACTTTTATTTACAAAATCAACGTAACTTTGTTTTCCGTCATTATTTTTTGTTATGTTATTGTTTGTTGGTGTTTTTATTTTTCCGTTTATATTGTATGGTGGATTACCAACTATGATGTCAAATTGCATATTGGTTGTATCAAGTGTTAAAAAATCTTGAGCTATTATTTTTGCTTTATTAGAAAATAAATTGCGCAGCGTTTCAATATGTGGTGGATATATTTCACACATAGTAATCATATTTTCTAGTATATGTATTTTGCGTTTTTCACTATTTGGTAATATAGCGCTTAAATCGTTTACTAAGCGATTATATAGATTTAAAACAAAAGCACCATTTCCTGCTCCGCTATCTAACCATTTTAAGTTTGGATTTTGATAATAATGTTGTGGTATTAAGTCCAATATTTTATTAACTAGTGGTTGGGGTGTATAAACAATGCCATATTTATTTCTAGTCTCGCTAGAAAGCTCCATTATTATAGAATATTATAATGTTATAATATAGTTATAATATTTTCAATATTTTGAACTAACACAAAAAAAATTTCTGTTTTTATTGTTATTTTGTTGTTATTTTTGGCTCATTAATCTCATAATAAATTCTTCATTTTTTAAGATTGTTTCTAATAGTGGCTTATAAAATTCTCTGAGCTTAATTTGCGATTTATCTTCTTTTAACTTTGATAATGGAATCCATTGAATTTGTTTTTTTTCAAATAGCCCATTGTTCTTATTATCTATTTTATCTTTTAAATGTAGCTCAGCAAAGTTATTTACATTTGCAAAATAGAGGGGTAATTTTTTATCATAATTTGTTTTAAAAATATAACTTGTATATCTATCAAAACTAATTGAAGTAATTAGGTTATTTGTTACTTGCTCTTCTAATTCATTTTCGTCTCCTAGAAAGCCATTAAGTTCTTCACAACCTTCTCTAATTGCTGTTTTAAATGGTTTTTCTCCTTTAATTGTACTTCCTCCAAAATCGCTCCACAAATTATTGTTTCGTTCTTGTCCTAATAGGAAAAATAATGTTCCTTTATACAGCGCTAATGGTAATATTCCTGCACCCATTATATTTATATAGTCTTATTTATTACTCTTATTTAAATAAGAAATAAGACTATCAATTTTTTATAATAAATTTTGGATTTTTAAATTTACAGAAAAAAAATGTTTTTTTTGGATTTTTGTCTTACTTCACATGGTTATTCCAGTCAAACATTCAAATACTTACCACTGTCTTCGGCTGATTTCCAAGAACATGTTGTTTCTTGTTTCCAACTGTGCTTGCACTCACATAGTTGGAACAGTAATGCATCAGCGACGCCTTGTATCCCGTCCTCACCTCCTTCGTCGTAAGATTCTTGTAATCTGGATTGTATACTCTTTGATTCGAGTTAGTGTTCTTTAACACCCACCAAAACTTTCCTGACTCACAATACTTAAACTGCGCCTGAATAGCCGGGTTCAAAATATCCTCTTGTAGCTTCGTTGCTTCTGGAGTGGTAAACCACTCTTCGAAATGAACGAAGGCTTCACGCCGACCCTTAATCAAATTTTGCACAAAATCAACACGAAACACCTTGCCAATATGGTGCTTGGCAAACATAGTCTTGATATAGTTCTCGCTAACGCTTGACGCAATAGTTGGAATGTAAAGAGAATGGGTCATTGTTTTGTGTTGTTTTAATGCTATTTGAGCTACAGATTAGCATTATTAACGCATAATTATATTCAATTTTTTTTAACTATAACAAAATTGTTTTGTTTTGTTTTTTTTATTAAAAAATTGATACTAAAATTGATACGAATTATAATAATATTATTATTATTATAATATGACTTCAGCAATGACTTCTGCAATGACCGATGACATTCATAATAAAAGAAAACATTGTGATGTTAATTATAATTGCGAAACAATTTTGCCTAGTGCTTGTAAATTACATGATAAATATTTTAATGTCCTTAATTGTGATAAAATTGTATTACTTGATAATCATATTTATTTTGATAGTTTAATTAATAAAGAAAGTATTGCTTGTTTAATTAACTTTATAAATAGTATTATTAAAGTTAAATATTTATTTTCAGCGAATGATTTCAAAATTTATATTCATATTAATTGTAAGGGTGGTTTATTTTACGAATTAATGAATTTTGTAAATTATAGAAATCAGTGTATTTATGAAATTGTTTCAATCATTGATAAAGAATGTTATGACAGTGGATTTATATTGGCTGCTTTATGTAGTTATAGAATTATTACTAAAAATGCTAAAGTCTATTTAAGCAAAATACACTGTGGCGTGCAAAATAATATTTATTGGAATTATTTTAAGCAATGTCCTCAAGAAAATAGTCAAGACTTTAAAAATTTATTATATGATGTATTATGTGTCAACATTGAGTCTAACTTGACACCTGAAATGTTAAGTCAGTATTTTGAAAATAATGCTTCAACTGTTTTGAGTTGGAATTCCAAAAAATATAGAAAGCTCGGTCTTGCTGATGAAATTTTGTGAATTGCTATTTTTAATTATAAAAACATTCAAAAGTTACTACAAAACTCCAATCTGCATTGTTTAAACTAAATGGTCTACCATATTCGTCTAATAATTGAATTCTTAATTTAGTAATATCTGTAGGACCAAAATATTCTCGTATATGTTTTTGTGTAAATAAAAAATCACCGGCACTAGCTGCCTGTTTAAATACTGTTTTTTCTTCTAATAGCGATAGTATATTTATACGTCCTATAATATTTGGTGCTATTAATGATTGTGCTGCTACTGAAAAATAATTGCGCGAACTTGCTTGAAAATCATCAATTGCTATATAAATATAGCGTGGATAATTTATATAACATATTCGGTCTGAATAAGTACCGCTTGAATCTACAATTATACTTCTACTTGTAAATCCCAATTGCCATCCTAATTTTTGATGTAAATAATTTTCAATGCAATTATATTTTATACTAGAATTATTAGAACTACTTAAGTTATTAGAATTATCAATATCAAAATCTATTTTGTAGCGTTTACTAGAATTTAATTTGTTGATATAAAAATAACTTTGTCCTGTTCTATCATCCAAATCAAATTTTAAATTAGTGCTTATATCAGAATTAGGACATTTTTTCAAGACAGTATTAATTTCATCTACAATATTATATGCTATAATTTTTGTGTTATATTTGTTAGCATTAAAACGAGCTTGGTACAATCCATTTGTCAACATAATAGTATATAGTGGTCCAATTACACTAATGCCATTGCTTGATAGTTCTTGAATAGAGAAAACATTATTGTTATTAAATGTTGAAATATTATAATATGTGAGTGGGATTTCCAATGAACTTATTGACATTGTTATTGCTCTATTAATTGTTTCTGGTAACTGTATTATATAATTATGACTAGCATTATCTGGTAAATCATAATTTTGTCTAAATAAACTATCTATTGTGTATGTTCGTTTAATAATAGACTTATCTATTTGCTTGTTATTTTCTAATAGTGTTTTATAATCATTATTTTTGGTTTTTATAAGAAAATGATTTCCATCATATTGATTAACCAAATTATATTTCTCTTCATCAACCTTTTCTAAATTATTTATTAGTTTATTTCTGATGTTATCAAGAAAAATATATAGTTCTGTTTTTTGAGCATCATCCATTGTGCTTTCTTTAATGCTTAATGTTATTGACTCTTTTTGCTTAACAATATTTTCAATTGTGTATTTAGTTGGCAACTTTAATAATTTTTCAAGTTCTACCAATGAATAAGTATTTATATCCAAATTTATAGTACTACTAATGTTCATAGCAATAGATTTAATATATACTATTAATTTATTATTAATTAGTATTTTACTAATACTAATTAATAAAATTGATAGTTGTTTTTATTTTTGTCTTTTGCCTTTAGCCTTAGCCTTAGCCTTTGCCTTTGCCTTTGCGTTATAATTTAATAATGAATACAAATATTGAGGACTATTTAAATAACAGAAATGCTGTTGGAATCGACGATCACAATAATGTTGACATTTCCACATTAGACATTAATAAATGTAAAATTATTTTTACAAAGTTATTAACGTGGTTAGCCTCTAATCCTCAATATTTAAAAATGGCAAATAGTGATGATTTACATAAGCAATTTGAACGATTGTTTAACAAGGAAATTCGTGTATCTAAAATAGTAAATATTAAAAAATCTATCTTGTTAAATGTGTTAAATAATTTGTTAGAACCTTCAGATTTTGCTGAGTCGTTAGCGGCTCATTTTGAACTATTAAAACTTTTATTGCGGAAAAAGCCAATGCGTAATATTTCGGGGATTACAAGTATTACACTTCTTAGTGCACCATTTCCCGATGGACAAAAATTCAGTTGTAAGCATAATTGCTATTATTGTCCTAATGAACCAGCACATGAGGGTAATAATTGGCAAGCACAACCGCGAAGTTATTTATATCATGAACCTGCCGTATTGCGAGCAAACCAGCAAAAATTTGAAGCAATTGGACAAATGTTGAGTCGGCTTGACACATACTTTAGCAATGGTCATGTTATTGATAAATTAGAAATTATTATTGAAGGTGGAACATATACCGAATACCCGGTTGCTTATTTGGAGCGCTTTCATCGTGACATATTTTATGTCGCAAATATTTATTTTGAACTGCGCAAAACATTTTCCAATTATGCTAATTGTTTAAATGACAAGCTTGACATTAGTTTGTTAGCCACTATTCGTTCTCCATTGACCATTGAAGAAGAAATTAAAATAAATAAGAACGCAAGAGTTCATATTATTGGCATATGTATTGAAACGCGACCCGATGCTTTAGATGATGATTGGTTGTGGCGTTTTAGACGTTGGGGAGTTACACGCATTCAATTAGGAGCGCAACACGTTGATAATGCTATATTAAAGAAAATTAATCGAGGACATAGCGTGGAGCAACTGTTGTGGGCTATTCGCTATTTGAAAGACAATTGCTTTAAAATAGATATTCATATTATGCCTGATTTGCCTGGTTCAAATGCGGAGATTGATAAGGCGATGTTTGATTATGTATATAGTGTTGTTTGTCCTGATCAAATGAAAATATATCCGTGTCAAGTTGTGCCGTGGACGATTATTCAAAAATGGCATCAAGACGGAAAGTATGTTCCATATTTTGATAGTGATCCAAATATGTTAATTGATGTTATTCGCTATGCAATGATAACATGTCCTTGTTGGATTAGATTGCCTCGTGTTATTCGCGATATTCCATGTTCAACATATGTTGAAGGTGGAAATAATATTAGTAATATGCGCCAATTAATAGATAATTTGCTACAAGGTGATGATGTATTGTTTTCAAAAGATATTCGTAGTCGTGAAATTGGTCGTCATTGTGCTTATTATGATAAACCGGCTTCTTATAATGTTTATTATGTTAGGGGCAATGAAGGCGATGACTACTTTATTGCTTATGAAAGTAATGATGGTCGTGCATTATTTGGCTTTATTAGGCTGCGTATTGTTGAACGTGACAATAATTTGACTATTTTTAATATTCTTAAAAGTCGTGGAATTGTTCGTGAGCTACATGTATATGGCGATAATATTGCTGTTAATACTTATGGTAAGCGGGGTTGTCAACATTACGGTATTGGAAAAGGGCTCTTGAATTATGCTGA
>Ga0247839_1005875_pt1 | contig 14565 bp, 10 predicted proteins | sample LaCruzMarch2015__6_FD_192405 | JGI IMG/M metagenome (GOLD analysis project Ga0247839, IMG submission 192405) | Freshwater microbial communities from meromictic Lake La Cruz, Castile-La Mancha, Spain - LaCruzMarch2015_16m | ecosystem: Environmental > Aquatic > Freshwater > Lake | place: Spain...
TAAGCCACCGTCTTCGGCTAAGCCTTGCAAAATTGCTTGGCTAACCGTTTTATGATTATTTTTATCACGAGTACTATAAAAAAACATTTTAAGCTTTCTTAATTAAATAATAACAGTTTAAATTAATAATTATGCGATCAAATAAGCACCATGCGGATTAATTGGTGAAATCCAATGATCAGCAGCAATAGCATGCGCTTGAAAAGCCGCGAGCATGGCTTGAGCTACAACTTCGGCTTGTGCTTGATTTGCACAAAACGCCAATAAACTCGGGCCTGAGCCAGAGAAGGTTGCACTAATGGCACCCGCGTCTAATGCCGCTTGTTTAACCGCATAATAACCAGTTACCAGAGCAGCACGTTGTGGCTCGATAATTAAATCTTGCATTGCGCGGCGTAGTAACTCAATATCTTTAGTGTATAAAGCACAAACTGTGGCCGCTAATTGCGCCGATTGTTCCACATATTTTTTCAAGGCTACCGTTGGGCTTAAAATTCCGCGCGCACCTTTGGTTTCAACTTGTAAATGTGGATGAATAATCACGCAATATAATTCTGGATAGGGCAGGTTAATTACTTCAATTGGCTCAAGGTTGCGAATTAAGGTAATTCCACCAAACACCGAGGGTGCAACATTATCTGCATGGCGTCCACCCGAGGCAATTTCTTCGCCGTAAAGGGCAAATTCAACCAATTTTTCGCGGCTAACTGGATTAACCAAAAAACCATTGAGCGCAACCACTGCCGCCACGGCTGAGGCCGCCGAGCCGCCCATCCCTGAACCGAGTGCAATTCCTTTATCAATTTGCAATGAAAAACCACAAGTTATTCCGAGTTCTTCACACATCTTTTGCAAGGCATAGGATGCGGTGTTTTTACTCGGTTCAAGTGGCAAGCCGCTAATTGAATTGATTTTTTCAATGACAATTTGACCATCATTACGTTTAGTTAGTGTAACAGTATCACCCACCGCATCCAGCGCTAAACCCATGATATCAAAACCAACCCCAAGATTAGCACTAGTTGCGGGTGCAAAAGCGCTAAGTTGGGTGATTCCTGATTTTAACAAACTCATCTGCAGCGCCTTAGTATAAGAATGAAGTTAAGCGTAATAAGTCAGCGAAAATACCCGCAGCCGTAACTGCGCCACCAGCACCAGGGCCCTGAATAATCATTGGGCGAGTTTGATCATAACGTTGCGTTTGGAAAATAATAATATTATCGGTACCATTTAAACGTGCTAATGGGTGCGTTTGCGCTACCGATTGAATCGCAACATTAATTGAGCCATCTGCGGAAATTTTACCAGCGTAGCATAATTTTTCACTTTTAGCCGCTGCCGCGTGTGCCATATCCATGATTAAATGATCGAATTGTGGTAAGCGTTCCATAAATTCGGCAACTGAACATTCACGTAATTCGGCGGGAACTAAATTAGTTACGCCAATATCTGTTAATGATACGCTGTAACCAATTTCACGCGCCAAGCAAACTAATTTACGCGCAACGTCTTGACCCGATAAATCTTCACGTGGATCTGGTTCGGTATAACCTAATTCTTTAGCTTCTTTGACGATTTCTGAGAAAATGCGTCCTTTACCTAATTCATTAAAGATATAACTAAGTGTTCCAGATACAACGCCTTCAATTGAAATAATTTCATCACCAGTTTTAATTAAATCTTGGAGGGTGTTAATAACTGGTAATCCCGCGCAAACGGTAGCTTCATATAGGTAATGACAGCTGTTTTTAGCCGCAGTAGCTTTAATTTGACGATAGTAATCAATGTCACCAGCATTAGCATGTTTGTTCGGGGTAATTACGTTAAAACCTTGGTTGAAGAAATCAAGATAATGTTTAGCTAAGTCTTTACTCGCGGTACAATCAATAATTACGGCATGTGGAATATCATCACTTAATAAATGGGTAGTAAATTCAGCCATATTGCTTGGAATTGCATGTTGAGCTAGATTAGCGCTCCATGTACCATTTAACGCATCATCACTCAGTAACATTTGTTGGCTGTTCATGATGCCGCGAACACAAATATCAACTTGGTATTTAGTTTTAATTTGCGCACGAGCTGCTTCAATTTGATCGAGCAAAGTTGCACCAATTCCACCTGGTCCAATTAGACCAACTGAAATTACGCGATCAGATAAATAGAAGCCTGCATGTGCTGCTTGGAGGGCTTTATTAATATCTTTGCTGCCAATTACCACCGAAATATTGCGTTCTGAAGAACCCTGTGCAATCGCACGAATATTAATATTGGCTTTAGCTAAAGTAGCAAAAAATTTGCCCGCAACACCAGGATTACCAACCATATCATCACCAACTGCGGCTAAAATTGCACATGATGAATCGGCGCTGACTTTATTAATTTGTCCGTTATCAATTTCAAATTTCAAGCTGCTATTTAAAGCTTCTAATGCAACATCAACTGATTTATTGGCAATCGCTAAACACAATGAGTGTTCTGAGCTAGCTTGAGAAATTAAGATTACCGATACTTTGCATTGGCGCATGATTTCAAAAATTCGTGCCGCACTACCAGATACGCCAGCCATACCAGCGCCCTCAATATTAATTAAGGCAATTTCATCCACATAAGTTAAGCCCTTAATTGGGTGCTTTGATTTGGTTGATGCATTGGTAATTAAGGTGCCATCTGCATTTGGGTTGTAACTGTTTTTGATGTAAAGTGGAATATTGGCTTCTTGCACTGGGGCAATTGTCATTGGGTGTAACACACTCGCACCAAAGTAGGCCAATTCTAGCGCTTCTTGATAGGATAAATTATCGATGCAGAATGCTGATTTAACTTTAGCTGGATGTGCGGTATAAATTCCATCGACATCCGTCCAGATAATTAATTTGATTGCTTGGAATAAACGGGCAAAAATTGCACCCGAGAAATCACTACCGTTACGTCCAAGGGTAGTGCGTTTGCCATCTAAGGTTGAAGCAATAAATCCGGTTACGACTAATTGGCTAAAGTCTTTATCTTTAAGATATTCAATTAAAGCCGCTTGGCTACGTTCCCAATCAATGCACACTACGCCATCTTTTTTGTAACAATACAAGACTTTGCTTGCATCAAGATAAAGTGTTTTGTTGGTTAAGTTTAGATAGGCGGTTAAAATTTGTGCTGACCATTGTTCGCCATAGCCAAGAATGAAATCTTGAATTTCGCTTGAGTAAGCGCCAATTTTAGCAACCGTATTATAAACATCTGCAACGGTGGCAAAATCATTGCGTAACACCTGAAATAACTCTGCGTGTTGATCTTTCGGTAATAACGCATTAATAATCGTTTGGTGAGCAGATTCGAGCGCGCTTAATTCAGTGTGCCAAGTTTTGCCATCACGGGCTGCATCTAACATATTTTGTAATTGGGTGGTTGTACCCTTAGTAGCTGATACCACAATAACTTCTTGATTGCCAGCTAAGATTTTTTTAACTTCGTTAAAGCGTTTAGCATCAGCTAGGCTTGAGCCGCCAAATTTATGTAAAGTATAAAAGTTTTTATTTAGTTCCACGATTAATTGTACTCCTTTGCGATATTAATTCATTGAATCCGCGGTAAATCTAGGTAAAATTTTTGTCTAAAGTGCGTGATTTAAGTTCGCACCTTGCTTGATAAATACAAAAAAATTACCGCCAAAGCGGTATTGCATACTAAATTATATCACTGAATATCAAGCTCTTGGCATGGAATTATCCATTTTTTATTGCATTGCAGCAACAGAACTAGTAAAATAAGAGGTTCATTTGCTAAAAATTACTATATTTAAGCCATTGCTTAGTTAATTATTATATAATAATGGCTTGTTAAATCAGAATGATATGTGCAGATAGCGTCGGCGCATAATTTTAATGGCGTTGTTTTTCGATGCGATTATTTATATTAAAAGGGAGTTCTTATGTTTAGGGTTTACAATTTTGCGGCAGGTCCTGCAATGTTACCAGAGTCAGTTTTGCGCAAAGTTCAACAGGATTTATTGAGTTGGCAAGATTCTGGTACATCAATTATGGAAATTGGTCATCGTACTGCAACTTTTCAAGATATGTTGGCAAAATTAGAATCCAAATTACGTAAATTAATGAATATTCCTAACAATTATAAAGTTTTATTTTCATCCGGCGGCGGACAAGGGCATTTTAGTTTTATTCCCATGAATTTGTGCGGTAAAAATAAAGCCGTTGATTATATCGTGAGTGGTACTTGGTCGGAACGTGCGGCAAAATATGCTGCTCGCTATGCTGATGTTAGCATTGTTACTACCGCGACATTGAGTTCAATTCCTGCACCGGCAACATGGAAATTAAATCCCGATGCTGCATATGTGTATTATTGCCCAAATGAAACCATTAATGGGGTTCAATTTGCCGATATTCCCGAAGTAGGTGATGTGCCATTGGTCGCTGATTTTACCTCATCAATTTTATCCGATGAAATTGATGTTAGCAAATTTGGTTTAATTTTTGCCTCAGCGCAGAAAAACTTGGGTATTGCTGGAATTACCTTGTTAATTATTCGCGATGATTTACTTGACCAAGCTCAAGCTTGTACACCTGAAATTTTTAATTACAAATTGCAAGCCGAGCAAAATTCGTTATTAAACACCATTCCAACGGTACCTGCGTATATGATGGATTTAATGGTTGATTGGATCATTAATGAGCAAGGTGGTTTAACTAATCTTGCGCAAAATAATCGCCGTAAAGTGGCTAAATTATATGCTTGCATTGATAATAGCAACGGATTTTATACCAATATGATTGAAAAACAATATCGTTCATTAATTAATGTACCATTTACTTTACCGACTGAAGATTTATTGAAACATTTCTTGGTTGAAGCGCGTCAATTTGGCTTAGCTTACTTAAATGGACATAAATTAGTTGGTGGTGCGCGTGCGAGTTTATATAATGCAATGCATGAAGAAGGTGTGGATAAATTAATTGAGTTTATGCAACATTTTGCTAAAAAATACGCGGAATAAATGATGCAACAAACCCAACGTGAAGTGGCAAATTTATTTGAAACGGTCTTAATTAGTAAGGGTTTTAAGGGTGAATTTCATCTTGATAAAGCCACCTGTTTAGTTAATGCAACTGATAATAGTATTTATGAAGTTTTACCGCTTGCAATCGCTCAGCCACGTGATTTGGCAGATCTGCAACAGTTGGTTAATTTGGCACAATTAGAGCCGTTTAATCAGTTGTATTTTTGTGCACGTGGTGGTGGTACTGGTACCAATGGGCAATCTTTGACGAATGGTGTAGTGATCGATTTAAGTCGCTTCATGACGCGGGTGTTAGAATTTAAACCCGAAGAACGGACGATTACCGTTGAACCTGGCATGATTTTGAGTGATCTTAATCGGATGTTGGCGAAACATGGTTTATTTTTTGCACCGAATGTTTCTACGGCCGATCGTGCTACCATTGGCGGCATGATTGCAACCGATGCGGCGGGTAAAGGTTCGTTGATTTATGGTAAAACTGCGGATCATTTCTTGGGCATGCAATTAGTTTTACCGAATGGTGATTTAATTGATACGCTGGATTCTGATGCAACGCCAAGCGCTGTGCAGCTTGAATTAGAGCAAAAAATTGCCGCCTTTATTGAACCTGTTCAAGGTGAAATTGAAGCACGCTTTCCAATTTTACAACGTCCATTATCGGGCTATAATCTTAAACAATGCTATCAAAATGGCACGGTTAATTTACAGCGTTTAATCGCTGGCTCTGAGGGTACGTTAGGCTTAGTTGCAGCCGCTAAATTAAATTTATTGCCGATTCCCAAGTTTAAAGCTTTAATGGTCGTGCATTATCCAAGCTTTATTGCCGCACTTAAAGATGCGCAATTTCTAATTCAATTCCAACCGCTGGCGATTGAAGCAATCGATGAAAAAGTGCAACAAAGCGCTCAAACCTTGCCGAATTGGCCCAGTTTAGCCAAGATGCTGAATTGTGAGGGGCAAAGTTATATTTCTAACTTTGTGGAATTTGTTGCCGAGACGCAAGTCGAATTAGATGCTAAAATTAATCAAGTTCAGCAAGAGCTAAATGCGCGCCAAGCCAATTATGTAACCATTTTAGAAAATAATCAAATTAATCAACTGTGGTCAATTCGCTCATTAGCGGTTGGTTTAGTTGGTAAATTGCCTGGTGTGGCAAAACCAATTGCTTTTGTTGAAGATGCGATTGTTCCGCCTGAAAATTTGGCAGATTTTGTTGCCGATTTGCAAGCGGAATTAGAACGCCAAAATTTTAGATATGCAATGTATGGGCATGTTGATGTTGGTTGTATTCATGTACGCCCAGCGTTAGATATGCAAAATCCCGTAGATCGTGCGCAAATTCGACCAATTACCGAAAGCGTAATTAAGTTACTCGATAAATATCATGGCATCTTATGGGGTGAACATGGTAAAGGCTATCGTGGTGAATTTGTACCACATGTCTTTGGTCCAGTGCTATATGCTGTGTTGTGTCAAATTAAAAATCTCTGTGATCCGCAAAATCGCTTTAATCCAGGCAAATTAACTGCGCCCAATCCTACAACCCAATTGCAACGAATTGAATTAGTTCCGATGCGTGGTGAATTGGATCAGATTATTCCAGCGGGTGAACAAAAACTCTTTGCAGGTGCTATGTTATGTAATGGGAATGCGGCGTGCTTTAATCAAGAGCCGAGTAACGCGATGTGTCCATCGTATAAAATAACCCGCAATCGGATTCATTCGCCCAAAGGGCGCGCGATGCTAGTTAAAGAATGGTTGCGCGAAAAAGCTAAACCGAATGGGGCACATAAGCAAGCTGCTGCTGCGGCATTTGCGGCGTTATCTGGCTGTTTAGGTTGTAAAGCTTGTGCGGGTAAATGTCCAACGCAAGTGAGTATTCCTGATTTACGGAGTAATTTTTTACATAGTTATCACCGTGATTATGCAAAAATAACTTTGCGGGATTTGATGTTAGCGCAGATTGAAAATTTGTTACCATTGGCGGCAAAATTTCCTAAAATGTGGAATTTTATTCATCGTAATCGTTTAGCGCCAAGTTTGGGGCTAACTAACATTCCATTATTTAAAAATAGCCGCTCGTTAAGTAGTTTAAAACAATTAAATGTTGGCATTTATAGTGATGCCAGTCAGATTAAAACTTTTGCGGCTAATCCAGTGGTGATTTTTGCCGATGTCTTTACGGGCTTTTTGGATAATAATGTGTTGTTTGCAACGGTAGAAACTTTGCAAAAATTAGGCTTCACACCGTACATTATTTATCCACGCAACAGTGGTAAAGCGTTAATTGTGGCGGGGCTGATTGAACAGTTTCGTAAAAATACTGCACGGATAGCCAAGCTACTTAATCCGTTGTTTGACGCACAAATTCCTGTGTTGGGCCTAGAAAATACAATTACAACCTTATTTCGGGATGAAGTGGGTAAATTTGCACCTGCTTTTAGTGGGAATGCGCAAACACTGGCTGAGTTTTTGGCGCTGCATTTGGCTAAATTACCCGCAATTAAAGTTAGTCAGAAATATCGTTTGTTGCCGCATTGTACCGAGCAAGCTTTGCTACCAGCTGATGCAACTAAATGGCAACAAATCTTTAGTCAAATGGGTGCGGAACTTGAAGTTAAAAATTTGGGCTGTTGTGGTATGGCGGGAACTTATGGTCATCTAAAAGAGCAACAAATTAATTCGCAAGGATTATTTGAGCTCAATTGGGCGGCAACAGTCAATAATGCCGAGCGGATTAATTTAGCTAGCGGTTTTTCGTGTCGTTCGCAAAGTGCTAAATTAGCCGAAAAAACCTTGCCTCATCCAATTGAAGTGCTCAATGAGTTGATTAGTTAGTCGTCAGTAGCTTAGTTGTAATCTACGGATGTTAAAGATAATAAAATTTAAAAACGAGAAAAATAATTTTTAGAAAGATAATGTAGTGAATAATAAATTTTTAATTGTGGATTTTGATAGTACTTTTGTTCAAGTAGAAACTTTGGATGAATTAGCGGCAATTGCTTTGGCGGAGCATCCTGAGAGTGAACGCGTAATTGAAAAAATTCGCACGATTACCGCACAGGGCATGGATGGTAAAATTTCGCTGGCGGAAAGTTTGGCCGAGCGTTTAAAATTACTGAGTGCCAATAAGAAACATATCGAACAGTTAATTAGTAGTTTAGCGGATAAAGTTAGTCCCTCATTTAAACGCAATGGGGTATTTTTAGAGCAGTTTGCTGATAGTATTTATATCGTTTCGAGTGGCTTTAAAGAATATATTTTACCAATCGTGAGTAAATTTGGTATTAAAGAAGATCACGTGTTTGCCAATACTTTTACTTATGATGAAGCGGGAAATATTAATGGCTTAGATGCGAGCAATCCATTATGTCAAGATCAAGGTAAAGTTCGTGTCGTTAATAGCTTGAATCTTGAGGGGAGTGTTTGGGCGGTTGGTGATGGTATTACCGATTATGAAATTCGTGCGGCTGGTGCAGCGGATATATTTTATGCGTTTACTGAAAATGTGGAACGTACCAGCGTTACGGCTAAAGCCGATGTCGTTATCAAAAATTTTGACGAATTTTTGTATATGCATGATTTTCCACGTGCGATTTCTTATCCACGCAATCGGATTAAAATTCTGTTACTAGAAAATCTTCATCCAAATGGCATTAAAATGTTGGAGCATGAAGGCTATACCGTTGAAACGCTAAAAGGCAGTTTGAATGAAGATGAGTTATGTGCCAAAATTAAAGATGTTACGATTTTGGGGATACGTTCAAAAACCACGGTAACTAAAAAAGTTTTGGATGCAGCAGAGCGCCTAATTTCAATTGGCTGCTTCTGTATCGGTACTAATCAAGTTGATTTAGATTATGCCACTCAAAAAGGTGTGTGTGTTTTCAATGCGCCATTTAGTAATACCCGCAGCGTGGTAGAAATGGTAATTGGCGAAATTATCATGTTAATGCGTAAAGTAGTGAGTAAAAATGCTCAATTACATCAAGGTAAATGGGATAAATCTGCCGATAATTGTTTTGAACTACGTGGTAAAAAACTGGGTATCGTTGGTTATGGTAATATTGGTTCGCAATTATCGGTTTTAGCCGAAGCAATGGGAATGCAAGTTTACTATTATGATGTGATGGAAAAATTACAATTAGGTAATGCGCGTAAATGCGATACCATGGATGAATTATTAGCTAGTGTTGATATCGTAACCTTGCATGTCGATGGACGTAAGAGCAATGCTAAAATCATCGGTGAACACGAATTTAAAATGATGAAAGACAATGTGATTTTCATTAATTTGAGCCGTGGTCATGTGGTAGATATTGATGCAATGGTAAAAGTCTTGGATTCAGGTAAAATTTTGGGTGCTGCAGTGGATGTGTTCCCAGTTGAACCGAAAAATAATCAGGAAGAATTTGTTAGTGCACTGCGTGGTTATGATAATGTTATTTTATCACCGCATATTGGTGGTAGCACCGAAGAAGCGCAATTAAACATTGGTGAATTTGTTGCACGACGCTTGACTAGTTATGTTAATGGTGGCGATTCAACTCAAAGCGTTAATTTACCAAATATTCAATTACCTAATTTACGTAAAGCACATCGCTTGATTCATTTACACCGTAATGTTCCTGGCGTTTTAGCTCAGATCAATCAAATGTTAGCTAGTCATCAAGCTAATATTTTGGGACAATACTTGAAAACCAATGAACAAGTTGGTTATGTAATTAGTGATATTGACGTAGAATACGATAAAGATTTAATCAATCAATTGAAAAAAATTGATGGTACAATTAAATCACGTGTCCTCTATTAATTCCAATTGGATTAATTCGAGCGTTATCTGAAAAGGTAACGCTTTGGTATTAGACCTCTTGCATAACCACAATAAAATTCTTCACTGATAGATAATACTGTCTTTACTAAATTTAGTTGGCAATATATATGAGAGATGAAGACGTATCAAAATTATCAAAAAGTAACTTTAAACGAATTGTTGGTGGAAAATCTGATAAATTAGGATTAGAGGAAAAGCTTTTATACCAATTGCAGCATAATTTACGGTGTTAAAAAATCTCTGTGAATACTATATTTATTGGATTTATCTCTTATGTCAACACCGTGATTTATATTATAATTGGTATTAATCGCATTAAATTATTGGCGAGAATATAGAACGTATGCTCATTTAGGTGTTACGTATGGTTATAGTGAATCCAAAATATGCCGTATAGTTTGTTGGTGTGAAGATATTTTGATCAACTCTGGGAAATTCACTGTAAAAGGTAAAAGATCCTTATTGTCTATAAATCCATGCGATATAGTTTTTGGTAAAACGCATGATTTTAAAGTGTTAAGAGATTCAAAATTACCTATTAAAGCAGATACGCTAGTTACTACAGATTCAGGTTATCAAGGCTTACAAGAGTTGCATGCAAAGACGGAACTCCCAAAGAAGAAGTCAAAACACAAGCCATTAAGCAAAAGTGATAAAAAAGCAAATTATTTATTGTCTGTAAAGCGCTCTTTTAATGAACAAGTTAATGGAGTAGTTAAACTATTCAAAATCATTGCTGAAAAATTTAATTTAATTGCGGGTATTTATAATTTTGAATTAAGTAAAAATTAATAGCAATCGGTTATGCAAGAGGTCTAATAATAAAACCCCAAAGAGTTCTTTGGGGGTTTATAATACTTGGGTCTTAATTAATTAGTATGTTGTCGCATTTGAAACGTAACTAACTGCATAAGTGCTAGATTCTTGAGCTATAGCCACTAAGCTACCATTGGAATTTACAGATAAATTAACAATCCCAGTCGAGCCACTAGCAGCAGGGGTACCGTTCGCAGGAGTTTGTAGCCATCCTAACGGCTCTGGAGCACCACTAGAGTTAACATTTAATGGACCCGTTAAGTTTACAGGACAACCTTTTGATACTTGACCATTATTACAGGTATATCCAGGCGCTGCATAAATATTAAAGAGGTTTGTACCGACATAGATATTGCCATTATTAAATGTTACCGCAGTTATATATTCAGAAATTGCTACAGACCCTAAAGGAGTTGCATTACTCTGAACACCTGGATTATTTAAACTGGTATAATAATTAACACTTACAGGTGAAGGATTTGGGAGGTAGTAATTTTGCTGAATCCATCCACCTTTATTATTGTAATAATAGAAACTTGTTGGGTAATTTAGAGTAGATGCACTACTTGATTCAAAATTTGGCAACATTTGACCCGCATTATTAGCAGTAAGTGCCATAAAACCTTGTTGACCAGAATTGCAACTACCATTGGCGATACAACCAATCGCTAACACACCACCAGTGTTATCTGGAATTTGACTAATTTGTTTACCAGCTGGATTATTAATTAAACCAACGTAGCCTAAATTTGTACCATATATTAATGTACCATTACTTGATGGCGGTGATAATGCTGTTAAAGTCCCTTGACCACTTGGAATCTGGGATTGTTGACCAGTTGTATAAATTGTGCTGCCTGTAGCATAGTATAAAGCACCATTGAAACCAGTAATTTGGACAACACCGGTTTGAGTATTCACTGGAGTAATTGTGCTTGAAGCTGTATTCAATGCCTTTAATGCTTGTGCTTGAGTGGTAGCTGGAGTAACTGAGTATAATCCAGTTGGTGTAGCTGTATAAACTGTATTACCATTAGTTCCAAATGCTTGTAGGGTTGTACCGCTAGGTGCTACAATATAAGTTCCTGTATAGATATCTGTTGCTGGAGGTGTAGTGCCACCACCATTGGAACTACTACCGCCACCGCCGTTACATGCGACTAAGAGTGTTATTGAAGATAATGTCAAGATTATTTTTTTCATTAGTAATCCATTTTAAGATGTTTAAGTGTGAAATTGTAGCACAAATAATGAATAAAGTGTTTTTTAGTAGAATTTAGTGCTTCAAATTTTGGTTTTATTTGTGTTATTTTATAACTTGTTATGCAATTATATAGCCTGATGGCTGTGTCGTTTAGCATAACCAAGACCAATCGCACATACAATTATAATTACGAACATATAAATTAATGGGGTGGCATAAATTCCATAATCCGCTTTAATGCCGCTACTAATAATAATTGGTGCCATGCCGCCAAAGATCGTAAAGCCGATGTTGTAACACATCGCTACGCCAGTTAAGCGAATTTTGGCAGGGAAGAGACAAGTTACTAAATACGGAATAATCATCGCTGCGGCACCCTCCAGAGTTGCTAAAATTATCGTCCCCGCGGCATAAAATTGCAGGCTAATTAGCCAATAACTAAATGGAATTAGAATCACGCTCGCAATCAATAAATTGCGTAGAATTATATACGGCGAGATGGTATTTGCAACTTTTCCCAAAATGTAGATCATTAAGACATTACTTAACATCGCAAAAGTCATAATTAAGCTAATTGTTCTATTTTCAACTTTAAGAATATTATGTAAATAAGTTGGCATAAAAATAATTGCTACCACGACTAAGCCAGACATAATTGTGGTAGTTGCAATTCCAGCTATCATTTGCGGAAGATGATGCTTAAACAGAAACCCAAGTGGAAATTCTGGTTTATCTTCAATGCGTTGGAAGGCTGCAGTTTCATGTAAGGTTTGACGAATTTTATAGCTGATTAAACAAATTACCCCACCCAAGATAAACGGAATACGCCAGCCATAACTGGTTAACTCTGCTGGAGTAAAGGCAAAATTTAGCAATTGATTTATTAAACTACCCAATAATAAGCCTGAGTTTACGCCAACCATGGTGATTCCAAAACCGCTACCGCGCTTGTTGGGCATGCTTTCGCTAATATAGACATAGGTGCTTGGGAGTTCACCACCGAGGGCTAATCCTTGCAGTAAGCGAAAAACTACTAAGCCAATCGGAGCAATTACGCCAATTTGCTGGTAAGTTGGTAGTAATCCAATTCCTAATGACGAGATCCCCATTAAAATGATGGTAATTATGAGAACTTTTTTGCGACCATGTTCATCACCAATATGGCTAAAGAGCATGCCACCAATTGGGCGTGATAAGTAGCCAAGTACAAACACGACATAGCTTTCAATTATTGAGAGTAGTTGATTGTTACTGGGGAAAAATTGATGCGCAAAGTAAACTGAGAACATTCCATAAATAATAAAGTCGTAAAATTCTAGCATTCCGCCTAATGCGGCGAGTCCGACGATTTTACGTTCTTGAGCGTTAAGGCGAAATTGATTTGACATTGGCAGTTAGCTCCTAAAAGTGACCGAATTATAGCAAAAATATCGCAGAATAAAACATTATTGCAAATGTGCTTAAATTGAATAATTAAACTAAAGTCATTAAGTTTAAATTTTATAGCGCTTACTGAGAATTACACACAGTTTGTAACTGTTTAAAATCACGGAGAAGATAAAATTCTCACACAATAACCCTTAGTTGCAGCACCTAAAATTTAGCTCCAATTGGAGGAAATCATCTTGAGACGCTTAGCTAAACTAAATATCTTTGTAGCGGCGCTTAGCACGTCACAACCTTGCGGAAAATACGCTATTGGTGGTATAATGCCCAAATATTTTGTTTTAAGATACGTCATCTTCGGGTTGTTGCACCGAGTTTGAATTATCCTATTTAAGCTTACAAGATTTAGCTTAGTTTAAGCTGATTTTTAATTTTGCAATAATATAAACATTGGGAGTATTTATATGTGTGTAACCTGTGGCTGTGGTGGAGATCACCAACATACTCATACGCATGAGGACAATCATCAACATGATGCTCATGACCATCATCATGCCAATCACGACGTTGTTAATTTAGAGAGTGAAATTTTAGCCGAAAATAATAAATTTGCAGCGCAAAATCGTTCGTTTTTTCAAGCTCATCAAGCCTTAGCGGTTAATTTTTTATCAAGTCCAGGTTCCGGTAAAACAACGTTGCTTGAGGAAACGATTAAATTAATGAGTAGCACCCATCCGATTTACGTGATTGAGGGTGATCAACATACTGAGTTGGACGCGAATCGGATTCGGAATGCTGGGGCAGAAGCCTATCAAATTCAAACTGGCAAAGCTTGTCATTTAGATGGACATATGGTTGGACATGCGCTTGAGCATTTAGTGATTAAAGATAACAGTTTTGTATTTATTGAAAATGTTGGTAATTTAATTTGTCCAGCATTGTTTGATTTGGGTGAGCACGCCAAAGTCGTATTAATTTCGGTAACTGAGGGTGAAGATAAGCCATTGAAATACCCTGATATGTTCTTTGGTGCCGACTTAGTAATTATAACTAAAGTAGATTTGTTACCTTATCTCAAATTTGATATCAATGCTTGTGAAGCAAATATTCGTAAAATTAACTCTAAGGCTAAAATTTTCCAAGTCTCAGCAAGCAATGGACAAGGATTTGAAGCGTGGATTAATTGGTTGCACTCAGCTAAAGCCTATTTAAGTTAGAAATATATGCAATCAGGGGTTACAGTTAGTAAATTATTGATTAATGGCTTGGTGCAGGGTGTCGGTTTTCGTCCAA
>Ga0247839_1005904_pt1 | contig 14501 bp, 7 predicted proteins | sample LaCruzMarch2015__6_FD_192405 | JGI IMG/M metagenome (GOLD analysis project Ga0247839, IMG submission 192405) | Freshwater microbial communities from meromictic Lake La Cruz, Castile-La Mancha, Spain - LaCruzMarch2015_16m | ecosystem: Environmental > Aquatic > Freshwater > Lake | place: Spain...
CTGTAGGGGCTTGTAGGGGCGACTTTAGTCGCCCCTAAGGTCGGTTGAACGAAGGGGACGGCCGAGCCGAGCGGACGGGGCGAGTTGGAAGGGGCGACTAAAGTCGCCCCTACAGGTCGCCCCTACAGGTTGGTCCATCTTTTCCCGAAAATCACCTTAAGGTGATTTTCGGGAAAAGATCCACCGCCGTGTAGGGGCGAATTCATTCGCCCCTACAACTCAACAGGCTTTCTGCGCATGCGCAGTCGGGATACCTATTCACGGAAATCGCCTAAGCCCGCCCGAGGTCCTTTCAAGCCAGCGCGCGCAACACCGCCTCGACACAGTCCTCGGGGGACATCTGCGGGGTCTGCAGGTGGACCTCGGGCGCCTGCGGACGCTCATAGGGGCTGTCGATACCGGTAAAGTTCTCCAGACCGCCCTGGCGTGCGCGGGCGTAGAGGCCCTTGGCATCGCGCCGCTCGCATTCCTCGACCGGGGTATCGACGAAGACCTCAACGAACTCACCCGGCTCAAACAGATCGCGTGCCATGCGCCGCTCACTGGTGTAGGGCGAGATGAAGCTGACCACCACGATCAGGCCGGCATCGGCCATCAGTCGCGCCACCTCGGCCACGCGCCGGACGTTCTCGACCCGGTCGGCCTCGGTAAAGCCCAGGTCGCGGTTCAAGCCATGACGGACGTTCTCGCCATCGAGCACATAGGTGTGCTTACCCTCGGCGTGCAGCCGTTTTTCCAGCAGGTTGGCGATGGTCGACTTGCCGGAACCCGACAGCCCGGTGAACCAGATGCAGCGCGCTGACTGGTGCTTCTGCGCGGCCCGCTCGGTCTTGTTGATCTCCAGCATCTGCCAGTGGATGGTGCTGGCGCGGCGCAATGCGAAATCGATCATCCCGGCGCCGACGGTCTCGAAGGTGAGCTTGTCGATCAGGATGAAGCCGCCCATCACCCGGTTGACGCCGTAGGGCTCGAACACCAGGGGCGCGCCGGTGGACAGGTTGACGACCGCGATCTCGTTCAGTCCCAGCGACTTGGCCGCGAGATGCGCACCGGTATTCACGTCCTCCCGGTACTTGATCGCGGTGACGGTGGCCGTCACCTCCTTACAGGCGGTTTTCATCAGGTACTGCCGGCCCGGCGTCATGGCGTGCTCGACCATCCACAACAGCTTGGCCTCGAACTGGTCCGCGACCTCCGGGGGCGCGGCGGCGGCCACCAGCACGTCGCCGCGGCTGGCGTCGACCTCTTCCGTCAGGGTGACGGTGACCGCGTCGCCCGGATGAGCGGTCTCAACCGCGTCGAAACCCGCCAGAATGGCCTTCACCCGCGTCTGCACACCCGACGGCAACACGCGCACCGCATCGCCGGGATGCAGGGTGCCTTCGGCGATCCGACCACAGAAGCCCCGGAAGTCCAGATTCGGCCGATTCACCCATTGCACCGGCATGCGGAAGGCCGCGCGCTCGCTGGTATCACCGACATCCACCGTGTCGAGATATTCCATGAGACTGGGGCCGCTGTACCAGGGCGTCTGTGTACTGCGATGCAGCACATTGTCCCCGTCCAGACCCGACAGCGGAATGGCCTGGGTGCTGAGAAACGCGAAATCGGCGGCGAACGCCTGGTAGTCGGCGATGATCCTGTTGTAGACGGCCTCATCGAAACCGACCAGATCCATTTTGTTGACCGCCAATACGATGTGACGAATCCCCATCATGGCGGCGATGCGGCTGTGACGGCGGGTTTGCGTGAGCACGCCCTTGCGCGCGTCGATCAGGATGACCGCCAGTTCCGCCGTAGAGGCGCCGGTGGCCATGTTGCGGGTGTACTGCTCATGACCGGGCGTATCGGCAACGATATAGCGGCGGCGGTCGGTCGCAAAGAACCGATAGGCGACATCGATGGTGATGCCCTGCTCGCGCTCGGCCTGCAGACCGTCGACCAGCAGCGCCAAGTCGGTCTTCTCGCCTTGGGTGCCGTATTGACGCGAGTCGCTCTCGAGTGCTTCCAGCTGGTCGTCGAAGATGCTCTTGCTCTCGAACAGCAGGCGGCCGATCAGCGTACTCTTGCCGTCATCCACACTGCCGCAGGTGATGAAGCGCAGTGTTTGCTTATTGCGTTGCTCGTCCAGGAAGGAAACGATGTCACGGGCGTGCAGGTCGTTCATCAGAAATAGCCCTCTTGCTTCTTCTTCTCCATCGATCCGGGGGTATCGGCATCGATCAACCGGCCTTGACGCTCCGAACTGCGGGCATTGAAGGTCTCGGCGATCACTGCCTCCAGCGTATCGGCATCGCTCTCGACAGCGGCCGTCAACGGCCAGCAGCCAAGGGTGCGGAAGCGCACGCGCTTCATCACCGCCTGTTCACCCGGAGCAAAGGGGTAACGGTCGTCATCGACCATGATCCATTGACCATCGCGCTGCACCACCGGCCGCTCCGCCGCCAGATAGAGCGGGACGATCGGAATACCCTCGGCGTGAATGTATTGCCAGATGTCGAGCTCGGTCCAGTTACTGATTGGAAAGACCCGGATCGTCTCATCCGGCTTGACGTGGGTGTTATAGAGATTCCACAGCTCCGGACGCTGGGCTTTGGGATCCCAGCGGTGACCCGCCGCGCGGAATGAGAAGACCCGTTCTTTGGCGCGGCTCTTTTCCTCGTCGCGCCGGGCACCGCCGAAAACCACATCACTGCCCAGGGCATTCAGGGCTTGCTTGAGCGCCTGGGTTTTCATGACATCGGTATGGTAGTTGCTGCCGTGGGTGAATGGATTGACCCCCGCCGCAACCCCCTCCGGGTTCGTATGGGTGATGAGCTTCATCCCGCTCTCCTCCACCATGCGGGTGCGGTGCAGGTACATCTCGGCAAACTTCCAGCCGGTATCGACATGCAGCAGCGGGAACGGCGGCGGCGCGGGGTAGAAGGCCTTGCGTGCCAGGTGCAGCATGACCGAGGAGTCTTTGCCGATGGAGTACATCATGACGGGGTTGCGGGCCGTCGCCACGGCCTCGCGGATGATTTCTATGGATTCTGCTTCAAGGGTGAGCATGGGTCTGTCCGCGGTTGAAGAAGCCGGGTGGATCGTTTCGGAAACAGGCAAACAGTGATGGTCAGCGTCTTTGACTCATCGAGTTCGGGTAATTATGGGTCCGGTTGCTGCACTGCACAAGGGCCGGTGCGTGCGGATTCGAAACCCGCGGTCGATGCGCGTGGTTGACGAAGGCTTATTAGAATCACAGCAAGTTATCAACCTTTGAATTGCGAGTGATGCCTTTACGAGTCCGGATGCTTCACTACAGAGGACACAGAGATCACAGAGAAATAGAAATGCGAGACTTTGACGGCTATCGCCTTGGCCACGCCTGACCGCGGACGAGACCGCATGTCGGGCCTTGATCATCGTTCCGGCCGTAGGGTGGACAAGCGATAGCGCAGTCCACCGAATCCCGCGCCGCCGCAGGTGGACTGCGCTGCGCTTGTCCACCCTACGATGCCGCGTGGCCGGTACCATGATCAAGACCGCATGTCGTTAGCCCATCGGATTGTCGGGTCATCGCCTGAGTCGGGGCGACTGAAGTCGCCCCTACATCCGGTCCGGCAAGGTACGCCTGACCGGCCGGGCGTCCGGCGTGGTCGCGCGCGCCGGGGTGCCGCGCGGTCGACCGAATCCGAACATCCCTGTTATTCCTGTCCTCTGGCCCATAAATTAGCGGGCTATCGGCGGCGCCTGCCGGTGCCGACGGCAACGAGATGACACAGAACGCCATGATTATGGAACGCTTCCCCCGCACCCCACTGTTGCACGGCGAGGATCCCGAGGCCAAACGCCGCGAGATCCGCGACTATTTCATCGCGACCTTCGACCGGTATGAGTCGCTGTTTGCCACCCTGGTCACGGCCGATGCCTACTATCGTAAGCCGATCGCCCTGCGGCATCCGTTGATTTTCTATCTCGGCCACACGGCGACCTTTTTTATCAACAAATTGATCCTCGCGGGTCTGCTGGAGCAGCGGATCGAGCCCAGGTTCGAGTCCATGTTCGCGGTGGGCGTGGACGAGATGTCCTGGGACGATCTGGACGAGTCCAGCTACGACTGGCCCTCGGTTCAGGCCGTGCGTGACTATCGCAAGCGGGTCCGCACCGCCGTCATCGGCCTGATCGAACGGCTGCCGCTGCGTCTGCCGATCGATTGGGACAGCCCCTGGTGGCCGATCCTGATGGGCATCGAGCACGAACGCATCCATCTGGAAACCTCCTCGGTGCTGATCCGGCAGCAGTCGCTGGACTGCCTGCGCACCGATCCGGCCTGGGAACCCTGTCGGGAGACGGGCGAACCGCCGGCCAACCCGCTGGTGCCGGTTGCCGCCGGGTCGATCCGGCTCGACAAGCACCCGGCGACCGCCAGCCACTATGGTTGGGACAATGAATACGGCCTCCATGAGGCCGAAGTCCCGGCTTTCGAGGCATCGCGGACACTGGTCTCCAACCGGGAATTTCTGGCCTTCGTCGAGACCGGCGGCTACGAGACCGACGGTTGGTGGACTCCCGAGGGCCTGGCCTGGCGTCAATTCAGTCAGGCGCGCTACCCCACCTTCTGGGTGCCGGAGCCCGCGGGCTGGCGTCTGCGCCTGATGCTGGAAACCGTCCCGATGCCCTGGAACTGGCCGGTGGAGGTCAACTACCACGAAGCCAAGGCGTTCTGTCTCTGGAAGGCCGAGCAGACCGGCACGTCCGTGCGGCTGCCGACCGAGGACGAGTGGTATCGACTCTATGACGCCGCCGGCGGCACCGAGGTCCCCGCCGATCGGCCGGCTACCGCCAACCTGCATCTGGATCACTGGGCCTCCTCCTGCCCGGTGGACCGCTTTCCCCAAGGGGAATTTTTCGACGTGACGGGCAATGTCTGGCAGTGGACCGAGACCCCGATCTACCCCTTCGCCGGGTTCCGGGTGCATCCGCTCTACGATGATTTCACCACCCCGACCTTCGACGAGCGCCACAACCTGATCAAGGGCGGGTCTTGGATCTCCTGCGGCAACGAGTCGCTGCGCTCCGCCCGCTACGCCTTCCGCCGTCATTTCTTCCAACACGCGGGCTTCCGCACTGTGGTCGGCGCCGCGCCCGAACGACCGGTGGCCTCGCACTACGAGACGGACCGCCTGCTCTCCGAATACGCCGAGTTCCACTATGGCGACTCGTATCACGGCGTACCCAACTTCCCGCGGGCGCTGGCGGAGATCGCCCTGCGCTGCCTCGGCGACCGCCCGACCCGCCGCGCGCTGGATCTGGGCTGTGCGACGGGCCGCGCCACCTTCGAACTGGCGCGCCGCTTCGCGGAGGTGACCGGCATGGATTTCTCCGCCCGCTTCATCGGCCTGGGCGCGCAACTGGCGGACCAGGGCGTGTTGCGCTACACGCTGGTGGACGAGGGCGAACTGGTCTCCTGGCGGGAGGTCTGGCTGAAGGACCTGGATCTCGCCGAGCTACGTGACCGGGTGACCTTCGTCCAAGGCGACGCCTGTAACCTCAAGGCCCAGTTCACCGGCTATGACCTGCTCCTGGCCGCCAATCTGATCGACCGGCTCTACAGCCCGACGCGCTTCCTCGCCCAGTGTCACGCGCGCATCAACCCCGGCGGCTTGCTGCTCATCGCCTCGCCCTACACCTGGCTCACCGAGCACACCCCGCGGGAAGAATGGCTGGGCGGCTTCAAGCGCGACGGGGAGAACGTGACCACCCTGGACGGACTCAAGGCGGTGCTGGGCGCGCACTTCCGGTTGATCGAAGGCCCGCTGGAGGTGCCCTTCGTGATCCGCGAAACCCGCCGCAAATTCCAGCACAGCCTCTCCGAGGTGACCGTTTGGGAGCGACTTGCGGAGCGAGAGGATGCCCCCGCACATGGACATGACTGAACTGGACTTCGACCGGCCGATCGACCGGGAGGCAACGGCCGCGGTCAAGTGGGACGCGCGCCTGGCGCAGTTCGGTGACCCCGGCGTGCTGCCCCTGTGGGTTGCGGATATGGACCTGCCCGCGCCGGCAGCGGTCACCCGCGCCCTGACCGCGCGGGCGGCACATCCGATCTACGGCTACACCCTGTTTCCGGATGCGCTCTTCGACGCCCTGGCCGACTGGATGCGCGCGCGGCACGGCTGGGTCATCGAGCGCGACTGGGTCATCATGGCGCCGGGAGTGGTGCCCTCGCTCGCCGCGGTCGTTCAGGCCCTGACCGAGCCCGGCGAGGGGGTGATCGTCCAACCCCCGGTCTATGCCCCCTTCTTCTCGGTGGTGCGGGCCAACGGCCGACGCGTGGTGGAGAACCCGCTACGTGCCACACCCGCGGGCTATGCATTCGACCTGGATCATCTGGAACACTGCGCCGCCACGGGTGCGCGTCTGCTGATCCTGTGCTCGCCGCACAACCCGGTCGGACGGGTGTGGCGCGCGGACGAACTGACCGCCCTGCTGGAGATCGCCCGCCGCCACCGGATGGTGGTCCTGTCGGATGAGATCCACCATGACCTCTGCTTTCCGGGCGACGTCCATCACCCGCTGGCGCGACTCACGGATGATCCCGCCTCCGTCATCACCGCCGCGGCGCCGAGCAAGACCTTCAACATCCCCGGTCTTGGACTCTCCGCGCTCATCTGCCCCGACCCGACCCAGCGCCGCATCCTGCGCCACGTGTTCGACACCTTCCATGTCAGCGCCAGCAACCCGTTCAGCGTCGCCGGCTTCACCGCCGCCTACCGTGAAGGCGGCCCCTGGCTCGACGCCCTGCTGCGCTATCTCGCGGGCAATCGCGATCTCGCGCTGGATTTCATCGCGGCCCGGCTGCCCGGCATCACCGCAATCCGACCCGAGGGCACCTATCTCCTGTGGCTCGACTGCCGGGGGCTGGGCCTGGACGATGCCGCCCTGCACACCTTTTTCATCCAGCGTGCCGGTTTAGGCCTGAGTCCGGGGACCCTCTTCGGCACCGGCGGCAGCGGCCACATGCGGCTGAACCTTGGTGCACCGCGGGCGGTCATCGAACGGGCGCTGCAGCAGCTTGCGGCGGCCCTGGGGTGAAGGAGCGAGTGGCGGGTCGGCAGCCGACAACGCGAACCCGCGCCAGGTAACCCGAAGCGCCGCCGAAAGCATCGCCCTCAGCAGTCGAACCGATGCCGGGCTGGAATGTGATCGGCCGTCTAAGCCCTCAGGCCGCCAGTTCGATGCGGATATGCCGCCCTAACGCTTTAGCGGCTCTCTCCAACGTCAGCAGGGTCACGGAGGTATTGTCCGGGTCCAATAAGCGATCCAAGGCACTGCGGCTGGTGCCCATGCGCCGGGCCAGGTCGGCCTTAGTCAACTGCTGTTGCGCCATTTCCTGCTCCAGCCGGAAGGAGATGACCCGCTTGATGGCGATGGCTTCGGATTGTGCAAGCAGTTGCTCCTCGTCAAGAAAGGAGTCGAGGCTGCTGCCGATGTATTCGTTCATTGATGCACCGCTTTTCAGATCGGCTCAGGCGGCATGGCTGCCAGCGTACCATTTTTGGTGCAGCGTCGCTGGCCTATGCCACTATTTCGGTTCGCGCTTCTTTCCGCCGGACGGATGGGGCTTGCGAAGGCGCCGTGGCGATTCCCTTCGACCACGCCTTCCTGCTGCCGGAGGGCCAGCGCCTGCCGGTCGCGTCCAGGGGCGAGGTGTTCACAGTGAAATGACAGGCGGAATGTTGGGCCTCCTGCGTCGGCCCAACCTACGGGATCGCGGCTTTCTCGCACCTGCGACAAATACTTGCCCATCGATTTTGGCATGAGCAGCCCTCTGTCGATCGGGTTTCGAAACGCCGCCGGGATGCCGGCCCCCTGGTCCGCGACCGCGCGCGACACTGACCCGGACCTGTTCGCCGGGATCGGTGTCTGGGCCTTGATCACGGTTTCGGCCACGCAACATCGTAGGGTGGACGAGCGCAGCGCGGTCCACCAACGGCAGCGCGGAATTCGGTGGACTGCGCTACGCTTGTCCACCCGACGGCCGGAGCGATGATCAAGGCCGCACCAGGCGAGTCCGGCGACCGGCGATCCGTCCCGTCTTGGTGCGTCGCTCAGGTCCCGCCGGGAGGCCGAATGCCACGAACCTGAGGACCAAGGTCCACATGAACTTCACCCTTACCGGCCTCGTGTCGGCCAAAGCGGGGCGGCTGTCATCGCTGAGGACAGGATCGGCGGTCGCCGCGGCGGCCACAGCCGCTTTAGGCGCGCTCGTCCTGGGCGGGTGGCAACTGCGGATCCTCGCACTCACGAACGTGCTGCCCCACTGGGCCCCCATGAAGCCCAATACCGCCCTGGGGTTTCTGTTCGCGGGCCTGGCGCTGTGGTGGTTGCGAACCGCCCCGCCCGGCGGGCGTCGGCACGGCGCCGGCCTGATGTGTGCCGGCGGCGTCGCGCTGCTCGGCTTGCTCAACCTGACGCAGTGGTTGGGCGGGTGGGACTTCGGGTTCGACAACCTCCTGTTCAGCGAAGCGCCGGGGGCGGACGGTGGGCCGTCTTCGCTGCGGATGTCGCCCGCGACCGCATTCTGCTTCCTCTTGGCGGGATTAGCCTTGTCGACCCTGAACATCGGCGGGCGCGCCGGCCGCCGGCCCACCGAGATGTTGGTCTTCCCGCTGCTGGCCGTCGCTTATGTCGCGCTGCTCGGCTATCTGTATGGCGTCGAGAGCTTGCACGCGGTCGCGCCTTATGCGTGCGTTGCCGTGCATACTGCCGCGGGATTCCTCGTCCTTGGCGTTGGCGTCCTTTGTGCGCGGCCTGACCGGGGATGGATGGCGCTGGTCGCCGGAGATACGGCGGGCGGTGACCTGATCCGCCGGCTGTTGCCGACGGTCCTGCTGATCATGCCGGTACTGGGATGGTTGGGGCGCGCCGGCGAACACGCGGGCTGGTATAGCGGCCCGTTCGGTCTGGCCTTGGTGGTCCTGGCCAGCGGGCTCGTGCTCACGGTCGTCGTGTGGCGCAGCGCCCACTCGCTGGACTCGGCGGAATGCCGGCGGCAGCGGGCGGAAGGGGCGCGCGCGGAAGGCGAGCGACACTACCGCGTGCTGACCGAAGTGTCCCCTCAATTCGTGTGGATCAGCGACGCCGTCGGCACTTGCACCTATGTCAACCAGTGTTGGGTCGACTATTCCGGACTGACCGCGGAGCAGTCCGGGGGGCTGGGCTGGACCCAGGTGATCGACCCCGACCACCGTCCGGCGATCACGCAGGCCTGGCGGCAGGCCGCCGCGAGCGGCACCTGGAACGAGGAAATCCCCTTCCGACGGGCGGCGGACGGACACTATCGCTGGCACCTGAGCCGCGCCGTCGCGCTGCGCGACGACCGCGGACAAATCCTGCAGTGGATCGGCACCGCGATCGACATCCACGACCGCAAACTTGCCGAGGAGCTGAACCGCAAGACCCTGCAGGCCCTGCCCGCGCACATCGCCGTCCTGGACCGCCAAGGCCGCATCGTCGCCGTCAACCAGGCCTGGATGGACTTCGCGACAGCCAACGGTGCCGAGGGCTCCCCGACGGTGGCCGTCGGCGCCGATTATCTGGCCGTCTACCGGCGCGCGGGCGTGGCGGATGACCCCGACATCGCGCGGACACTGGTAGAAATCGAGGGCGTGCTGAACGGGACCCTGCCGCGGTGCGTGATGGAGTATCCCTGTCACAGCCCATCGCAGCAACGCTGGTTTGTGCTCACCGCGGTACCGCTCGGACCGGACGGCGGGGCCGTGGTCACGCACCTGAGCATCACCGAGCGCAAATTGGCCGAACTGGCCCTGCGCGAGGCCGATCGGCGCAAAGACGAGTTCCTGGCGACCCTTGCACACGAGCTGCGCAACCCCCTGGCACCGATCCGCAATGCAGTCGAGATCCTGAACTTCACGCACGCGCCCGCGGCGGATCTCCAGGCCGCGCGCGACATGATCGCGCGCCAGGTCGGTCATATGGTGCGGCTCATCGACGACCTCATGGACGTCAGTCGGATCAGCCGCGGCAAGCTGGAACTGCGCCGGGAGCGCGTCGCCCTGGCGGCGGTGATGGAGCAAGCCGTCGATACCTCCCGACCACACATCGAGTCCGCCCGCCACCGCCTCGTGCTGTCGTTGCCCCCGTTCCCGATCCTGCTCGACGCCGACCCGGTACGCCTCGCGCAGGTCTTCTCCAACCTGCTCAACAACGCGGCCAAGTATACCGCGCCCGCGGGCACCATCACGGTGACGGCCGCGCGCGAAGGCGCACAGGTCATCGTCAGGGTGACGGACACCGGCATCGGTATCCCGCCCGAGAACTTGCCGGGATTGTTCGATATGTTCTCCCAGGTTGGAGCTTTCCCGGATCGGTCCCAGGGCGGGCTCGGTATCGGTTTAGCGCTGGCCCGCAGCCTGGTGGAACTGCACGGCGGTCAGGTCGAAGTCCAGAGCGCGGGACGCGACATGGGCAGCACGTTCAGCGTACGGCTACCCGTTATCGCGGAGGCATCCGCCGACCTGTCGGCGCCCACCGGGCGTAGCGGCGACCATGGGGAACAGGCGCGCCGCATCCTCGTCGTGGACGACAATCGTGACAGCGCCGACTCGCTTGCCATGCTGCTGCGGCTGGCCGGCCATGCGGTCGAAACCGCCTATGACGGTGTGGAAGCCGTCGCGGCGGCACAGCACTCCCATCCGGACGTCATCCTGCTCGACCTGGGGATGCCCAAGCTCGACGGGCACGACGCCTGCCGACGCATCCGCGCGTCCCCCTGGGGCAGTCACATCGCCATCTACGCCGTGACCGGCCGGGGGCAGGACCAGGACCGCAATGACTCCCTGGCGGCCGGGTTCGACGGCCACCTGGTCAAACCGGTCGAGGCCGCCACTCTGCTGAGCCTGCTCGACCCTCTGCGCTCCGGACCGCCCGCCGCGACCGGGCCGCAGACGGCCGGGCCCTGCTGATACCGGTCGGCCTGGAACGCGCATGATCAACCGGCTCCCCCGGACGACCGCTCGTCGGTCAACGCGAACGTCGTGCGCTCGCGCGATCGACCCGCTATTCCCCGCCCCACCCAAGCGGCACCTGGGTGATATAGCCGTCGAACGTGATAACCGGACGATCGGGTCGGGGTGACGGGATTGCGCCCGTCACCCTCCCACACCACTGGACCTGCGGTTTTCCGCATCCGGCGGTTGAACCCAGCGGGCTTAGCCCGCGAGCGTCCACGCTAGAGCAGGCCCGTAGCGACTGAGGGTGGCGGTTTTCAGCGCTTGGTTGACGACGACGTGGCCCGCCATGAACCAGGTGCCCACGTCGACAACCAGCCACCCCGAGGGCGCGTCCGCGAACCCCGAGGCGCGAGGCGCTCCAGCGCCTTGCGCCGTCCGTGGCGGTTGTGCCAGCGCAGCCGGAAGCATTGACGCATGTGCCGTCTGATCCAGCCGGAGAGCGCATGGACCACGCGGCGCCAGTTGGCATAACCGTAGTCGTTCCACCATCCAGTGATGTCGCGTTGCCACTGGTCGCGCAGTTGCTGCGTGCTGAGGCAAAGCCTGGCATCCCAGAGCATTCGCACCCGATCCTTGAGCCGCTCAATGGCTTTCGGCGCAGGGCTCACCTGTCCACTCGGGTGGATGCGAAACCCCAGCAACGCGGTTTCCTCGGTGCGGTGTGCGCCGCTCTTGGCGGCGTTGACTTCCAGGTCAAGGTGCTTGTGCAGCCACCGGCGTCAGGCGTTCCAACACGCGCTTGGCGGCCCGTTCGCCGGACACGAACACGGCGATATCGTCGGCGTAGCGCAAGATGCGACATACCCGCGGGCGGCCGTCACCGCGTCGTGCGCCGAGCATCCAGGGCGAGAGCCCCAGCTTTGCGCACTCATCTCCTGGTCGAACGCCGCGTTCAACACGCGGCGTAGGGCCTGTTGGATCAGCCGATCCTGCACCGTGGGGACGGTGATTGCATAGTGCACCCGGTACGCCGCACTGGCATTGGCTGGTAGCCCAGTCGGCGTATCCGTGCCGACAGGTCCGTCAGTCGCGCTTCCACGCCCTGTCCGCAGTCGTCTTTCCTTATCCCATCGACTCCAAGCGCTTTGCGTCCGCTTTCGGGGCTCAACACCTTCAGGGTCGGCATCACCCGTTACCTTTGCACCTCGCCTGCGCATCAGCCGAAGCATCGACGCGTCCGTTACCGGCTACGCCGCAAGGCTCGATACTGGGCTCGCGGCTCACGATGACCCAGGCGGGACTTTCACCCGCTAGAACACGCGGCCTTGCCAGGCCGCACTGTCCCCATCCTCATTACAGCGCTGTCCGCCCTGGGCGCAACACTCGCTAGGGGTGGGTGGTTAGCCCTTACGAGGAATCACTTCCGACCCCTCTCCCGACCGGGACTTGCACCCGGCAAGAAACGCCAAGCTTCGCTTGGCGCACCAAGACCTGACCCCATCCCCTTCTGCAGTTCAATAAACACAGGCCGTCGCAAATATACACGATAAGCGAATGCTAGCTAGATTTCGGCAGACGAACTACCCCATAACGTCTCGCCTTTTTCGTGTGTCAGGGTTCTTCCAGGTTGTCAAGCCCTTGCGCGCCGTTCCTCGCTGCATCGTTCGTGCGATTTGAGGCAAGACAATATTCTGTAACATCCTTCCCGAAGGTTTGTCAGGGTGTTTAGGAGACATCGACAGGGGCCGCGCTCGGTCTGGCGTCGTTCAGCCGCGCATCGATCATCATAAATTCGGCAGTTCGTACCACAAAGGCACAAAGATAAAAAATAAATACAATGGGTTACTGTCATGATGCGCTTCACCTGGCTGGTGATCCACCATTTCAACGCAACGCATGGAAATCCTTTGAGTCAAGCGCTTCCCGAGGTTCAAGGCTCAAACCCCAGGGCACGCAACCGCTCGGCCAGTTGCTCAGCACGCGCCGCCTCGTCGCGCAAGCGCGCGGCCAGTTCGACTGAGGTCAAGAACGGCTGCCCCTGCGGATCGAAGATCTCCAGCGTCTCGCCGGTCAACGCAAAGCGGATACCCAACCGCGGGCTGATCCAGCCCTTCAGATGCGACATCCGCCGCAGCCGCCCCTCCTGGCGCAGCCAAATCTCCAGCGTGTTGGCGGACGGATCGTAGACGTAGTATTCCTCGACCCCATAGGTGTCATAGTAGTCCAGCTTATCGGCCATCTCCTTGAGACTGTTCGCCGGCGAGAGGATCTCGAAGACCACCTGGGGGGCGATACCACCCTCTTCCCACTGCTTGTAACAGCCGCGGCGACCCTTGGGCCGGCCGATGGCGACCATCACGTCCGGGGCCACCGGGCCGGCGATCCGCCGGTCGGGAACCGGATACCAGAAGAGAGCCCCGGCGACGAAGAACTGCGGGTCCTGCGTAAAGAGGATCTCAAGGTTCTCCTTGATCTTGACCAGCCACTCATACTGCTCGGTATTCTCCGCCATGGGCTCGCCGTCGCTCTCCGGATAGGGGTCATCGGGGTCGAAATGCGCGAGGGGATTCATCGCCGCGGTCCTCCGCTGGGGGTTGGCGTCAGTCGGAAGTGTAACCTAAGGCCGTAACCCGTAGGATGCGGCGAGGAACGGACACTAGTGCCGAATTCGCTACCCCATTGAAGTTCATAGTCTCCAGATCCTGCTATAGCCTTCGGACGTGATAACCGGAGGTAGGGGCGGGTTTCAAACCCGCCCCTAGGGGTTACGGACTCTCCTGGCATTTCGCCACCAGTCTCGGTACTCACTGCATCCTACGGGCTCCGCACCCGATCGCCATCCAGCACCCCCCCCCAGATCACCTCTCCCCGCCTGATCGGCGCCCCCCAAGGGCGCCGATGTTCAGATCATCTTCCGCAGCTCATACTCCAAAATCCCCTCGGCCCCGGCGGCCCGCAGACGCGGGATCAGGGTGCGCACCGCCTCGACATCGACGATGGTTTCCACCGCCAGCCACTCGGGGTCATAGAGGTGGCTGACGGTCGGGGCGTGCAGGCTTGGCAGCAGGGCGACGATTTCGTCGATCAGGGCCGCGCGGATGTTGAGCTTGAGCGCGACCTTGTGACGCGCGGCCAGGGCGGCCTGGAGCATCAGGGCAATCTGGTCGATCTTGGCGCGCTTGGTTGGGTCGTCCAGGGCGCGCGGGTTGGCGATCAGGCGGGTCTCGGTGTACAACATGTCCTCGACGATGCGCAACCCGTGGGCGCGAATGGTGCTGCCGGTCTCGGTGATCTCCACCGCGGCATCGACCAGGCCCTCCACCACCTTGGCCTCGGTCGCCCCCCAACTGAACTCGACGCTGGCATCCACTCCGCGCTCGGCCAGGTAGCGCCGGGTGAAGCCGACCAACTCGGTGGCCACCTTGCAGCCCTTCAGGTCCGCCACCGTCCGGATCGGCGAGTCCTCCCGCACCAGGAGCACCCAGCGGCTGCGCTGATTCGACGCCTTGGAATAGGTTAGAGTGCAGACTTGCGACACCTCGGCCT
>Ga0247839_1005910_pt1 | contig 14489 bp, 14 predicted proteins | sample LaCruzMarch2015__6_FD_192405 | JGI IMG/M metagenome (GOLD analysis project Ga0247839, IMG submission 192405) | Freshwater microbial communities from meromictic Lake La Cruz, Castile-La Mancha, Spain - LaCruzMarch2015_16m | ecosystem: Environmental > Aquatic > Freshwater > Lake | place: Spain...
ATACACTTTTGTCACTTTGGGGTCCGTTGTTTTTTTAGAAGTTGTTTTGCCTGTTGTTTTTTTAGTCTCGGTCATAGGGGTTAGGACGCTGGATCCTCTTCCGTGTTCGTGGGGGGGTTGGTCTCATCGCTCGAAGCGTTGACTTCTTCATCTTCCGCCAAAGGTTCAACGGCCGTTCGTTTTTTTTCTTCGGTGATTTCAAGGACTCGGGCTCGAGCGGATTCAATGATTTTTTCAGCCATTTTATCCCCAACCCCCGACAAAGCCGTTAAATCTTCCACCGAAGCCGACGACAACCGGTGGACATCGGCCCAACCCGCCTTTTGCAAAACCTCAGCGGTTTTGGGCCCCACACCTTCCAACAAAGACAATTCGTCCACGGTGGCTTGGGCGTTGGCTTGGGCCGCTTCGCGTTTTTGTCCTTCGGATCGAACGTCCAAATTCCAATTGGTCAATTTGTTGGCCAAACGCACGTTTTGCCCAGACCGGCCAATGGCAAGGGACAGCTGATCGTCCGCCACCAAAACTTCCGCTCGGCGGGCTTCATGACTAAGAATTTTCACGGACAAAGGTTTTACAGGAGCCATGGCGTTGGCGATATAAACCGCCGCTTCATCAGACCATCCCACCAGATCAATACGCTCTCCCTGCAGTTCATTAATGATGGGCCTTACTCGAGAGCCTTTCACACCCACACAAGCCCCAATGGGATCCACTTTAAGATTGTGGCTTCGAACAACCACTTTCGATCGGAACCCCGGTTCTCTCACCACCGCCACCACGTCCACGGTTTTTTCGTAAATTTCGGGTACTTCCTGCTCAAAAAGACGTTTTACAAAATCCGCGTGGGCCCGGGACAAAAGAATTTCAGGCCCACGGGACCCCCGTTCCACTTTTAAAATCAAAGCCCGGACGCGATCGCCCACCGCCCAATGTTCTCGACGAACCTGCTCCCGCATGGGGATCGTTCCTTCGGCCCCACGGCCAAGATCCACGACAATATTCCTATTTAAAATTCTCAAAACAGACCCATTCAACAGAGTGCCTTCCTTGGGTTTATACTCCGCGTAAAGCCCTTCCCGTTGAGTTTCTCGGACTTTTTGTACCAAAACCTGTTTGGCTGTTTGAGCCGCAATTCGAGCAAAATCCTGAGCCGCGATGGGAACACGCAAGGAGGATCCCTCCACCACCCCATCTCGGATTTTAGCCGCGTCTTCCGCGGTGATTTCCATCACAGGGTTGGACACCTCTTCCACAATATTTTTCACCACCCAAGCCCGCATTTGCCCCGTTTCCGTGTCAATGGAAGACACCACGTTCACCTGTTGCCCCGCGTGTTTTCTATAGGCCGACACCATGGCCTGCTCCACCATCTGGAGAATGGTTTCTTTCGGAATCCCTTGATCTTTCTCCATATGTTCCAACGCCGCCAAAAGTTCATTTTTGCTCATAGTGACAAGTCCTCTCCCATGTCTCTGTCTTCCCTTTTTGAACGCTTTGCCCCGTTTCTCTCCCCTTTGAAAAAGGGGGGCTCGGGGGGTTTTTTAACACCGACGTAACCGGTCCCGTTATTTCTTACGTCTTCCTACGAAATCTCCGGATCCAACCGTGCCGACGCCACCCCCGCAATCGAAATTTCAACCAACCCATGGGTACGATCCAAAACAAAAACTCGATCAGACTCCACCTTCTCAATTCGCCCATGAAAATTTCTCTGATTGTTGATGGGTGCAAACGTTTTAACAATCACATCAATCCCCTTAAATCGCTCAAAATCCTCGGTTTTTTTGAGGGGCCGGGCCAACCCCGGTGAAGACACTTCCATGGCGTAAGCCATGGTCAATAAACCACTCCCTTCCACCAACTCATCTAATTTGTGACTCCAGAGGGAACAATCGTTCAACCCCACGCCCCCCTCTTTATCAATAAAAAACCGGAGCACCCACCCACTCCCCTCTCGACGAAACTGAACCTCCACCAAATCCATCCCTTCGGCTGTTAAAACCGGACGAACCAAGGAGTCTATGTCTTCCGCTAAGCCCACAATCCCTCCAATAAAACAAAAAAAGCGGCCCAACCTCGGCCACTCAATTTGATACTACCATATTTTTAAATCCACGTGTCTTTTTTGTGTTTTACCCCTTCAAAAACGTCACCACACCATCCAACAGCACATCCGTGGACGCGGAATCTTTTCGTCGTTTAATCTCCACTTGCCCCAAGGCCAGTTTTTTCTCTCCGATGGTGATTCTCCAAGGAAGACCCAACAAATCCGAATCTTTGAATTTAACACCCGCCCGTTGATCCCGATCGTCCACCAAAACGTCGTAACCCGCGGCCGTCAATTCTCTTTCCAAACGTTCCACGGTGTCCATCACCAGCGGTTCGCTCACGTTCAACGGCAAAATCTCCACATCAAACGGGGCCAAAGCGTCGGGCCAGATCACGCCGTTGTCGTCGTGGGACTGCTCAATCGCGGCCGCCACCACACGACTCACACCGATGCCGTAACACCCCATAATGAACGGACTTTTCTCCCCTTTTTCTGTTAAAAACCCGGCCTTCATGGCCACGGAATATTTCGTGCCCAATTTAAAAGCGTGGCCCACCTCAATCCCCTTGGAAAAAGACACCCCCCCTCGGCATTTTGGGCAAGAGTCTTGGGCGGTGATCACACGGAGATCGGCCACCACGTCCGGCGTGAAATCTCGGCCCGGGTTAACATTTTTTAGATGGGCATCGGTTTTGTTGGCCCCGGAAACACCGTTCACCACAGCCATTGCACCAAAATCCGCCACCAGTTTTGCTTTCAAACCAAAAGGCCCCGCGTAACCCGGTTCACACCCGGCCACGGTTCGATAAACGGCGTCGTTGGCTTTGTGCATGAGGCGAGCCCCTAAGATCTTTTGCAATTTGGGCTCATTCACTTCATGGTCCCCCCGAACCAACGCCACCACGGGTTTTTCATCAGCCAAGTAAAACCGCGTTTTAAAAAATTTCGTTGGGGAAACGCCCAAGAGGGCGGCCACGTCGTCCACGGAGGTTTTTCCAGGCGTGGGCACTTCCTCCAAAAAGAGAGCCGTTTCCGTTGATTCCGTTGGGGAAGGCAAAATTTCAGCTCGTTCCACGTTGGCCGCATACCCACACCCCCCGCACGACGCAATGGTTTCTTCCCCCGTCTCAGCCAAAACCATAAACTCGTGAGAAAAAGATCCGCCGATGGCTCCCGTGTCCGCTTCCACAGGCCGAAACGTCAACCCACACCGTTCAAAAATCCGCTGATAAGCCCCCAAGACGTCCCGGTAGGTGCTTTCCGCACTGGCATCGTCGGCGTGAAAAGAATAGGCGTCTTTCATGTAAAATTCCCGGGCCCGCATCACCCCAAACCGAGGGCGAATTTCGTCACGAAATTTTGTGCCAAACTGGTAAAGCAACAGCGGCAATTCGCGATAGGAACGAACTTCCCGTCGGACCAAATCGGTCACCACCTCTTCCGCCGTGGGAGCCAAACAAAATTCCGTGTCTTTCCGATCGCGAAGTCGAAGCATTTCTCGTCCGTAGGCTCCCCACCGTCCGGATTCTTCCCAAAGATCCTTGGGTTGAACCACGGGCAACCAAACCTCTTGGCCTCCCACGCGGTCCATTTCCTCGCGAACGATACGCTCAACTTTTTTCAACGCCCGCAAACCGAAAGGCAACCACTCGTAAAGGCCCGCGGCCACCTTACGAATCATCCCCGCTCGCAACATCAATCGAGCGGAAGCCGTGTCCGCGTCCGCGGGAAGTTCTTTCAATGTGGGAAGAAGGTAGCGAGAGAGTTTCATGGATTATTTAGACACAGACGACGAGGAAGACCGACGTCCGCTGGCGATCCGGCGCACATCCGAATAAGTGGCAAAAACCAAAACACCAATCAACAAAACCATCCCCACGGTGTTGGCCATTTGAACAGCTTTTTGGGGAACAGGTTTTCGAAACACCCCTTCCCAAAGAAAATACACCAAGTGCCCGCCGTCCAACATGGGAATGGGGAACAAATTAAACAATCCTATACCCAAAGAAATCAAAGCCACTAAAAACAAGTAATCTTGGGGTCCACTTTTCGTGGACTTTGCGATCACACCAGCGATGCCAATGGGCCCGGAGAGATCCGGCTTTTCTCGGTGGATGATTTTTTGCCCTAAATACGAAAGAGTGTGTTTGGTCCAAAACGATGTTTGAAAAAACCCTTGACGGAGCGCCGATCGAAGGGGAAGAGGAGCGTATTGAATCAACGGAGCGATCCCAATAAGTCCAGTCCCTGTAACGGGGTCTTTTTTCGGGGTCACTGTCAACACCCGTTCCACACCCGCGGTTTCGACCCTTAGTTCCACGGGTTGTTCCGGGGATTGATGAATCACGGTGGCCATGGCACTCCAACTCATAACGTCTTTTCCAGCCACAGAAAGGACCCGGTCGCCGGTGCGAAGCCCCGCCGCTTGGGCCGCCCCCCCTTCTAATAATTCGCCAACGACAGGATCTCCGGATGGGCTCGGATTTCCCCACAGTAAAAAGACAAAAACGAACAACCCCCAAGCCAAAACATAGTTCATGGCCGGCCCCGCTAATACAATAGAGACTCGCTGGTACCAAGTCTTCGCAAAAAACTCCCGTGGATCCCGAACCGCCGTGAGATCCGCCCCAGGCTCCATTTCACCCGCCATCCGAACCTCGCCCCCTAAAGGGATCCAAGCCAAACAATAACGTGTTTCTCCCCAAGTGAATCCTAAAGCTTCGGGCCCTAGACCAAAAGAAAACCGTTCCACCTTCACCCCGTTCCATTTAGCCACCAAAAAATGTCCCATCTCATGAATAAAAATCACCACTCCAAACGCCAACAAAACCCCCACCGCACTGATCAAATAATCCATCCTATCCTCCTCTTAAGAATATCGTTTTTGATCCTAAAGACAGAAGTTGAACTCCCAAAAAAAATCCCCCCGTACCCCCCTTTCTTCGTAAAGGGGGGAAAAAATAAGTGCCCCGAGGATGTTCCCCCCCCTTTGACAAAGGGGGGCGGGGGGGGATTTGCTGGAAGACTTTTCTATCTCTTCGATGATGATTTTTGATTCACCCATTAGGTGAATCTATTTCGTCATCGAACGAGAAATAAAATAAAAGACTCTCAATGCTTTTCATTGTTTCGATCGAAGCTCAACTTCTGTTTTTAGGTTGATGGGAATTTAGGAAAAACCTTCATTTCCTTTCTTGACCCCACCACCGCCTGGGCTTTCTCTCGAGCCCATTGATCGGCTTTTAATACACCCATCAAGGTTCCTGAATCTCCTAGAATCTTTGGACGGGCGTCTAAAACGGTTTTTACAACACGAGCAATCCCAGTGAACGAAATTTTTTTGTCTAAAAAAGACCGCACCGCTGTTTCATTCGCGGCGTTAAAAACCGTGGGCCACGTCCCCCCACGTTTCCCAGACGATAACGCGAGAGCCAACCCGGGAAAGCGTTTGAAATCCGGTGGAAAAAACTCCAGCGATCGAATTTCGTCCAATTCCAATCGTCGAACCGGAGCGAGGATTCGGTTTGGATGAGTCAAAGCGTATTGGATCGGAAGCCTCATGTCCGGGTGGGACAACTGGGCCAACAAAGAACCGTCTTCAAACTCGACCAAGGAATGAACAATGGATTGGGGGTGAATCACAATTTGGATCCGTTCTAAGGGAACACCAAACAAGTAATGGGCTTCGATGGCTTCAAGTCCCTTGTTGGTGAGCGTGGCACAATCCACCGTAATTTTTTTTCCCATTTTCCAAGTGGGATGGGCAAGGGCTTCTTCCACGCTCACACGATCCAAAGGCCCACGTCGTTTATAAAAAGCCCCCCCCGACGCCGTCAACCAAATTCGCCGAATCACCCGACCGGCTTTATCGCCTGTGAGCCCCCCCAAACATTGGAAAATGGCCGAATGTTCGCTGTCCACGGGAATCAATTCCCCCCCGTAACGACGAACCAACCCCATCACGTAGGGCCCGGCCGCCACTAAAGCTTCCTTGTTGGCCAAAGCCACTTTTTTACCGGCTTTCAAAGCGGTCGATAAGGGGGGCAACCCCACGGCCCCAACGACCGCCGAAAGAATTAAATCCGCTTGGGGCAAACCGGCCATCCGATTCAATCCCTCCGCACCAAATTCCACCAACACTTTTTTCTTTCGGGATCGGATCCAGCCCCGCAAAGAATCCGCCGAAGCGGAACTTCCCACCACCACCCGCCCCGGCATGAATTCTATTATTTGTTTTTTCAGCAAATCCAAATTGGTTTGAGCGGACAAACCCACCACCCGCCACGCTTGACCCGTTCTATTAAAACGCCGCACCACATCCAACCCATTGACCCCAATGGACCCCGTGGCTCCTAAAACAACAAGAGATTTCATCGCCTAGAAATTCCCCAACAGAGGGAATTTCTCCTTTTCCTGAACCGTTTTGTTTTCAGGGAGACAAAGAAACTCGCCAAGGATGTGATCTTTCAGAAATTTCCCTGGTGTTGTGGAATTTCTATTCATCGCCCTTTTACCATCAGTACATAAAAATAAAGGAAAGGAGACGAGAGCAAAAAGGAATCAAAACGATCCAACAATCCCCCGTGCCCTGGAAGTAAATGGGACGAATCCTTAACCCCAAAACACCGTTTAATCTGAGATTCAAACAAGTCCGACAGTTGAGCCAAAACGCCCACGGCCCCAGCCAAAACCACACATTCAAGTCGACCAAAAAGATCTTTCATCGCCAACTCCCGTGCGACCAATCCCACCACCATGGCCACCACCAGCCCTCCCACAGCCCCCTCCCACGATTTTCCAGGGCTCACCACCGGGGCCAATTTGTGCTTTCCAAAAGCGGACCCCACCGCCAAAGCCGCGGTGTCTTGAGCCCAAATAACCACCACCATAAAAAAAGCCGCTTCGCGTCCCGCGTTAAAAAGAGCGGGGTTTAAAAACGAGAGATCTCTCAAAAGAATAAAATACCCCAAAGGCCAAACGATGAAAAAAAGTGAAAAAGCGGTCATGGACAAACGCACCACGGACAAACTTTTGTCTTGGCGGCACAACTCTCGCAAGACAACGAGGAGGACCACCGCCATCATGGCGAAAGCCACGGACTGAGATTCAAAAGGCAAGAAGGTCTTGACCCCAGGAAAAATCAAAGACAACAGAACCATCACAGCCCCAGCGATGCCCACCCACCCTTGAGTGGGGTGCCCCCCCACCTCCGCCATTCGATGAAATTCCCACAAAGCCAAAAAAACGAGCAACCCCATAAAAACAAAAAACGGCAAACTTCCTAGGTAAAGACCCCACAAAAACAGGGGGGCCAAAACCACCGCGGTTAAAACGCGTGGGAGGATCACGCTGAACCAAAACGACGATCGCGCCGTTGATAGTCCAGCAACGCGTTGATGAATTGAGGGCTGTTAAAATCAGGCCACAACACCGGTGTCACGAAGAATTCTGTGTAGGCGGCTTGCCAGAGGAGAAAATTAGAAAGGCGGAACTCACCGGACGTTCGAATGATCAAGTCCGGATCGGGCAAAGGGGCTGTGTCTAAATGACGGGAAAGAGATTCCTCGCTGAGGGGTTCACCGGCCTCTAAAGTGCGTTTCACCGCGTCCACGATTTCCTGACGACCTCCGTAATTCAACGCCAGCGTCAAGGTTAAGCCCTCGTTGTTTTTCAATAAATTCATGGACCGGTTCAACTCGCGACGAACGTTCAAAGGAAGTGCCTCCCACCGACCGATGGTCTTCAACCGAACGCGTTGAGAATTCAAGGCTGTTGTTTGTTTCCTCAAGGAACGAGACAAAAGCACCATCAACCCTCGAATTTCCCGTTCCGCCCGAGACCAGTTTTCCGTTGAAAACGTATAAAGTGTCAACGCCTTAATCCCCACCCTTCCCGCCGTTTCAACAATTTCCCGAACCCGCTCGGTTCCTTCCCGATGGCCCCACAACCGGGGCAACCCCCGGCTTTTGGCCCAGCGCCCATTGCCGTCCATAATGATCCCCACATGCCTTGGCAACCGGAGGGGATCCAATGATTCGTTCATTTAAATAGTGAGGATGTCTTTTTCTTTAGCAACCAAGGCCTCATCCACACGACCGATAAAAAGATTGGTCAACCGCTGGAGAGATTCTTCCGCCACTTTAAGATCGTCTTGCGTAATAAGTTTTTCTTTTTCCGATTTCCGAATTCGTTCCAAAGCGTCGTGCCGATCGTTGCGCACGGCCACGCGAAATTCTTCGGCCACTTTTTTCACGGCCTTCACCATTTCTTTACGCCGATCTTCCGTGAGGGTTGGCACCGTGAGGCGTATCATTTTACCATCGTTGTTCGGATTGAGACCAAGATCCGCTTGACGTATCGCTTTTTCAATGGCCAAAAGAGATCCCGCGTCCCAAGGTTTCACTTCCAGCGTTCGACCGTCCGGAACGCCGACGGCGGCCACCTGTTTTAATGGCACCAAAGACCCATAACACTCCACTTTCACATGATCCAAAATCGCGGCCGAGGCCCGACCGCTCCTCAAACTTGAAAATTCCTGACGCATTTTTTCCAAGGACTTTTGCATTTTGTCGTCCGCGTCTTTCATAATCGGCTGAACCACAGGGTGCACGTTCGCCATAAGGTCCTCTCTTTTTAACCCGTTTTTTTGCATTCCTCATTCCGGCGGAAGCCGGAATCCAGCTGTGCACTCGACAAACAAATTGTCGAGAAAAGGGGAAAACGAGCTTATTGTCCCTTCGTTTCGTCATTCCGGCGAAGGCCGGAATCCATTGGTTTTTAATACTTTTGATTGAAGCTCGTTGGAAGCTGTGTACTCGACCAAAAGGTCATTGAGAAAAGGGTAAAACGAGCTTATGGCCCCTTCGTTTCGTCATTCCGGCGAAGGCCGGAATCCATTTTGCCTTAAGTTGCTGACATGGCCCCTGCCCCCCCTTTCTTCATAGGGGGTGGGGAAGATCGTGTCCCGAGGACGTTCCCCCCCTTTACGAAGAAAGGGGGGCAGGGGGGATTTGCTTTAAAACCTCACGGCGTGATCAGTGTCCCCACAGGTTTTCCAGCGATGGCCTGACGAACGCTCCCCGGCACCGTCATTTGAAACACGCGAATGGGAATTTTATTCTCGAGACAAAGGGCTAAAGCACTGGAATCCATAACACCCAACTGCCGACGGAGAGCGTCCAACAACGTGAGGGTTTCAAAGCGTTTGGCCTTGGGGAATTTATGGGGATCGGCGGAATAAACCCCGTCCACTTGCGTCGCTTTTAAAACGATGTCCGCTTCAATTTCACTCGCTCGCAAAGCCGCCGCGGTGTCCGTGGAAAAAAAAGGATTCCCGGTCCCTCCAGCAAAAACGACCAATCTCCCTTTTTCTAAATGCCGGATGGCTCGACGACGGATGTAAGGTTCCGCCACCTTAGCCACTTCGACGGCGGACAAGACACGCGTGGGAACCCCGGCCTGTTCCAGCGCGTCCTGAAGGGCCAAAGCGTTGATCAGGGTGGCCAACATGCCCATCTGGTCTGAAATCACCCGATCCAATTCTTTCCCTTGGCCCCGCCCTCCTCGCCAAATGTTGCCCCCCCCCACCACCACGGCGATTTGGTTTCCCTCTTTCCAAGCCATTTTAAGTTCGAGAGAGATGAGACGCAGAGCCTCTCCATCCACACCACTGGACTTTTCACCTCCGAGAGATTCCCCCGAAAGCTTCAAAACCACACGTCGGATGGGTTTTTTGTTCTTGGCCATCCGCAATTTATTCTTCTTCGCCGACTTTCAATCGAGCGAAGCGTCGTGGGATCAACGTCACCCCGACTTTTTTTGACACCATGTCCACCAACTGAGCCACGGTCACTTCTTTTTGGCCTTCCACAGGCTTCACAAAAGTTTGTTCCATCAGACAAAACTGCAAACAAAACTGGTTAACTTTTCCTTCAATTATTTTATCCCAAATCTTCTCGGGTTTGTTTTCTCGACGAGCCTGTTCCTGAGCAATTTTTCGCTCTTTCTCAAGAACCTCTTCGGGAACATCTTCCTTGCGAACGTAACGGGGGCTTTGGGCCGCCACTTGCATGGCCAAGTCGCGTGCTAAGATTTTGGTCTCTTCTTTTTCCAAGGCAACGGCTCCGTCCCCGGCCACCCCTAATTCCAACAGAACACCCACTTTTCCGTGCGTACCGGATGGGTGGATATACACCGCGTAAAGGCCAGGGGCTTGACGATCAAAACGAACAAACCGTCCGGGTCTCAATTGAATATTCTCTCCCAACTTAGCCGCCATTTCCGTAAAACGAGCGGTGGGAACGTCTTGGTGTGTTTTCCACGCCGGAGACGCGGTGGCCACCGCCGTGGCCATCTCCGTGGCGAAATTTTTAAAATCATCGGTACGCGCCACAAAATCCGTTTCGCAGTTTAATTCCAACAAAACCGCACTTTTACCCGTGGGATCCATGGCCGTGGTGACCACGCCGTCCCCGGTCACTCGGTCGGCTCTCTTCGCCGCGGAGGCCGCTCCCTGCTCTCGCAGAATTTGTATGGCTTTCTCCACATCCCCACCGCTCTGGGTGAGCGCACGTTTGCAATCCATCAAACCAGCCCCGGTTTTAGATCGAAGGCTCGCCACCAATTCGCTGGTAATATCCGCCATAAAATCCTCCTAGTTCGCACCAGAGACCGAGGTCTCCGGTGTAACAACCGCCGACAAATCCGCCACAGTCAAATCTATTTCCACATCGGGAACCACGTCCCCCACAGGCAAAGGAATCGCCGCTTTTGAAGCTTCCCGTGCCTCGATCACCGTGTCCGCTATCAATTTGCAAAATAAACGCACCGAGCGAATCGCATCGTCATTGCCCGGCATGGGGTAATCAATGAGGTCCGGATCGCAATTGGTGTCGCAAATAGACACAATCGGAATCTCCATACGTCGGGCTTCCGTGATCGCGGTGATTTCTTGAACCGGATCCACAACAAACAAAACGTCCGGCAACCGTGTCATGTTTTTAATGCCATCAAGAGATTTAGCCAATCGTTTGATGTCTTTTTCTCTCATCAAACATTCTTTTTTACTGAGTGAAGAGAACACCCCGCTGAGCTTCATGCGTTCTTGTTCTTGCAGTTTTTTAGCCGAACGGCGAACGGTTTCAAAATTGGTCAGAGTTCCGCCCAACCACCGATCCCGAACAAACGGCATACCGCAACGAGCCGCCTCTTGGGCAATGGCTTCGCAGGCCTGTTTTTTGGTCCCCACGAAAAGGATGGTTTTTCCCTGAAGGGCCATTTCACGAACGTAAACGAGGGCTTTTTTTAATTCTTTAACGGTTTTTTGAAGGTCGATGATGTGGATGTTGTTGCGACTGCCGAATATATATTTCGACATTTTGGGGTTCCAGCGACGGGTTTGATGCCCGAAATGCACGCCGGCTTCCAGCAGGGATTTCATTGACACAGTGGCCATAATTTCTCCAGGTTTGCGCCGTTGTCCCAGACAAAAGAAGGTCTCTGTTAAGAGTCTCCTTTCCGGTATAACCGACTTGTCCCGAAACCTTTCGGTTTCAAACGACGCTAGGTTTTTTCTTTCACTCTCCTTCATCTTTTAATCGGCCCCATGGGACGGGGACCCCGACTAAAATCCAGTGAGTGTGTGAGATGGAAGGGGTTTTTCAGGTAAAAAACACAAGGTGTTCGTTTCCCAAAAACCGTCTTCGAGGTTGAGCGTGTTTAATACTAACTAATTATTTTGAATAAAGCCAACACTTTTTCAGAAATTCCCCTGACAAGCACACCAGCCTGTGCGGGAAATTTCACTTCGACTCGTCCGATTCGTCTTGACCGTTCTCTCGGATCGTCTCTTGTATCCTTGAAAACTGTTTTTTCGAAAGGGGGAAAGATCCTGTCAACGGACAGGCTTTCCAGTCTCGTCGTTCTAAAATCTTTGACGTTTTGTCAAAGATTTTAGAACGACGAGACTAAATCATCACCCCTTCTCCCCACAGGGTTGCCGCCGCATCAGAAACGGTTGTCCTTGCCTCAGGTCGCGTGAGAGGTTGTCCACTCTTCGGAAAGGGATGGAAAGGGGTCACGCCCAAGAAAACCCGTCGCCCCACCGCAAACCCACCGGCGGACGCCACCCCTTTAGGCACATGAACCGTGACCTTCCGCCCTTCGCCAGCGTCAATAATGAATTCCGTAAAGGCTCCCCGAAAACGAGTGGCGATGGGCAGTCCCGGTGAGCGAAACGTATCGGGTTCATGGCTGAGATAAACGTCGTGGGGCCTGAAATAAATCCGCACGAATTCCCCTTTGGGAACACCCCAAACAGGGAACCATAAAGATCCCCAAACCACCCCTCCCCGAGCGTCCACAATCCCTTCCACGGAATTGGTCTCGCCCACAAATCGAGCCACAAACTCCGTGGCCGGTCGCTCAAATATGTCCCGGGGAGGCCCCGATTGTTCCAAGCGTCCGGCGTTCATCACAAAAACCGCGTTGGAAATTTCTAAAGCTTCGGTTTGATCGTGGGTGACAAAAAGCGTGGTCACCTTCATTTGGCTGTGCAAGCGCACGATCCATTCCCGCAATTCATCACGAACTCGAGCGTCCAGAGCACCAAAAGGTTCATCCAAAAGGAGAACCTCGGGATGGGGAGCCAGTGTGCGCGCCAGTGCCACGCGTTGACGCTGACCACCGGACAATTGCGTGGGGTATCGGTTTCCCAACCCATCCAAAGACACCAGACGAAGAAGCTCTTCCACGCGTTCGTTGACTTGATTCGATGGGGTTTTTCGAACTCTCAAACCGAAAGCAATGTTTTCCGCCACGGTCATATGGCGAAAAAGAGCGTAATGCTGAAAAACAAACCCCACGTTTCTCTCTCGGGCACTTCGACGCAGGGACGACTCCCCGGCCAAACGAACTTCCCCAGAATCAGGAGTTTCCAACCCAGCGATCATACGCAACAACGTGCTCTTTCCCGACCCACTGGGCCCCAACAGAGCCGCCAAAGCCCCCGAAGGAACGTTCAACGAAACGTTGTCCACCGCTTTCACGGACCCAAAATTCTTGTGCAATTCAAGCACAGAAATACTCATGTTTTACCTCTTCCGTTTTTAGTCTCTTCGTTCTAAAATCTTTGACAAAACGTCAAAGATTTTAGAACGAAGAGACTGGAGAGCCTGTCCGTTGACAAGATCTTCCCCATTTCAAAAAAACAGTTTTCAACCTAAAAGAACAAATTGAACTCTCAAAAAAATCCCCCCGTAACCCCGATGCCAGTAACTTAAGGCAAAAAGTGCTCGTCATTCCGGCGAAGGCCGGAATCCAGGAATTAAAACTGGTTATTAAACAACAATTTTACAGACAGGGTTCCGGCCTTCGGAACGACGAACCTTAAGTTACTGGCATTGCCCGTACCCCCCAGGGGGAAAAGCACGTGTCCCGAGAGTGTCCCCCCCCTTTGACAAAGGGGGGCAGGGGGGATTTGCCGGAAGACTTTTTTATTTCCAGGATAAAAAAAATCACTCCAACAAACAGCCGAAGCTGTTCGTTGGAGCTGGTGAAACGGTTCTCTTCTGTAATCTTTTGTTATTTCGGGGTGATCTTAATGGCCAACACAGGGCAAACGCTCTCACACGCCATGCAAAAAATACAGGAATCTTCTCGAGCGGGAGCGGCTTTCCGAACGGAAACGGCGTGACCCGGGGTGTCCACCCAAGAATAAACGTTCTCAGGGCAAGCGTCAAGACAAGCCCCATCGGCAAGACAAATATCAAAATCCACCGCCACGTTGGTTCCATGAATGCCCAACTTGGTGGGAGGCTCGTAGGGGCCCCACACTTGATAACCGTAGGTTTCGTCTTTTTTTACAACCGACCGATTTGACTGAAAATCAGGATCTATCCCTGCCATAACAATCTCCCTTAATTATTTTTTAAAAACAAATTTTTAAAAGTTTCGTGAACAAAATCTCTCTCAGAAGACTCCAGAGAAACGCCCCACCCTCTCCCAATGACAGTCAATTAAAGTTCGTCGTTCCGGCGAAGGCCGGAACCCAGCCGCGCACCCAACAGAAAGACAGTCGGGAGAAGAAGGAAAGAAGCTCTTTGTTTTTTTTATGCTCGTCGTCCCGGCGAAGGCCGGGATCCAGTGTTTTTTGATGCTTTTGACGGGAGCTTCTTGGAAGTCTTTAAAATCGTCATTTAATGACCAGCTTGAATTCCTAGATTCCGGCCTCCGCCGGAATGACAAGCACTTTTTGCCGTAAGGGAATGTCGTTGCACTCTCTCCACACCTCTAATTTACAACAACATCAAGGAACCTGTCAACTTTGGCGAACAACCAACCGTTGGGCGGTTTCTTCCAACAGAGAACGGGCCCCCCCCGCCGGCAGTTTTTGAAGGGACGTCAAGGCCTCGGCCATCAACGCATCGGCCCGTTTTCG
>Ga0247839_1005918_pt1 | contig 14477 bp, 10 predicted proteins | sample LaCruzMarch2015__6_FD_192405 | JGI IMG/M metagenome (GOLD analysis project Ga0247839, IMG submission 192405) | Freshwater microbial communities from meromictic Lake La Cruz, Castile-La Mancha, Spain - LaCruzMarch2015_16m | ecosystem: Environmental > Aquatic > Freshwater > Lake | place: Spain...
CGGGCGCCCCAGAATGGGAGCAGGTTTTGTCTGCGGGTGCGTGCGCCTTCAATATGTGCGTTGCCGCCAATGCCATGGGTTTCGGCACCTGCTGGATTACGGAATGGGTGGCCTACAGTCCGCGCGTCAAGGCGGCCTTGGGTCTTGCCACTAACGAACGCATCGCCGGTTTTGTCTACATCGGAACGCCGGGCCAAGCGCCGGAAGAGCGCGAGCGGCCACGACTTGCTGATCTCGTCACGCGGTTCTGATTGCGCCGCTGTTCCAAAACGAAGCGGCATTTAACGCCGCATTAATATCCTCCCCGTACCCTCGTTGGCAGCGAGGCTTTGCTTGGCGCTGCGGCGTGCATGCGAACCTCATCGTGGTGCTGCTTAGCGTGCCGGTGCGGAGTGTGAGGCCCGTGAGTTCGTTGTTTGATGCCCCTGTGCAATTGCTGATCGTGCTGGCGACCGCCATCGCTGGCCCTGATGCTGTTCCCCCGTCAGCGGTCAGCAGCGCGCCAGTTGCGAGCCCGGTCACTCTGACATCGGAAGGTCCATACGCATTCAGTGCGCCCGTGTGGCTCAACGCCGTGCGAGAGGGTCATGGCGGGACAGGTCTTGCCAGCTATCGCTCGCGGATCTTCGTGACCAGCAGCGGGCGCCTATATGTGCCTGTGCAATCGGAAGCCCGGGCGATCATGAAGCTTCGCGAAAGTCCGCCGGTCGCCGCTGCCGTCGCACTCGATCTCGCCCGTCTCCATGCCACACAACTAAGTGCCGCACTGTCGCGCGCACCGTCTGTGAAAGATCTCTATGCCGCGCACCGGCTCGGGCTCGATACGGCGGTGCGGCTTGCGCGCCTTCGGCTGGCAAAGCCAAACGCGCTCGTTTCAACCGCGTTGCCTGACATTGCCACGGCTTTTCCCGAAGCTGCGGCCTGGCGCGGCAAGCCAATGACACTCGCCAAGTTCTATGACCGGTTGCCGGATCTGGCCGGTGGTGTGCTGGAAGCTATATCTGCGCGCTCTGACAGTCGGGAGGCGCCCGTGGCGTTGACTTATGTGCCGCAAGTTGGTGCTGAACGATCAGCGCCGCTGCGTGGCCTCATCGCTGAAGTGAGCGGGTCATCTGCCAGTGCCCGTCTCGCCGGCATGGTCCCGGTTGCTCAATTAAATTGGGCCGCACGGGTCGAGCGCGCGCCGTGATCTGCTCACATCAATAGCGGAATTGTTCAGATAAAATGCGCTCATCCAGGCTGTGGCCAGGATCGAACATCATCAACAGATCGACGTTGCGTGCTTGCTCGACTTCAACGCGCACGACGTTGCGAATCTCGACGTGATCGGCGACCGCGCTCACGGGGCGCTTCTCATGTTCGCGCACCTCGATGCAAATGCGCGCCTTGTTGGGCAGCAACGCCCCGCGCCAGCGCCGCGGCCGGAACGGGCTGATGGGGGTCAGCGCCAATAACGCGGCGTTGATCGGCAAAATTGGGCCATAGGCAGAGAGGTTATAGGCAGTCGATCCGGCTGGTGTGGCGACCAGAATGCCGTCGCAGATCAGTTCCTCAAGGCGCACTTTGCCATCAATGGAAAGTTGCAGCTTGGCCGCCTGATGCCGCTCACGGAACAGCGACACTTCGTTGATCGCAAGCGCCTTGCGCGCCTTGCCTGTGCTGTCGACGGCAATCATCGCCAAGGGATGCACGCAGCTGATTTCGGCCTGGGCGAGCCGCTCTCGCAGATCTTCGACACGGTACTCGTTCATCAAGAACCCGACGGAGCCCCGGTTCATGCCGTAAATGGGAATGCGGTCGTTGATGAAGCGATGCAGCGTTTGCAGCATCAAGCCATCGCCACCTAAAGCAACGACCGCATCGGCTTGCGCAGCTGGCACGAGGCCATACGTTTTCTCAAGCACCTCGAGAGCTTCACGCGCCTCGGGCACGTCGCTGGCGACGAACGCAATCTTCTCGAATTTCGATTTGGTTTTGGTCATGATGGCGGAAGCGGGGGCACGCACCTGAGGTCGAGGGAAGGGCCGGAGAGCCCGTGACGCCGGAGGCGCTAACGAGAGGGTCGCCCACTTGCACGAAAACGACAAGCCCGTTCTCGTTTACACGACGTTTCCAGAAACCACACTTGCAGAGAGTGCGGGGGCGGACCTTGTACGGCAAGAGCTTTGCGCTTGCGTTAACATCATCCCGGGCATGACATCGGTTTACCGGTGGCAAGGCAAAATCGAGACCGCTGCCGAGACAGTGATGATTATCAAGACCCGCGCCGGGCTTGTGGATGAGGTGTGTGCTGCGGTGCTGGCGTTGCACCCTTATGAGGTGCCGGCACTGGTGTGTGTGCCTGTGACCGGCGGCTTGCCGGCTTATCTCGATTGGATTGCGGCTAACACCCGCTCCCCAGCTAAATAAAACCCGGAAAACCAGAGAAGCCCGGCTTTCCTCACATCCGGCCGAGCGGATGCGTGAATAGGTTCTGCACCGATCGGGGCCTGTAAGTGGATGCCGAACGCTGGCGCTGCTGGCGTACGACGATTTTGGGTGGGCGCGGGGCGTAGAATTTCGGTGCGGCGTTGCGAGGGGGCTGGGCGGCTGCACGCGGCGCCGGAGCCTCGACCAAGGCTGCAAGCCGCCGCTCGGCGTTGCGCGGCTTGGTACCCTGGGCCACGGATGGCACTTCGTCCTTGAACTTGGATTGCCCCTCACTGTCATCGAGACGAGAGGCCTCCTGCGTCTTTTCAGGTTCCGGCATGGGCGCGCCGACCGACATGCGCCCGGGCAATATGACGCGCGCGGCAGGGGCGTCTTGCAGCGCCGCCGTCGTGGTGACGGCCTGGACCGCCGTGCCGTTCGTTGGCTTTCCGGCCCACGGTAGAACCTCGGCAACGGGTACAGGCGGTTCGATTTTGTTGACTGACGGCTTGGCAGCGTTGGCCCGCGCCAGAATGGCTTCAGGCACACAGCGCCGGTCGCCAGTCTCGCCTTGTCCCTTCGGGCACGCGCGCCCGCAAATGGCACCCGTTTTTCCTTGGACGAGTGTCAATTGAATGTAGTCAGGCTTCTCGACCGGCAGCACAGCGTTTACGCGCTCTAGAAATGCAGAAAGCGCGCGCTTGCTGCCGCGGTTCCAGCCGCCCGTGATATCTCCCGAGTAACAGCCAACGCGCTTCAACTCGGTTTGCAGAGAACGCACAAGCTCATAGCGCGCGCTGGTGTCTCCAGGAGTAGATGAACTGACGGAGGCCGTCGCGCCCGGGCGCTGCGTGGCGGCTTGGACCGAAGTCTGCCAAGCGGTTGTGACGGGAGGCTTTGGTGCCGGAACGGCCTCGGCGGTCTTGACGATTGTGGTCACGTTTGCGGCTGCGCCACCTGCCGCGGCAGAAGCCGCAGACTTGACCGCAAGCGTGGAATCGCCGGAAGCACCAGCAGGTTCAGAGGGAGACAACTTCTGAGTGGGGGCCGCCGAACCAACGGCCGGGGCGTTTGCATCGATACCGGCGTTCGTTAAAATCCGGGTGACGGCGGCAAGCTGGTCTTCGCGATGCGTGGGTGCATTTTGATACGCAGCGTTTGCAAACGCAATGCCGGCGGCTGCCAACAAAAGTCCAAAAAGCTTGCGCATCACTCTAAACTCCTATGCCCCTACTGTAGGACGCGATCAACGCCCTTGCAGGCTTCGGACCAATCAGATTTGCATTCATCACCCGAAGGTCATCTCCAACGCTCCCATTTCGGAAAAGCGCAGCAGCGGCACCACGTTAGTTATTCTGCCGTCGTCTCAGCCTTGGTCTATGTAACGGGGTCTCTATACCCGGAAACACCTTAACCGGGGGCTCCCGGTCTACTACGTCTGTTCTGGACGAAACAACTATCCTTATACACCACAAGGCCGGGTTTTGAGAAGCCGTCAACGTCAGATTTTCACGGCCACTTTCGCTTTTGGGTTGCCGTGATCCCCTACCACCACAGTGTGTCAAGCGATAAACAGGCCGCCCGGGCTCGCCACAATTGGCGCGGATTGCCTTTCGCGGCGTCCTGTGGATAGACCAGCCGGGCGTGTGCACGATAAGTGCAAAACTTTTCCGCCCCTGTGGACAACACATCCTCCCATTCAAAGTTCCAAGTGGTGCGAAAATACAGCACGTTCGAAGCGCCGAGTTGCAGGGGGCTGATTACCTTAACAAAACTTATCGAATCGCGTAGCCTCGGCCCCAGAAGAGGTGTGTGCCATGAATATCACGGCATCCACCTTGCCGATGTGCTCAAGTTTTATGCAGCGAGATCGAGCGGCGATCTAGGTTGTGAATAGCTTGGGAATATCTCGCAGACTCCAGCTCAGAGTGTGTCGTTTTTGTGCCTTTTTTAGCCTGTTGCCGGTGTCCATTGGGGATGGGCCGGAGCTCACAACGGGACGTGAAATAGGTATTCAATGGCGATGCAACATGTTCATGCGTGGGCCGGTTTGGTGCTTCAGCCGAAAGAAGTCTTCTAAGAGCCGCATCTTGTTGTTCGTATGTCCGGCTCTCCGCATATGGAGAGGGAAATGAGACACCTACTAGGTGGTTTGGGTGTTCTTGCAGCCGGCGTTCTACTCGCCGTTTCCGCTGCAATGAACTGGCAATTCGGGTTTCAACTAGGACGAACTCCGTTCGACGGCATGATCTACGGTTCCGCTTCGGTGGCCGCAGACTGCATGAAAGCGCTCGTTCCGTTCTTCTTCTTTGCCGCGCTTCGAAATAAGATGTGGTCTCAGGCAGCGGCATCCGCGGTCCTGTGGTCGGTCGTTACCGCTTACTCTTTGACGTCTGCTCTCGGGCATGCGGCCTTGAACCGGTACGATACGGCTGGTGGCCGCGCGGTCGAGGCTCAGACCTATAAGGATCTGCGCGCCGATCTGGTTCGGGCTCAAGGCGAATTGTCTTGGAACCCTCAGCATCGTCCTGCTGCGGCTGTTCAAGCCGACATCGACAACGCCAAAATCCAACGCCCCTGGGCATGGACCAAGGGCTGCACCGACGTCTCTGGGAAACAGGGCCGCGAATTCTGCCAGCAATATAACGGCTGGCTGGCTGAACTCGCCTCTGCAAACAACTCCGCGCGCCTTGAAGCGCGTGTTGCCGAAATCTCCAGCAAGCTGAGCCATTCAAACGGCGCAAGCTCGTCGGCCGAAGCTGATCCGCAGGCCGCCGTTCTGGCGCAGCTGACCGGGTTGGACAAGGGGCAGGTTCAGACCGCGATGATGATCTTCGTCGCCCTGCTGCTCGAGATTGGTTCTGGCTTTGGCATGTATGTCGCCTTCAGTCAGTGGCGTCTATACGATCGTGAAGCTCCGAGCGCGCCGAAGATGGCTGCGATGGCTTCCACTCACACCGCTGTGGCAGCGGTGGCAGTCCAGCCGGTTGCAACACCGGCTCCTGTGCAAATTGCTAAGCCACGTTCGGGTGCCAACGACAACAAGACGGCACCTCAGCCTCAACGCCTCGTCGCTCCCGAAACAGATGTGGAGCGCTTCTACAAGGAGAAGGTCGACACTCAAGACGGATCTAGCCTCACTGCAACAGCCTTGTACGAAGAGTACTGCGCCTGGTGTGAAGAACAGAGTAAGGAGCCTCTCGCACTGCCAACGTTTGGACGTGAGTTTGGTGATCTAGGCGTGCAGAAAGCAAAAGTTGCAGGACGCGTTCGATATATCGGAATATCGCTCAAGTCTGAGCTGGACGCCGCGGAGGATAAGAAGCCGACGGTCTTCAAAGTCGAAGCGGCCTAAAACTAGGCCACATCATAAAACGGGAAGGGCTGCCGAAAGGCGGCCCTTTTTGCGTTTGTGCATGGCGCTGTTTTTTGTTTGTGCATGGCGACTGCCCTCCGGGCAGCCGGCCGCCATGCACGGAAGTGTTACGTGCCTTCCGGCCGGCTCCGCCAAGGGCGGAGTCGGAACGCGAAAGCACTAACGTCCGGCTCTCCGCAGGGGGAGTCGCAACGCACCAGCAAGACTCAGCCGGCCGGCGAACGACCTCCAAAGGCGCACGGCGGCCGGCTCGCGGAACGCGAGTCGCCGTGCGCAAATCAATACAGAAGCGGGGCGAAGAAGCGCCGCAGTGAATGGGGTAGGAAAAAAGCGGCTCATCACCGCCCCGCCACAGCGTCTTTAGGGTCCCTGCGCCGCCACTTAACCAAGTGGGCTGCTCCACAGACAGGCGTATCACCCTGTCCGGACGGCGGTTGCCCCAGGGCGAACGTGCGTCGCGCACGCCCTCTTGCTGCCCTCTCTCCGTGCCGCCGCAACGCCTTGCGGAAGAACGCCGTGTGAGACAGGCGCGGTCAGTATGCGGGTGCGCGTGGAGAGCGGGGATTAGTTTTTTGGGGGACATGACCGGATCGCAGCGCGATCCCGTTCGTGTACCCGACAAAATCATTTTTGGGCACTGTTGCTTAACTCATCCGCTGGCAGATAAGGCGTGTGCCCCCAGAACTCCTAGAATTTTAGCCATGACAGATAGATAGAATGAAAATCCAAAACACAAAAATGGTCAATTATTTTATCATGCTTGGCGGGGCGACTATTTTGGCTCTATGGTTTGCGTTAATAGAGAAACATTTTATCTTTGTGTTGTTTTGGTTCTTATATATTATTTATCTGCCATTCTTCAAGTTTTTAATTGCACCAGAAAATTTGCAGACTAAAAGTGATTCTGCAGTTTTTTCTATTGTTGTGAAATGGCTGACTGTGTTTATCTTCTGTATTGTTGCATCTTTTTTCCTTATCCCAGCAGATAATGCGACATTTCTTGGGGCTGGCTTGTTCTTGCTGCTAACTTTTATTGCGCAATCTGCGTTGACGGGTGCAATGTCAATTGTTGTTATTTTCTTGAAGCGGAAAGAGACAAGCAATGAGCGCCCTGATTAGTTCTGCTGAATTAAGTCGGGCGTCGGAGCTCGAGGGGCGCAAAGTTCGGGGGCGGGAGCATTATATTCCAACGGATGAAATAAGTTCCGTTGGCTAAAGCGAATTTTGTCGGGGGACACGAAGACGATTGTTTTGCAATCGAATCATGTCTTCCTTCGTGTATTGCGGCCGCGACGTGCAGCAGAGTTGGGACGCACAAAGCCTCCATGAGTGTCATCCTCGGGCTTGTCCCGAGGACCCATTCCGCCACTTGTTTTGGCCTCGAAAGAAGACGCGCAGCTGAAGCGGCATTGCAAATACATCGGCATGAATGTGCTGATGGATGGGTCCTCGGGACAAGCCCGAGGATGACACCTATAGGCGGGTTTGGACCGTGCGTAAGGTCAACCCGCTGCAAACTCGGGTTCCGGCCGCTGCAAGGGGGCCGCCTCGTGGTTCGCGCATCCCGGCCGGCATTTTTTTTCTAGTGCGTTGCGGCCGGCTCCCCGCAAGGGGAGTCGCAACGCACCAGCAAAAGAGCGCCGGCCGCAACGCACTTGAGTGCGTGCCAGCAACACTGCGCGGAGCCCCAACGCGCCAATCAAGCATCCCTCCACACCCCGCACACACCTCACAAACTAATCCTCTTGCGTCACGGTCTCGTTACATTAGGCTGGGTGCTTCGGGATGACTGCCGGAGATTAAGCGGATTGACCTTAGAGGTGATGCTTGAGATCGTTTCTGGCCGCTGTGGTGATGGGACTGATTTGCGCCTGCGGGGGCCAGTCAGCCCGCGCCAATGGCCTTGAAACAGATCCGGTGATCGGCGGGATCGGCGTCTCGTGCGCAGACTTTCGCGGCGTTCCCGTTCGCACCACCCGCATGACGGAACTCGGCGATGTGGCGCGCGCCTGGATCGTCAGCCGCATGCCCATCATTGCCGTCGACACCGCGCGCATGGCCTCGCTGCCCGATAAGATGCAGCTGTTCTTTTATTTCCACGAGTGCGCGCATCACGTGCTTGCCCACACCTATTCGTCGACCACGTCGAGCGAGAACGAGGCCGATTGCTGGTCAGTGAAGTCGGGCCGCAAGCGCGGGCTGTTCACGCGCCAGGATGTGATCGAATTTGCACCCGTGTTCGCGCACAGCCGCGGCTCTCCAGCCGGGCATTTGCCCGGACCGCAAAGGGCAGCGCATTTGCTGGCGTGCTTCGATGATCCATCCGATCAGATCGATCAGACGGAAGGCGCGCAAACGACGACCACGCTCAGATCATCGGCTGGCGGCGGGTAGCACAAGACGCTGGCTGACTTTGAGGTTTGGGCTCGTCAGGTGATTGGCGTCCATCAGGCTCGACATCGACACGTTGTGCTTGTTGGCGAGGCTGTAGAGCGTATCGCCCTTTGCAACCACCACTTCGCGGGCGGCGGGTGCTGTTACGGATGCAGCCGCTGGCAGGGCCGCTGCCTGCGGTGATGCTTTCCATATCAACGGCGCTGTTTGCCGGGGCGGCGCGGTGATGGGGTAGGCGGCGGCTGGCGCGGCGCCCGCTTGAAGCCGGTCGCGGTTACCGTTCCAGTTATAGTTTTGGGAATTCGCGCGCGGTGCGCCCAAAGTAGAAGCGGGCGCATGCCCGGTGTACGGCCGCGCGACCAAGCCTTCGGAAGGTCGCATCGGCAGGCTTGCGGTGGCCATCGAGCCAGGGCCCGATGCAGAGCCGCAGGCGCTCATCGCCACGGCGGTGGCAAGCAGCGAGATCGTTCTGATGGCAGAGGAATGGAAAACCGGCGCGGCGGGAGCAGTACGCATGACACAACTTCAACAGAGAGAGGGCTCGCTCGAGAGCGGTCTGCGCATTTGGCGCGTGGTATGGTAAAGATCGGGTTAACTCAGGCGGGCAGCCCGCGCGGTTCTGCACTGATCAGAGTGGTGGAGACACAACAGCCCGCCCGTATAGAGTGTGTTCAGCGAAACATCAGCGGAGGCCCCCAGCAGCGATGGCAGGCACAATCGATCCAGCAGCCTACAAAGATGTGATGGTTGTGCTGGCCACGGCGGCGATTGCCGTACCAGCGGTTCAGCGATTGAAGATTTCGCCCGTGCTCGGGTTCTTGCTCGCCGGAGCGGTGCTGGGGCCATACGGGCTCGGGGCCTTTGCGGCTCCCGGCAGTCCGCTCAGTTGGATCACGGTCGGCACCAAGGACAGTCTTGCCGCACTCGCCGAACTGGGCGTGGTGTTTTTGTTGTTCCTGATCGGGCTTGAGCTGTCGGTCAAACGTCTCATCACCATGCGGCGGCTGGTATTCGGCCTCGGCGGTTTGCAGGTGGCGGTCTCGGCAGTTGTGCTCGGCCTTCTCGTGGCGCAGTTCGGCATTGCCGCCGCTCCTGCCGCCATCATTGGGCTTAGTCTGGCGTTATCGTCGACGGCCATCGTGGTCGAGGAACTGTCGCAGCAAAACCGCCTGCGCACGGCCACGGGACGCGCGAGTTTCGCGATCCTGCTGTTTCAAGATCTCGCGGTGGTGCCGCTGATCTTGCTGGTGACAATTCTGAAGCCGGGGCAAGAAGGCCCCGTCGCCACCGCGCTTATCATGGCGCTGGCGCAGGCCATCGTTGCAATCGGCTTGATCGTCGCCGCTGGATCGGTGCTGCTGCGGCCGCTGTTCCGGTTTGTCGCCACCACTGGCAACACAGAGTTGTTCGTTGCCGCGACGCTTCTGGTGGCTGTCGGCAGCGGCGTTGCCACCTCACTCGCCGGATTGTCGATGGGGCTCGGCGCCTTTATCGCCGGGCTGTTGCTGTCGGAAACCGAATTCCGCCGTGCCATCGAGGCGACGATTGATCCGTTCAAAGGACTGCTGCTCGGCGTGTTCTTCTTCACGGTTGGCATGAGCCTCGATGCTGGCGCGCTCATCAACAATCCGTTGCCGGTGCTGGCCGGTGTGGTGGCACTCATTGCGATCAAAGCGGCGATCACGGCCTGCGCGGCGCGTGCCTTCGGACTGCCTTGGTCGGTCTCGCTCAAGACGGGATTGCTGATTGGTCCGGGCGGCGAATTCGCGTTCATCGCGCTTGGTATGGCGGTGGCGTCGGGTCTCGTGGATGCAACGACCGGGGCCTATGCGCTGGCGGTCGCCTCAGTGTCGATGCTGATGATCCCACTGCTCGACGAGGCGGGCCGTGCCATCACCCAGTATTTTGAAGCGCGCCTCGATGGCTCGAAGGACAAGGCGCAGGATGCCGCGCTTGCGCTCATGCCGACGCCGGAAATGCACCCGAAGGCGATTGTGGTGGGCTATGGCCGCGTCGGCGAATTGGTTGCCGATATGCTCACCCGTCATGATGTGGAACACGTCATCACCGAGCGCGTGCCGCAACTCGTCCGCCAAGCGCGGCTCGAGGGCAAGCCGGTCTATTTCGGTGATGGCAAGAACACGCAGTTCCTCGCGCATTGCGGACTGGCGGACGCGAAAGCCGTTATCATCACCATGCACTTGTGGAGCGAGGTCGACGATCTTGTCGCGGCGATCCGCAAGGAATGGCCGAAGATCGTGATCGTAGCGCGTGCCCGCGATGCGAGCCATGCCAAGCGCCTCTATGAGCTGGGCGTCACAGATGCAGTGCCCGAGACCATTGAAGCCAGTTTACAGTTGTCAGAGGCAGCGCTCGTTGGCTTGGGCGTTCCGATGGGGCCGGTGATTGCCTCGATCCACGAAAAACGCGACGAGTTCCGGCACGAACTGCAGGCCGCCGTCAACAAAATCGGCCGCCAAGAAAGCCGCGGGCTGCGTGCGAAAAGCGCAGAGATGAAGAAGTGAGCGGGGCGTGGTAACCGTCAGCGAGCTTGCGCACTGTCGCCAATTTGCGACGCAGTGACCCAGTAAGCCTTTAACTCAGTGTTACTCTATTGCGCGCGTGACCTGCCGACCCTAAGCTGGCGGCAGATTAAAAATCAGCACAGCAAGGGCGCGCTAACGCGCTTAGTTCAGCTGGGCATGGGGCGGTATGACAGCGTTCGGGGGCAGCAGCACACAGGGCACGCTGCGGCGGTGGGTATCCCATCTGCTGCTGCTGGCGATTGTTTTGCGCGCTATCATACCGGCGGGATACATGCCCGACTTTGCCGCCGTAGCCAGCGGTGTGTTCAAAGTGGTCATCTGCACGGCATCGGGGCAACAGTCCCTGACGCTTGATGCCGAGGGCAACCCTGCTCCCGAGCCGTCTCAGCACCACAAAGATCAACCGTGTGCGTTCGCTGGTTTGGCAGCGCTGACGGCGCCTGATCTAAGCTGGGTGGCGGTCACTCTTCCGACCTTCCCGGAAACGCGCCCTGTATTGGGTGTCTATGCCCAGCTACCGCCTGCCCGCGCCGGGCCCGCGCACGGATCACGTGCCCCCCCAATTTACTCCTAAGTCCAACACGTTCACCGGGTGTGGCCGAGCCACGCCCGAAATTGGGTTTCTAGGAGTATGATCATGTCCTATTTTGTGCGCAGCCGCGCATTGCCGGTCGCAACCGCACTTGCCATTTCGACCGCCGCTCTCGCGCTTTTCATAAAAGAGTCTCACGCTCAGGAAGCGGCGAAGCCCACGGCGGCTGAGAATGTTCCGGCAAGCGGAGCCGCAAGCCAGTTGCCTCCTGTGGTCGTTGAGCCAGCCAACAAGCCGCAACCCGGCGCCCAACAGGCCTCTAAGCCCGTAAAAAAGAAGAGTGAGGCTTCAGCCGAACCGGCAAAGCCCAAGGTCAAAGCTGCCAAAAAAGCAGCGCCCGAGCCGGTGCAAGAAGCAGTCCCGGCCGTCGAGCAGCAGCAGCCTGCCGCCGCCGAACCTGCGCTCGCCAATGCCACGGGAACGTATAACACCGCGCTCGACCTCGAAGGCATTGAGCTGTCGCCTGGCACCACCATCACGACCGCTGGCCCCGTGGTTGGCTATCGCGCGCTCTCAGCCATGTCATCGACCAAGACCGCGACGCCCATCGAACAGATCCCGCAATCGATACAGGTCATCCCGCAACAGGTGATCAAGGATCAGGGTAGCGTCACGATCACCGAAGCGCTGCAAAACGTCTCGAACGTGCAAGGTCCGAATTCGCGCTCAATCGGCGATACAGAATTGCAGCCGGTGACGATCCGTGGCTTTGGTGCCGAGCAATGGCTGGACGGCCTGCCCATTGCCTACAGTGCCGGTGATCGCGATGCCTTTGCGCATGTGGAACGCATTGAAGTGCTTAAAGGACCGAGCGCCATTCTTTACGGCGGCGGCGCGGGCGCACCGATTGGCGGCGCCATCAACGTCGTGTCCAAACTTCCAACCGATGTTGCCAGTGGCGAATTCGGCTTCCGGTTCGGAAGTAACGAATATGTGCTGCCGTACTTCGACATCAACCAGCCGCTGTCACCCTTTGTGTTCCTGCGCGTCACCGCAGAATACACCGATACCAATAGTTCCATCGATGTTCTGGAGCAGGACCGGTATTCTATCAATCCGAGCCTGACGCTGACCAACCGCAGCGACACCACCCTTACGGTGCAGGGCCGTGTTTCGAAATCCCAACAGCAGACCTACCAGGGCTTGCCGGCGTTCGGCACGGTGGCGGGTGACTACAAGATTGACCGTGATCTCTTTATTGGGCCGCGCGATATCGACCGCAGCTACTCGGAAAGCCGCGGCATGACAGTGAGTCTCGATCACAAAATTAACCCGGTCCTTTCCGCATCTGTCAAAGCCCGCTTTACCCGATCAGAATCCGAGCAGAACACACAGGTGTTGCAGAGTCTCGATCCCACTGGCGCACAGCCGCTGATTTCGCCTTCGACGTGGCTGGTCGCCAACTCGCAACTTTATCAGGAGCAGGATGAAGTCTCGATCAATCCCAGTGTTCAAGCGCGGTTCTTGGCAGGCCCTACTCGGAATACCTTCCTCGTCGGCGGCGACTATGGCCGCGTGCGTGACGAGGGCCGGTTCGCCGCCGACTATCTCGGCAATGCCTGCGGTGCGGTTCTCGGCACCGCCACCATCGATCTGTTTCCGGGATTTATTCCACCCACGCCCTTGTGCAACTTCAATGCAGCCGGCCTCATCGATCTTGCTAAGCCCGCTTTCGGCTCGCCGTTTACCGCGCCCGATCCATCTGCTCAGTATTTCGATACCACCTCGTTCGCGGCTCAATTCCCGCCACCGCTCGGGTTTGGCCCAATTCCACAAGTGCTGACCTTCAGTGATGCCACAAGCACCTACACCACTAAGGGCCTTTACGGACAGGTGCAGTCGACGCTGTTCGATCGCGTGCATCTTCTCGGCGGTTTGCGGCTCGCCAATGTCCAAATCGACTACTTTGATGAGGCATTGGTTGGCCAGCAGCGCTTTGAAACCGACGAGACCAAGCTGTTGCCGCGTGCCGGTGCTGTCGTAGACCTCATCCAGGGCGTGTCGGTCTACGCCAGTTACAGCGAGGGGCTAAAGGGCGTGCCGTATTCGTCACGTTTTGCAGATCCCAAAGCAGAGGAATCGACCGCACGCGAAGCCGGGTTCAAGTTCGCGCTTTCAAACCAGTTCAGCGGTACGGTTTCCTACTTCGAGATTGAGCGCAGCAATGTGCCGGTGACCGTGAGCCTCGGACTCGGCGGCCTTACCGACCAGCGTTCGACGGGTTACGAGGCCGACGTCATCTGGCAGCCGGTTCCGGGCCTTCAGGTCATTGCTAGCTACGGCTATACCGATGCCGAGTTCGCCGATGACTTCCTCTCGTCGAATATTCTCGTGGAGAAGGGGAACAAATTGCCCGGCGTGCCCGAGCATTCCGGCCGCGTGTGGGTCAACTATGCCTTCGATGAGCGCTTCATGAAGGGTTGGAGCATTGGCGCGGGCGTCTATCTCGCGTCCAACCAATTCGTCGACAATCTCAATCTCTATGAGACAGAAAGCTATCATACGGTTGATGCCAAGATCGCCTACGAGACGAAGAACTTCGTGGCCAGCTTCAACATCAAGAACCTGACCGAGGAAGAGTACTTCGTCCCCTATGCATTCCTTGGCGGACAGGTCGCGCCCGGCGACGATCGCGCGTACTATGGCAGCGTTGCCTACAAGTACTGATCGAGGGCGGCGAGCGCGGCTCTTCTTCCCCCAGCCGCGCAGCTAGGCCGTGCCTTAGAAGAGTCCGAACCTCTTCCGCACGGCCTCAAATTTCGTTTGCCGAGTATTTAGAGGAGCAAAAGCAATGCCGATATCGAAGCGCGACCTGTTGCTCGCCATGGTTTCGGGGCTTGCCGCATCCGGCGCTGCAGGTGTGCCTTCCGCTGCGGCTGAGGGAGAATCCGCAAAGCCAGCGCGTGGTCACGACATGTCCGGCATGCCGCCGTCGTGGTATGGTTCGGAGAAGATCGCGTTTCTCATTTATCCGAAGTTCACCGCGCTCGACATGGTCGGGCCGCACTACATGCTTGGCAACTTGATGGGCGCTTCGACGTTTATTGTCGCGAAAACGAAGGACCCCATCACCAGCGACATGGGACTGGTCTTCACGCCGTCGCATTCCTTTGGCGATTGCCCGAAAGACATCGACATCATCTGCGTGCCCGGTGGAACC
>Ga0247839_1005931_pt1 | contig 14442 bp, 17 predicted proteins | sample LaCruzMarch2015__6_FD_192405 | JGI IMG/M metagenome (GOLD analysis project Ga0247839, IMG submission 192405) | Freshwater microbial communities from meromictic Lake La Cruz, Castile-La Mancha, Spain - LaCruzMarch2015_16m | ecosystem: Environmental > Aquatic > Freshwater > Lake | place: Spain...
GCAAGTTTGCCCCTTTCGCCATTTGGGCAAGGCTTCAAAGATATGGCGCCAGCTGTTGATGCGTTTGAAAGCATGATTATTGACAAAACCCTACGGCATAACGGCAATCCCGTCATGACCTGGTGCGCAGCCAATGCAATTATTGCTACCGACCCAGCAGGTAACCGCAAAGTAACAAAAGAAAAAGCCACTGGACGTGTGGACGGAATCGTTGCTGCCATTATGGCGGCAGGAAAAATCAATAGTGAAGTACAAAGCACCGTAATCACCCAAGGCTTTGTTGCCTTGTAAGGATAAACATGAACGCACAAAAAAACTGGTACAACACAGAAATGGTGAGCCAGCCAGGCAGCGTTATTCTGAGCAACTGGAAGCGCGAACGTGAACAAGCGCGTGAAAGCATAGTAATTAGCAATGCTGATAGCGCTTTAATTAAAAGTAGTGATCCGCAAGTATTGAATTTATTTGGTTTAAACGGCAAGACTTCTGTCACACCAAATTCAGCGCAGCGTTTAAGTGCTGTAGGCGCTTCTATTACTATTCGCGGTAATGCCATGTCGTCACTGCCAATCCATCATTTTAGAACCAAAGATAACGGTGCGCGGGAGCGCGTTAAAAATAGCCAATTTGCTAGCATGCTGAATATCAGCCCAATTAATAATTGGACGGCTGCCGCCATGTATCAGTGGTGGGAGCGTTGCTATATTTTACGTGGTGATTCCTACAGTGAAATCATACGCGACAATCGCGGTAATCCAATTGGTTTAAAACCATGGCACCCAGACCGCGTGACTGTTGAATTGCAAGGCAATGATTTGGTTTACATGTACAGCGACGATGGTAAAACAAAACCTTACGCCCGTTCTGCAGACGATATTTTACATATGACTGGCAATGGTTTTGATGGCAAGAAAAGCTTATCAGCAATTCAGTACGATGCTTACAACTCGGTTGGTATTGCGCTTGCAGCCAATGAGTTTAGCCGTAATTTTTATGAAAACGGCGCATCACCTAAGCATTTGTTTGAAACTGACAAAGTCATGGATGTCAATCAGATTGATAAATTCAGAGACATTTACGACAGCCGCTATGCAGGCCCAATGAATGCTGGCCGCCCGATGATATTAACTGAGGGTCTGAAAATGCATACTCTCAACATGACAGCTGTCGATGCTCAGCTATTAGAAGCAATTAAACATTCAGTTATAGACATTGCCCGTGCTTGCGGCGTACCACCAGTGCTGATTGGTGCACAAGAAACCACATCAAGCTGGGGCACTGGCGTTAGTGAAATTAAACAAGGATTTGTGACTTTTCATTTAGCGCCACGCGCCAATTTATGGCAGCAAGAAATGAATCGCAAGCTGGTTCGCCAAGAAGGTGAATGGGTAGAATTTATTTTTGAAGGATTTTTGCAATCCGATACCAAAGCCGAAGGTGAAGCTTTACGTCAATCTATCGGTGGTTCGCAAGGCCCAGGCTGGCAAACAATCAACGAAGTTCGCCGCATTAAAAATCTACCGCCAATAGAAGGCGGCGATGTACTTTACATCCCGAAAGGTAATTCCAATGAGCAAAAAACTACTACAGCTAATTAAAGACAATATCAACCGCCCAGAACCAAGTGTGCTGGTAGTCAATGCCGATACGAATGAGCCAACCATGTATCTGTACGATGTGATTGATGCCTACTGGGGTGTGAGTGCCTCAGATTTTAATAAAGAATTGATGGCGCACTCAGGAAAAACTGTGCATTTACGTATTAACTCACCAGGCGGTGATGTTTTTGAAGCCGAAGCAATGGCCACAATGATTAAGCAGCACGGCAATGTAGTTGCACATATTGATGGTTACGCAGCCAGCGCAGCCACCCGCGTTGCCAGTGCCGCCAAAAGTGTTGAGATTGCAGAGCAAGGTTTTTATATGATCCACAATGCGTGGACGCTAGCATATGGCAATAAACACGAGCTTACAGCTACAGCAAGTTTGCTTGATAAGGTTGATCAAACCATTATTGCTGATTATTCCAAAAAGACTAACCAAACCACAGAGCAAATTGTCAGCTGGATGGATGCTGAGACTTGGTTTACAGCAAAAGAAGCCGCCGATTATGGTTTTGTGGACTCTGTTTACACGGGCGAAGCCGACAATACCAGCGCAAAATCAAAAAACTGGAACCTATCAGCCTTTGCCAATGCGCCAAAATCTTTAACCGAGCCTGTAAAACTGGATGAACCCAGTATTTTAGACCAGGCAAAGAACCAAATTGCAAACAATCAACGCCGTTTGCAGTTGTTAGAAATCACTTAACGCTCCTGCGTTTGTGACCAAAACCCGCTTATTGCGGGTTTTTTTATGTCCGCTCAACCACTCGAAAGGAATTAGCATGAGCATTCAAGCATTGCGGGAGCAAAAACAAGCTCTCAGTAAAGAGGCCAATAATTTATTGGCCAATCAAGGTGACAAGGTTTGGGCGAAAGAAGACCAAGCTAAGTTTGATGGTATTAGTGACCAAATTGAATTGGTGAATAGCCAAATTGATGCAACACAAAAAATGTTAGATGACGCCGTAGATCGCAATTTTAGCGATGCGCCGCGTAAATCTAAATCAGAGCAAACTGAAGCTGAAAAAGCGCTGAATATTTTCTTGCGTAAACAGTCAAAACAAATCAGCACTGAAGAATTCATGTTAATTCACAACACCATGAGTACTACTACAGGCTCTGAAGGTGGATACACGGTTGACCCTGTGATTGCAGCCTCTTTAATTGAAACGATTAAAGACTTTGGCGCCATGCGTCGTGTGTCACAGCAAATTCGCACAACCACTGGTGTTGATATGACTTGGCCTACGACTGATGGCACGGCTGAAGAAGGTGAAATTATCGCTCAAAATACCATTGGGACTGATTCAGACATTACTTTTGGTACAGTGGGTTTAAACGTCTATAAGTTTGGCTCAAAAGTGGTGACAGTGCCTATTGAATTGCTGCAAGATAGTAATATCGACGTGCAAGCCTTGGTGTTTAAACGTTTGGGTGAGCGTGTTGGTCGCATTCAAAACCGCATGTTTACCGTGGGTACTGGTACTGGTCAGCCTAATGGAGTTGTCACTGCGTCTGGTGTTGGTAAAACAGGTACTACAGGCCAAACGCTTACTGTGGTTTATGATGATTTGGTTGATTTAACCGATGCAATGGACGTGGCTTACCTTGACGGAATGTCGCCGAAATTCATGTTTGGTCAAGCGATTCGCCGTACTTTACGTAAATTAAAAGATACTGCTGGCCGCCCAATTTGGACGCCGTCATACGATGCTGGTATTGGCAAAGGTACACCAGATTTGCTTATGGGTTATGAAGTTGAAATCAATAACAACATGCCAACCCCTGCTGCCAATGCAAAATCAATCGCTTTCGGTGATTTATCAACTTACCTAATTCGTGATGCGATGGATTTGACACTATTCAAATTCGATGATTCTGCATTCATCAAAAAAGGTCAATTTGGTTTCTTAGCCTGGGCACGTGCGGGTGGTAACTTGCCAGATGTAAATGGCATTAAACTTTACCAACACTCAGCAACTTAATCAAACTTAGGCGGGCAACCGCCTTTTTTAATTTTTTAAAGGAATAATCATGGCAAAAATATTAGCCCGTGTATTGGTTTCTTTTCATGATGGCTCATTGTTGTTGTCACCTAATGATTTAGTATCTGGTGATTCAGGCATAGTTAAAGCACATGAAAAGTCAGGTTTAGTTGATAGCAATAAATCGGCAGTTTCTTATTGTCAATCTATAGGAAAAGAGAAGATTGATATTGTTGGTGATGGTGTTGTTGTTGAAGCAGATTTAACAAAATCTGAAGCTGCTGCAAAAGCCGCCGCTGTAGCAGAAGCAGAAGCGACAGCGGCCGCTGAGGCTGAAGCGCTAGCAATTGCCGCTGCAGCTGGCACTTAAAAAAGTAATTCAGTATCAGTCTGCAAATTAAAAAGCCCTAGCAATAGGGCTTTTGTGTTTGTGATCTGCCAATTAGCAAAGGTTTCAAATGAGCGCTGTTGATTTAGAAGATAAAGATGGTGCGACCTACAGCCCGGATGTCTTTACGCGCGATGATGCGGGTAAGACCGTCGTCATTCAAGCTGTCACCAACGTTGACCCTACAACAGGCGCACCAAACGCATCAACTGAAGCCACGCTGGCAGAATTAAAAGGCGTAGCTGACAGCTTGCTTACGGCTGCACAAGCCATTCAAGCCGCAGCGGCTGCCATTAACGGCAAAACTACAGCGGTTAATACTGGTGACATTGCTGGCACGGTTGGGCTAGATGCGCCAACGCTGGCCGCACTAGAAACCATTAGCGTAGCAGGCGTGGCGACAGAAACAACGCTTGCAGCATTAAATGCCAAGGTCAAAACGCAAGCGGTTGATTCGATTGTTGGTAATAACTATCAGAAAATTAAAATGGGTTGGGGCGACAACGGCGCTTATATACCTGCGAGTGGCAACAACCCACTGCCAGTGACGGTTTATGGGGTCACTGAAATAGTCGCAAACAGCACGATACCAGTAAGCGGAGATGTCACCAGCATAATCATGGTTGGCGGTATGCCAGTGTCTTACGCTTCACCCATGCCAAGCACCCTTATGGTTGATGGCAATCCTGTTGGTTTAGGCTTTGCCCTGCCAGTGAGCGGTGAAATGGCCCTAGATCCCGCCACCATCTCAGCGCTCACCACAGGCGGCGGTCTAACAGACGCCCAATTACGTGCAAACCCATTACCGACCACAGACACAACGCTTGCTGACATTCAAACCAGCCTGCATGAACTTAACGAAACAATGCTCTACCTAGTCAATTTCATGGTGGCAAACTCTCCGCGCGTAGATAACGCTGGGCGCACAACGGTTAATCCTGAAGGCACAAGCGTGGTAGTATCAACCTGCTATTCTGTTCAAAACATGGTCAATATTGGCGGCATTCCTGCTGGGTTCGGCGGGCAAGATGTACCGCTTTACATTTACGATAATATTAAGGTGGTTTAACTATGGCGTTAGAAAACAAATTAAGAAAGATGCTGCATCCTAAACGCTGGGAAACGCGCACCAATGTGCCAGCCAATACCGCAGCAGGTTCTTTTGTGGTGTCAGATAAGTTTGACTTAGTGAATGACTCTAAGGCATTTTATGTGCAATCGGCATCAGCAATTTATATGTACGAAGCCGATGAAGACTCTTGCCTACAATTACCTGCCAGTGGCATTGCAGGCGTGTTTGCAGCGGGGGCATGCGGCGAGTTTCGCGCCTTGTCTGCTTGTGGCGGCATATTTATTCAATCAGCCTCTGGTGGATCAACCACGGCAATCAACACAGCACTTAACATTAATCGCTCAGTCGCTGGTATGCGGATTCGCGTGGTGGCAGGCGCTGGCTTAGGCTATGACGAAGCCATTACAAGAAACACGCTGGGCGCCAATGCGGTGCTTACCGTGCCAGTGAACGGCGTAGCATTTAACGCCACTACTAAGTTTCAAATATTCGGCGGTTCGCTTTGGTTTTTTAACGCAGGCACTTCAGCTGTTGGTTATTCAGTGTACGACAGAATCACCAACGTATGGACATCACGCAGCGTGACAGGCTTGCCAACAGCATGGGCCACTGATGGGCAGTTAGTTTCTACCATTGGCAGTGCAAAACAATTTGCTACTGGTAATGCTACGGCAGGCGGAGCTTCTAGCTTAACTAATGCGGGCAAAGCATGGGGCGTAAATATGTGGGCAAACGCTTATCAATTGCGCATTACAGGCGGCACAGGCAAGGGGCAAATTCGCGGTATAGCAAGTAACACTGCAACAGCAATCACCGTAGATGCGGTTTGGGAAATCAACCCTGACGCAACCAGCACCTATGCAATTGAAGGCAACTCAGATTACTTCTACCTATTTGGCAATAACGCGGTAACCGCGTACCGCTTTAAGGTTAGCACCAATGTTTGGAACACGCTTGCACCTGGTGCTGCTAGGGCTGGCGCTATGGCCGCTGGTGGAACGGCTAACTGGATTGATAGCGCTCAAGATTGGGATAACGAAACGCTTGTGCAACATAACCAAGCCAGCACCTTGTATCGTCAAAATGGGCGCTACATCGTGTCATTCCGTGGCGGTGCATCTAGTAACTTAGACTTTTTAGACTTAGCAGCCGTGACTTGGATTAGCACCGTGGCTTATGGTAATCAAGCTGAGACCTTCACCACAGGGTCATCAAGCTGCGATTTAAACGGCAATATTTTTATACACAAAGAGAGTTCAGGCCGCGTGTATCGTTTTGACGTAGCTAAAAATATGCTTACATCGCATACATGGAACGTTCAACCACAGGGCGCCGTGCTTGCTGGCAACAAGATGTTCATCATGCCTTTTGTGGATGGTGTCGATGAGCTGCAGTTTTTATACCAAATTGCCCACACCTCAAACATTCTGCAACGCCAAATGTTAATTTAAGGAATCACTATGTTAGAAGTTTACGAAGTTGAAGCAGGTCGTTTTGGTTATCGCGGCCCTGGCATTTTGCAAGAATGGCACCCAGAGAAAGAAGGCTTTGTTGCGATGACCGAGCAAGAGGCAACAGAGATGGCAGCTGTGATTGAAGCTAGATTGGCACCTGCACTGTAATGAGCTTATTTTTCTTTTTTAAAAAGCTATTTAGTCAGTCAGCACCGCTGGTGGCTGACCCGCGCTTTGTCATTAAAAAGATGATGAAATCAGCGGTGGCCAGCTACGAAGTAAAGAATCAGAAACTTGTAATGCCAGTGCGTCACTTAGCGATTAGTCATGCAGCAATGCCGTTTGTATCAATACCAACACGTGAATTTAAGGTGATGTGCCATGACAGTTGAACGCTTTGCCTTTGACAAAATTGCAGATGAAAAGCTAGTGCTTAGTTTTGACTTTAGCAATGCACTTGCAACAGGTGAAACTTTAACGGGGGTGCCAACAGCAGTAGTTAGCGTTGTGCGCGGTAAAGATTCCACACCGAATGACCTATTGAACGGCGCTTGTCAGATTGATGCATCTACCAAAGTGGTATTGCTGCCAGTTAAAGGGGGAATCAAAGGCACTGAATACAACATTAGAGTGGTTGCAGCCACAAGTAATTTATTAAAAGTATTGGCAATAGATGCCGTACTGCCAGTGGTTTAAGGTGATTTATGAGTAAACATGAAGATGACGCACAACTGATCGAAATGGCTATGCGTGAGCTAGCCATTATTGAGGAGCGAAAGAAAACTCCAAAAATAACGATGAGCCATTGTGAAGATTGTGGTGATGAAATACCCAAAAAGCGGCAAGCAATAAAAGGCATTACACGTTGCTTTGAATGCCAGGACTATTACGAAAAACAAAAAAAGAGGGGTTTGCTGTGAATGTGATTCAAATTGAATTTTGGCAATTAGTGTTAATGACAGCTGCATTAATAGGGGCGTTGTGTACTGCAGCATGGGCACTCATTTCCATTATCGTTAAACAATTTACCAGCCAGCTTGATCAGCGATTTGAGGGGCAAGAGGAGCTGCGTACAGAGCGTGAAACTGCTTTAGACAAACGCTTTCAAGCGCTTGAGAAAGCTATTAAATCAGAAGGCGATGGCTGGCGAACTGTAGAGCGCGAACTGCTAGAACTTAAAGCCGCCCTGCCCATACAGTATTTAAGACGTGAAGATGCAATACGGCAAGAGGTTGTAATTCATAGCAAGCTAGACGCGCTTGCTGCAAAAATTGATGCATTAAGAGTGGGAGGCTAAAGATGGCAATTGATTTAGAAAAACAAAGACGTGAGCAGCAGCGCTGGTTGATTTTAGAAACATTAAATTCAGCACGCCCAATTGGTGCAAACGAAGGATTGATGCTCAATGTAGTGAATGATATTCAAGGACAAGTCACAGGTAGAGAGTTGCGACTCGAGCTGGATTACTTAACGGATCGTGGCCTTGTCTCAATCACTGGTAAAGACACGCCAATCTGGCATGCAGAGCTAACGCGTGACGGCGTTGATGTTGTTGAGTATACCGTTGGCTGCGATGCTGGTATCGCCCGTCCTAAGAAGTATTGGTAATGGCTAAGCGCGGCTCAATTGTGATGTTGCCTGATAGCGCGAGACAGTGGCTTGATAAAGCCTTGGCTGAAGGTAACTTCAGTGGCTATGCAGAGCTTGAAACACTGCTTAAAGAGCGTGGTTTTAATATTAGCAAAAGCTCAATACATCGCTACGGCCAAAAGCTTGAGAACAAATTAAGCGCCATTAAAGCCAGCACGCAAGCTGCGCTGGCGATTGCTGAAGCGGCACCTGATGATGCTGATCTACTCAATCAATCTGTCATGCAAATGGTTCAAACTGAAGTGTTCAACTCATTGGTGGCTTTGCAAGAGGCTGGCGCTGAAGAGAACCCAGTACTGCGATTAAGAATGATGACGGGCGCTGCTAAAGGCATTGCCGAACTCAGCCGCGCCAGTATCAATATTAAAAAACACAAGCTTGATGTGCAGGAAAAAGCCAAAAGCGCTGCGATAGTGATTGGTGAAAAAGCCCGCAAAGGCGGCTTGACTGAAGAGGCTATCCGCGAAATTGAGGAGCAGATCCTTGGCATCGCTCGTTAATACGCCACGTAAATTAAGTAGTTACTTTTTACCGTACCAGGTGAAATGGATCAACGACGATTCACGCTTTAAGATTGTTGAGAAATCACGCCGTGTAGGTATGACTTATGCCCAAAGTTATGAAGACGTGCGCGATGCAGCCAAGGCTGATGGCATGGATGTTTGGTTTTCATCTGCCGATGAATCTGCAGCTGCTGAATATATTTTGTATTGTCAGCAATGGGCTAAGTTGTTCGATGCTGCAGCTGAGTACTTGGGTGAAGTAGTCATTGACTCTGATAAAGACATCAAAGCACTTTCTATTAAGTTCAGCAGCGGCAAGCGCATCAATGCGCTTTCCAGCAATCCTAAAGCATTCCGCTCTAAAGGCGGCAAGTTGATACTTGATGAGTATGCCTTCCACATGCAACCTGAAGAGATGTGGAAAGCAGCCATACCGATTATCACTTGGGGTTACCCAGTACGCGTACTGTCAACCTATAACGGCCAAGGTAATCGTTACTTCCGCATGGTCACCGATGCAAAAAAAGCTGTTGCTGTGGCAGGTTCTAAATCAGGTCGCTGGAGTTTACATACTACAACCATTGAAATGGCCATTGAGCAAGGCTTGGTCACTAAGATTTTAGGCCATGAAGCGACTGAGCAAGAGAAGCTAGATTTCTTTGAAGACTGTAAAGCAGCTGCAGGCGATGAAGAAACCTTTCAGCAAGAGTATATGTGCGTGCCTGTGGATGAGGCAAGCGCATGGCTCACATGGGATTTAATCACCAGTGCCGAGCATGAAGATGCTGGCAAGCCAGAGCTTTACCAAGGTGGCGATTGCTACATTGGGGTGGATATTGGTCGCCGTCATGACTTGTTTGTGATTTGGGTGAATGAAAAAGTCGGTGACGTTTACTGGACACGTGAAGTCATTAAACTTAAAAACGCTAGCTTTGCTGAGCAAGACGCAGAGTTAGACCGCGTATTTGATTACTACAAAATACGCCGTTGCTGTATGGATCAGACGGGTATCGGTGAAAAACCAGTAGAAGATGCTAAAGCGCGGCATGGTAATTACAAAGTGGAAGGCATTATCTTCACGGCACCAGTCAAGCAACATCTGGCCACAGTGATCAAGCAAGTATTTGAAGATAAGAAAACACGCCTGCCAATAGATAAAGCAATTCGTGAAAGCCACCATGCAGTGCGCAAGCTCACCACAATCGCAGGCAATCCACGCTTTGATGCAGACCGCACAGAAGTTGGCCATGCCGATGAGTTTTGGGCGCATGCGCTGGCAGAGCATGCAGCTGAAGAGATGCATCAGCCTTCAGCTGGTGAAACAACTGAGGCAGATATGGAAATTTATACGCCAACCAGAATGCAAGGCAGGCAGCACGGCAATATGTTTGCACGCACAAGAACGCGCTAGAAGCGATTATCTAAACCAAGTACGACTAATGACCGCAACGTAACCATTAAAACGCCGTATAAAGTTTTATAAAGCGTTTTTAAAGCCATTGAAATAGGAACCGAACATGAGAATTACAGAGATTTGGAATAAGTTGACAGGAGTTGCACCTGAAGTAGCTGGTGTGGTGAACGAAACGGCCATGCGCGAAGCTTACGGTACCACGATAGATGCAGATGAAGAAAACTGGCGGCCACTCACGGGCGATACCAAACGAGACCTCACGCCGATTACTCAAAAGCGCATGCGTGAAACTGCTTTGTATTTGTGGGAGGTGAATCTACTAGCGAACCGTTTAATTGAATTGCCGCTTGGTTACATTTTGGGTGAAGGCGTTAAGCTACATTGCGATGATGATGATAACCAGGCTATTTTAAAACGCTTCTGGCGTGACCCGATTAACCAGATGGATATGAAACTCACTAAAAAGGCGCGTGAGTTGGCTTTATTTGGTGAGCAGTGCTATCCGACATTTATAAATAAAGTCACAGGCCATGTACGCCTTGGGTATCTTGACCCTGCCTTGATTGAAACTGTAGTGACTGATCCTGATAATTCAGAGCAACCGATTGGTATTGTGACTTGCAAGGATAGCAAGGGTATTGCAAGGCGTTATAAAATCATAGTGAACGGCAGCGAGAATGTTTTCACGCAACGTACACAAGAGATTCGTACAACCTTCACAGATGGCGAAGCATTCTATTTCACCATTAACGATTTGAGTAACGGCAAACGTGGCCGTTCTGATTTGCTGGCACAAGCTGACTGGCTAGATGGTTATGATCAGTTTCTATTTGGTGAGTTGGATCGTGCGCAGTTTTTACGCGCATTTATTTGGGATGTTGAACTGAAAGGCGCTACGCCTGAAGAGGTTAAAATACGTGCTAAAGGTATCAGTCCACCCGCGCCTGGTTCAACGCGCGTGCATAACGATTCTGAAATTTGGACAGCAGTCACGCCGCAGCTTAACGCGCATGACTCTAGCGCCAGCGCTAGTTTATTCCGCAACCATGTATTAGGCGGCGCCACAATAGCAGAACATTGGTTTGGTGGCGGTGGAAACGTGAACCGTGCAGTGGGTGCCGAAATGGGCGAGCCTACCTTCAAAATGTTTGCAATGCGTCAAAAAACGATCAAACACATTTTAGAAAGCATCGGCATTTATGTGCTGCGCCAAGCCTCTTTAGCAAAAGGAGGTGCTGAACCAGACTTGGAAGATGAAGCTTTTGAAGTCGAGGCGATATTCCCAGAGATGACAGCCAAAGACACCAGCAAGTATGCAGCTGCGTTTCAACAGATAGTTGTTGGCGCTGCTATTGGTGTTGAAAAAGGCTTAATCACAGAAGAGACTGCTATTAAATTAATCAATGCAATTTCAGGTAGATTAGGTATTGAGATTGATGCAGCTGAAGAATTAAAAAATGCTAAAGACGCAGCGGCTAAAACCGAATCCGAAGACACATTTACCGAACCAGTCACCGAAGCTGAGTAGTCATGAATCAGCAAGAAAAAAAGAAAGCATTTGATCAGGAAGTAAAAGCAGTATTAAAGGGCAAAACACGTATCCAAGCTAATACGCGCGATGAAATTGTGCGCTTACTTAAAGTCGCCCAGGCGCAGATTATTGTCACTCTGCAGAATCAACCGACTGATTACCAACGTTGGTCATTACCTGATTTGCAGTTTGAAATTAACCGCATGCTTAAAGAATTTGGCGAAGCAGGTGCCAACGCTATTGGTAGCGCTGCAGGTGAAAGCTGGCAAGCTGGTTTAGATTTAATGGATAAGCCTCTAGCTGCAGCAAGCATTGTGGCTGCCCTGCCACATTTGGACGCTGGCCAACTTAATGCCATGCGCGCTTTCATGACTGATCGCATTAAAGATATTGGCGTGCAAGGCGCTAATAAAATCAATAGTGAGCTGGGATTGGTTATCATCGGCGCACAATCACCTGGTGATGCAATCAGTCGCGTAAAAGACATTCTGGGTGATCCATCAAAAAAACGTGCTACTACGATTGTACGTACTGAGCTTGGCAGAGTGTTTTCAAAAGCAAGTCATGACCGTATGCAGCAAGCCAGTAAAGCAGGGTTACCATTGCAAAAACAATGGTTGAGAAGTGGCAAGCTACACCCGCGTTTAAACCATAATATTGCGCATGGTCAAACTGTGCCAGTCAATGAACCATTTTTAATACCTGCCAGCAAAGGCGGCAATGCGATTCGCATGATGTATCCACATGATCCTGCAGCACCAGCTTCAGAAACAATTAACTGTGGCTGTGCATCAATTCCTAAAGTTGATTTTAGCCAGCCGATCACGCCTTCAGGATATATTTCAACAGTTAAAAGTACAATCTAGCACTCATTAGGTTACAGAATCGTGTAACAAAATACATGTCTATATGTATTAAACCTAGCCACTCATATCCATAAAAGTTTTAACACGCGTTAAAAGAAACGCTTGTCACATCTAGCTATTCTTGCACCTGACTTATTCAACTTAATTAAGTTTAATCATTTTCAGGAGCTAGTAATTATGACTGGTGAAGTAAAAAATCTTACCGCAGCGGATGCTGCAAAACTCGTTAAGCGTGAAGTGGTTGTTCCAGCCGACAAAGAAGGCGGCAAGCCAACCACTAAAAAAGTGGCGATTGAAGCAAATGAAGTTTTAGACTTCAAAGACTACGGTGATTATGTTGTTGTAGTCACTAAAGATGGTCAAAAATTCACAGGCGATAAGTAACTCGCCATCATGAATAAAATCCCAAAACAAGGTTTAACTGGTGACGTGTTGTTGCGTGAAGCCGTGAGTGAATACCGCGCTGTGATTGAACTGCTGCGCGGCGTACTGAACTCACGCTTTTACCCTACTGAGCCAGGGCGCTGGGTAAACCTTGAAGCGGTTTATCCTGACAACGTAGTCGTCAACACTGACAAAGGCCATCTCTACAAATTCACTTACACAATTACAGCTGATAACACCGTGGTATTAGGTGAGCCGCTTGAAGTTAAAACAGATTATGTTGCTTTGAAAGAGGCCTTAACTGAGGCCGCCATTACTGGCGACCAAGTCTTTATTGAAGCCGAAGGCGATGTAAGCACTGGCAAGTGGTTAATTCGCGTGATCAAAGCTGGCTTAAGTGGCAATAACAACTTTTACCCAGATGCTGTTTTACGTGAGGCTGTGCCATTGTTTGAAGGTGCCAGGGTATTTGAAAAGTCAGACGATGAGCATGTCGCTGGCAAAGGCAAAGACGTCAAGAATCTGATTGGCCGTCTAGTTTCCCCTAAGTTTATCGAAGGTAAGGTGACTGATTCTGGTGACATTGTTGCCACGTTTGAATTCATTGAGCCTGACGGTGTTACCGCCACTAAGGTACGCGAGGCCTATGCGCGTGGTATGAAAGATTTATTCGGCTTCAGCATTGATGCTAATGCCAAAGCCAAAAATGTGAAGCGCGGCAATATCAATGTGCGCGAAGCAGTCAAATTCACCAAAGTTTTATCTGTCGATTTAATTGTTGAGCCAGGCGCAGGTGGTCAACTAATTCGCATGGTTGAATCAGTAGCAGACCACCAAGAAACCCAGCAACAAAACCAATCCCATAATCAGGAGACCGATCCAATGAAAACCCGCATGTTAGAAGCGATTAAAGCAAAGACGCCAGCCGCGTATGCTTTAATTAACCCAGAAACAATCACAGATGACCAGTTAGAAGCTGCTTATCGTGAAGCAATTAAAGAGCCAGTGACTGCACCTGCAGCTGGTGATGCAGATGAAAAAATGCGTATGTTTGAAGCGCGTTTTGCAGCACGCACTACGATTGCTACCAGCACATTGCCACAAGCAGCTAAAGACAAATTACAAGCTGACTTTGATGGCCGTGAGCGTTTTACTGAAGCTGACGTCACCACAGCGATTGAAGCTGAACGTACATATTTAGGCAAGTTTACTGAGTCAGGCAAGCCAGTGATTAACTTTGGCGCAGGCGCACAGGTTGAAGACCGCTCTGTGCAAATGGCAGATATGCTAGACGCCTTCTTTGATCCAGCACATAAAAATCACCGTAACACACGCTCTTTCAAAGAGTGCTACATTGAAATGACAGGTGATAAACGCGTCACAGGCCGTTTGGAGGATGTTGATCAAGGCCGTTTACGTGAATCATTAGGCGTAGATTTCCGCGAGTCACTCACTTCAGGCTCATTCACAAATGCGCTAGGCAATAGTATTACACGCCGCATGCAAGCCATTTATGCGGGCATGACAGATTTACAATCATGGCGCAAAGTAACAAGTGTTACCTCAGTCAATGACTTCCGCACCCAAGAGC
>Ga0247839_1005936_pt1 | contig 14429 bp, 13 predicted proteins | sample LaCruzMarch2015__6_FD_192405 | JGI IMG/M metagenome (GOLD analysis project Ga0247839, IMG submission 192405) | Freshwater microbial communities from meromictic Lake La Cruz, Castile-La Mancha, Spain - LaCruzMarch2015_16m | ecosystem: Environmental > Aquatic > Freshwater > Lake | place: Spain...
GCCATCAAGTTTTTCAGTTCTCGGCCCAAGTCGTAATCTGACATTTGTGTGGCGATGGGCGCGGGCTGGGGCTGTGCGATGTATGCGGGATCCGCGAAAATATTGCGAACCACCGAGTTATTTGATTTCACAGGAGCACCGGGAGTGTTTGGCACTCGGGGTTTAGAAGGCGGCGTAGTTTGCTGATGAACATTTGCCCGCACACCGGCGATAGCGGACAGCAAGTTATTCAGCTCTTTAACCATGTCATGATCGGTCATTTGACTGGCGACGAGTGTGAGTTCGGGATTGATAATGGGTTCGGGTTCGATAGTGGGTTCGGGTTCGATAGTGGGTTCGGGTTTGATAATGGGCGCGGATTGAGTCTTCGGTTGGAGCATCTGGTATGCCCAGTCGAGAACAAACACCGACGCCGGTCCACCATCCTTACTCTTGGTGGAAATGGAGAACCCGTCGAACGGAGACTTGCTTAGATAAAACAAGCGTGACACCACAGGAGACGTGTCCTCGAAGATGATGTCAAATAGAAGCTCTGGAATACTCCACTTTCCCGCTATATCCAGTTTGAGATCATTGATGACGTCAAATGTAGCGTCTGTGAACCCGTCATTGGCACGTTGCAGAACCACCTTTTTTATCTTGCGCTCTGCGATATCATACAGAACGTTTGAAGCACGTTCGTATTCCGCGCGTTCGAGTTTGTACTTCTTGTTAGATTCCTTGGTGGCATTGATAGTTTGCTGAAGAAAGTTCATGATGGATTGTTATGTTAATAATTACACTCGCAATGTAAATATAAAACTCATGCTGTCGATATGTCATAATCCTGGGTCTAACAATAATGCATATACTCGTAGTACAGGTCCGGAAACTTCTTCGCCCGGTCTATGCGTTTCTTCCGGAAGCAAAACATGCAACATGAATTCGCATATATCACATGCATAGTGTATGCGAGTTCCGCTTTCGTTCTGTAATCTTCTTCGGCCTCGATCATGGCCAGATGTTTTTCGTATTTATCGAAGAACATTTTTAAATGTAATAAGATGATGCTCTGGAATATGCTCTGGGATATGTCATATATGCGTCCTGATACCGGGAACAAACGACACTTATTGATTAAACATAAATATGTGTTTCGCACGAATTATTGTAATTAATTTATAATCATCTACTATGTCGTCGCGTGTTCAAATTGCTCTTGTCAAGCAGCTGAATCGCCAGCTGAAGATCGCTGAACAAAAAGAAAATCAGCGTCTTCATAGGAAGCTGCGGCATCGTGTCAGGCAGTTCAAGATGGTCGATGATCATTTTGACGAGAGGCGCGACGAGATCGTCATTGGTTTCGAAAACTATCTCGAGCAAATAGCCGACGCTATTGCGATCAATAAAATGAGATTCGATCTTTGTATTGACGAGAAGAACGAATCCATTGTAGACTATGACTATGTCATTAACCACGAAACATTTATCGATGACACTGACGAGGTCGCGAAGAGATTGTATTCTGTCCAGAACTCTCTTTTGTTTTTTTCCGGGTTGTATCCAACCAGCAATATAAATACAGATAATACTACATTTTATTGTATTGTATTTGGCGTTCTTGCATATATGTGCAGTGTTCTACACTAATTTATTTTGGTGTGAGAGCACGGAGAACGATGGTGCTCACGCAATTTTTCTGTGTCGAAAACTTGCAGATCGCCACACGATCATAGTCACTGAGCTCTATTTTGTCGGAGAAGCCGACTCCATCTCTCACGAATCGGTTCATCTTTTCGATGAGTTCTTTCATCTGTTCGTTCTCAGAGTCCAGACCGAGCTCTTCGAATTTCTTTCTCAGTTCGATTACCTCTTTCAGGCGCACCTCGATAGTCTTCGTGGACTTCATTGTGTTATAGTGTATGTGTACATTAAGTTGTTATTTCCGTCTTCTCTGACATTCCTTGTAAAGCATTCTATATTACAACCAAATATGATTTATTTGTAACATTACAGTGATTGTGCAAACTACGACTTCATACATCAAGATAATCAACTGGTGTTCACCGGGTTTACGCTGTATCCTGTGGCGTAATACATCTGAGGCATCTGAGGCATCTGAGGCATCTGTTGATGAGGGTAGTAAAACTGCTCTGCCATATTTTGCATGTTAACTCTGGGCACATCGACCTTCTTCGGCTGGCTTATGTCGAGCAAGATGATGATGACGAACAACACCGCCAGTATCGCGAGCATTTTTTCTGGTGATGTGAAGATATCTTCGAAGAATCCCTTTATGTTATTTGCGGATTTGTTGCACATTCCCAATAGCTTTTTCTGTATCCTGACGTCCATCATGTTCCACACGGCGTTGATGCCCTTTTTGCGATACGCGTCCGCTATGAACTCCTGGACTTCGAACTTCGTGATTTTTCGTTCCTCCGGAATCACCATTATGGGAGGCTCGACATCCTTCACATCTGCAACATCCACGTCTTCGCCGAATATCTTGTCCTGAAAAGTCGTGCGTTTGTTTGCCGGCTTCTTACCCACGTCTTCGAGTGAATTCACTCCAAACGCATCCATCAACGTGGCGAACTGCATGTTTATTGCTACTGATGTATATTATTATTATTTTATTATTTTTATTATTTTTATTATTTTGTCGTTGGCAATGATCAATAACTTAATAAAGACTTCATATGACATTCATAGAATGAATACCGACATCTTGTGTAAAATTGCTTCTAGTATGGATAAATGTTCAGATGTTGCCAACTTTAGCGTGGCCGTGTGCGATCAGGAAGCGATTCGGCTGAGAAAACAACAGGAATACGACCGAATCTTAAAGGTAAAGATGCAATATTTTTGGTATGGCAGGCTGGCAGTGCTGTTGCATACACATAGACACACGTATTTCTGGGACCAGTTCACCCCGCGCGTGTTTGCCATCAATGACCACGTTCGTCATCAGTTTGCAAGTTATTTCCGCGGCGGTTGGGACGTAAGCGTCTGTGGCAGGAAACTTTACATGTCCACTCGTGTTCTAGATGAGATTGTTTCTATGACCATAGACCTCCATGCCCCCCACCACTCGATCCGTGTAAACGATCCATTCGCTTTCAAGTTTGACATCACCCATATGTCCACGCCCATAGACGTAGACTCCTACCGCCCCCGTGGCAAATACTCTAGTATTTTGTTTGCAATGTACGAGGCTCTCCGTGAAAAATCCGAGAAACAACGTGGTGTTTACACTTATTACCATGGGATAGTGTGGGACAAATTCGTCAGCTGGGAAGAAATGGAAGATATCTTCAAAAAATATCTGGCAGACGACTGGGAGTGTGAGGATGGTGTGTATTACCGTATATGCGGAGTGGGTGAGAGCAGTGTGTACTGCAAAGTACATCTTTCATCTTGGTCTATAAAACTTCGCACCAAGCACTCCCTCTGTTGGCTACGCCCCATCAGCGGAAGCATTTCGTACAACGGGTCACAACCGTCAACAAACCGTGGTTTCCGAGGGAACCTCGAAAGGAATCTATTCGATATTCTCCAGGAGTTCCACGAATTTGGAAACATTTTCCCTTGCAACCTTACTTTCCCAATCAACATAAAACTTCATGGTCAGCGGCATGTGTTTCCAACTTGGAGCGAACTGTCTAGATTGTCGGGCATTAGTATGTCAACTCTGAGAAAAATGTCAACCCCCTTGCAGCGCGGAGTGTTCATCGACTTTGATAGTAACACCTATCGCAGGAAAAGAATTTCGTTTGATGTATAATGCATGTCGTATAATACCCCAGAAAAACTTGTAAAGATATACTAGTTGCAAAAATGAACAGTTCAGCCGGAATACTTCCAATCAGCAGAAATGAGCACGGGGATGTAGTTTTTCTATTAGGTAAAGATTCTCGAGACGGTGTTTTCTCTGATTTTGGGGGGAAAGCAGAAGCGATAGACAACGGCGACCCCGTCAATACGGCTACGAGAGAGTTTTACGAAGAGACGCTCGGATGTCTCTGTAACTCACCCCATTCTATACGCGAGCGTGTTAAAAATATGTCGGTCATGGTACACGGTACTACCAAGAAGGGAAATGTTTATAGTATGTTTTTAATCGAAGTTCCGTATATTCCCGACCTGCCCCTTCGCTTTAAGAAGATTGTAAACTTCCTGAAATACAAAAACATAGGTTCTGCCTATATTGAAAAGTCCGAGCTAGCATGGGTGTCTCTGGAAGAAATGTTTAAAATCCCCAAAAGACAAGTATTCTCCGATACCATCGCGAGCAACGCAGCTGCATTGAGGAAAGTCACAACAGACCCCTGGCGTTCGTTGTTCGAGGAATGTGTGATACCGGTTATAATTTCCCCATCTAGGTCGTCGCCGCCCACTTCTGGCCTGTACAAACCCCCTCACCTCAATCGGCCGTATTGAAATGGTCATATTAACGACACAAACAACTTAAATGCGTTTTTTTAGAAAATATAATATATTGCCAATCAGTAATGACGGTGACACTAGGAAACACATTCGACACTCGCCCGGCCATGAGAGTATCAGGCGATGCGGGTGGTGTCGGTATCCAGCTCCCACAACGCTTTGCTGACAGGCAAAAGCCCTCCCACTCCGCCCCGTCCGTCGGCGACTCCGATTTTGGCGATGATATGGAATTGAAGGAGATGATGAAAGATATCGCCAATCCTAACAAGACCAGGAACATGGAAGACATGTCTTCTGACTCCGGCAGCGACGTATCCGCGGACTACGACGGCGACGGCGATATCTACAGTACGTCTAGTGGCTCTCCCGTGGAACGGCGTCGGTCTAGCTATTTCACCGAGGAAGAACAGCCGTCCCAGGGGTTTCTGACCATCGGCGACGAGAAAGCCGACATCCTGTTTAGGCTAGAAGTGCTTCGCCGTCAGGGTATTGAACCGCGGAAATTCAGTGCGCGCGATGATATTCGCGAAATGCGTGCGGAACTGAACCGCATTAAGACGCACCTTGAGCTAGACCGGAGTCTCAAGTTTTCTAGGAAAGCCGTGGTAGGTCTGGCATCCGCCTTGGAGTTTCTGAACGACAAGGTAGACGTGCTTGACCTAGAGCTCGATGGGTGGTCCGATCAGATGCACCAGGCAGTATATACGCAAAAGGATTATGACAGTATTTTCGAGGAACTTTTCTTCAAATACAGAGGAAAGGTCCAAACTCCTCCCGAGGTTCGTCTGCTTCTTACATTCGGCGCGTCGGCCCTGACCTTCCACATGAGTAACGTAATGGCCAAGAAGGTGGCAAAGACTCTGGAAGACGGAGACTCTTCTGGCGGCGGTGGCAGCATGATGGACAGCATCATGAAAATGATGACCGGTGGTGGTGGCGCGGGTCCTCAGATCCAGGCGAAACAGCCCGAACCCGTCGCGCCACCTCAGGCTAATTTCATGCAGCAGGCCCAGCAAATGCACACTCCTCCCGTGGCCAGGAAAGAGATGAAACCTCCTACCTTCCCTCCTCAGTTCGGAGTACCCGCCAACTTTACGGCCAGCCACATCGTCCCCGAACAGACGAACCTGAAACCCGACCTAAGGGATGCCATGGTACACATTCGCGATGACGAATCGGAGAGGCTGTCCGATATTCCGTCCGACCTGGAGTCTCCTCCACCGTCTGATTTCGGTTCTCCTGAGATGAACACGATCAAGGTCGAAAAGACGGCTCGCAAACCTCGCGGCAGAGCGACAAAGAAAGCACCGCCTCGTATTATTGAAATTTAAGTGCCATGAGCGTTCTTTGAATCATTTGTCGCTGTGTGTTACATGTCGACAAACGATAAATATTTTTGAAATACATAATAAATTATCAGTAGACCATGCCATTGGGAAAGCAAGCCCAGAATGCATCGCTCGCTACATCTGCATAAAGTCCGTGCTTGTTGGCAACATACATGCACACATCCGCGTCTCCTGCGTAATCGTTGTACGTCACTTCGAATTCATCATCGCCCACGAAGAATATCATCCGCGTGGTAATAAGACCATTGGCTTGCTGGATCTTATCAACGTTGAACGCCGTTATGTAAAGATTCTTCAGCGAACCCTCAAACAGTGGGATTTCGTTATACAGCACGGCGCTCGTGTTGACGAAGTTAAGGACACACCAGATAGTTGCGTGAATCTGGTTCCTGTTATCCTCGTCCTTGGCTTTGATTGCCATCTTGTAGATGTTCCTGGAGATGTCGGTGGGGAGGGTATCCATCTTTGGTATTGCGTGACAAGTATTTAATTTGTATTAAATTTATGCTCGATGTGTCCTTATATGGTATTTCCTTGCCCAGGGTCAAACGACATCTCTTCTCTTCCACATGGGGGTTACGTCACCCGGAGACCATGCGCGCGGTTTCAAATTTTGCTGAGCGAACGGACGACCTGCGTCGCTCGTGGTGGACAGAGCATCCGGTCTGGCAATGTCACGATTGAACCTATTTCCAGTCAATTGGTTAGTTGCGATGTTCAGCGCGCTTGTGGACGAGTATGGATTCTCGACGGTACTCTTGGTACCGAAACGATCAGCCTTGCCCTCCGTGGCGATGGAGCCAAAGGTTTGTTCGATGGGAGTTGACAGCATGTGGTTGAAGCCGTCGTACTTGTTCTTGTCGATAAGACCATATGCCCCCATAGCGGCCGGCTCGAAGACGTTGCTGGACCCTCCGGTCGGCCCAGCACCGGGAGTGTACCCACGGGACTGATCACCCATCTTGGCGAAATTTCTGGTCGGTGGCTGCAACTCAACAACATCGAGTCTCTCGGCAGCGCTGACGGTGGTTCCCGCACCACCTGTGTAGTATACGCTTTCGTAGGATTCGCGAAGAGTGGGTTCTGGGACGAATGCGGGCCGTGCTTCCCCGGATGATTGCACACCTCCATTGGGTCCTGCAGGCATCAAGTACTTGTTAACGAGACCTCTCTGGGTCTCAAGCGTCACGCTCTCGGGAGCTTCCGTTGCATATCCTCCTACTCCAGAGTACTGTCCACTTGTTCCGCTCATGTTGATCATAGGCGTCGTATCCCCTTCACCAGTACGGGGGCGGCCACGAGTCTTGTCAAGGTATCTCGCCTGCTGTGCCTCGACGATACTGTCTGATGGACCATTGTATCCGTCCTCGAAGGGGCGGAGGCCTGCGTATCCACGGGGTTGCTTTCCGTATTCCGTCCGACCTAGGATGGCGCCGTTCGGGGTTGCCAGCGGAGGGCGTTCGTCGTAAGGAATTACCAGGGCGCCCGGGTTGTGGTTTATGAGAGATATCTGCTGGACCTCCCCCTTTCCTCCCATAGTTGTTCCTCCGGATACGACTCCTCCTGGAAGCGTGTTCAGTTTGTATTCGTTGATGTTGAGAGGCATCTGTCTGTAGAACTGCTGGAAACCACCCGTGGCAGCTACTTCCGGTCCCACGCCAAGACCAGGGCCGACGCGAATTTGCTCAGCGGGAAGGACGTTGTTGTGAGTGCGTGCGGTGATGCTTCTGGACTTGGCCAGGTCGGCATCTCCGGGGGCATTTCCGACCGTTCCAGATGAGGACACTCTCCCCTGGGGGGTCATACCGAACATCGTATCGGCCTCTCTCTTGTGCTTGTAAGTGCCGGATACAGATGTCCCCTCCAGAACATCGCCTGTAAATAACTCCATCTTCCGTTGCTTATAATCCGTATTTGTGTTCATCGATTTTCCTGAAGTGAAATACGGCATCACCTCGGATGGCCGCATGTTAGGAGTGATGATTCCAGATTCCTTGGGCACCTGGGCCTGCTTCCACCGTTTCTCCGCCTTCTTCCTATATTTTCTCACCATGTCGGTCGGCTTCGTGTCGTAATCTTCGCGAACTCCGTTACCAGATCCAAGTATTCCTGCATAGTTGTTTCTATCCTGACGCGGCTCTCTTCCTTCTTGACTATTGTAGAGTCCGTAACCGACGATTCCAGCGATGGCGAGGAGTTCCATTTTTACTTATTATTATACAAATAATATTTTAAATTTTTAAATTACACATTCATTTCATCATTGCATTCAAATATGTTGTGTACAAAACAGATAACGACTGAACAACTAATACGACTTCCTATAACTCCGTTACATCAACCCCGAGTCTTCAAGTTGAAACGAGAAAGATTGTTGTAATATCCCGCATCCAGAATGGTCTGTTGCTTACCGGCGGGACCCGCTATCATATGCGCATCGGGCTCTCCCTGGACCTTACGAGTGACCTTGGGCATCGTAGGAGGCTTCACATAATATGCGGTCAGAGCATTGGTGACCTTCTCGACCTGCTTCGCGTTCTTCTGCAGGAACTGGCGATAGCTGCTGTCGCTGTCGACCTTGAACTTATCTTCGAGATAGTTGTTGTAAATACCGGAAGACACATAGTTGGTAACGAAATACCCTCCCTTTCGGGATATTTGAAGGGACTAGACTATATCTTAAGCATTCTAGAGTTTGTCTACACTCATCATAGAATACCCACCACCATTTAGTCGTTGAACCTTCCCCATAGACTCGACATATCGTCCGTAGGGGCTTGGCTGCGGATTTCCCATTGTTCATCACGCGAATTGTTACCATACCCGAGGTCCTCTCTCGGCCGGATGACACTTTCATGCCATCGTTGGTATCACGTACTTTAGGGGGTCCCCGCAATTTGATGATGTCGCAACTCATCGAGTCACTAACGTCTGCTTCTAGTCGGAAAGCTAACAGGGTTTTCCACGAGATATCCGTTTACTCGTGGCTGGACGTTTTTCATCGCAAACAATCACGATCTTCCATCTGCAAGCGCCGGCATTATACGAGAACCCATTTTGTGTATACTTACTAATAATATTATTTTATAAATATAAATGCGTTGGGATGACGCGAAGTTGTGTACTATTCTAGATCGACACGACTTGTTCTCCAGGAGCAAGCCCGTCCTAGAAAAGTACGAGGAATACAAGTCTGCATTGGAGCAAAACAAAATAAAGATCGAAGACGTTATCCGCAAGAATATGAAGGGAGCCGACATAAAATGGATGCGTAACGCATTCCCGTACGACGTCGATGAGTCCAGACACTACCTGATATGGAGCGAAGTGCCGCTGACCAAGGAAAAAATACACGAAGTAGCGTCCATGCACACTGGCACCATGGATTACTTTTGCTTCATAAATCCAGAAGAACTACAGAGCGTGACTGGCCTGTGGCATGCTCATTGTCTGGTAAAGCGTGGATAATTTGTCTTACATATAATTATATACAGTCGTGATGTTAACACCGAGTATTTCTGCTATGATTGATGCTGCGGCTTTTCTGCTCGGTGGATTGTAATCCCAATAAGACATAGCATACTCATAAGCCGTATTCAGTTCGTCAGTCGTAAACAGACGGCGTTCTGTCTTTGGTTTAGCCCCCGTCCGTCTCCAATAACTTAGCACGAGAGACCTTCCAGACCCGAATATGTTGCCAACTAGTTCCTCGACGAGTGTCCGTCGCATAAGGCCTGAAAAGTCCATTGACATCACCCAGTCAATCTCTCTTTCTATTTGTTTGTCGGAGCAATAACTTCTGCCATCTTGGTATTGTTGTCCAATGCGTTTCATATGGTCTTGAATGGTTGCATAAGACACTCCTAGTTTCTCCCCGGCTTTTGTTGCTATGAATAATTTTGAACGGTTTATCCCAAATTCCTGTTTAACTTCTTCTATTGTGTTTTCTATTTCTTCCGCAGATGCCGCAGTTGGGCCTATAAGTTCTCGCGGAGGTCGGTTCAATTGAGCCTGTCTAAGTTTCTCTAATGTTGCCGCATTTGGAGGGCCACCGTCTCCTCCTAATGTTAGATTATAACCAAAGTCCTTTACCGATGATTTCATCTCTGCGATTATGGATGTTTCCCACCTCCCGGCATCATATTGAGACCAGCACTTCATAAGAGTCGTAACCGTGATGTTTTCAAACCCATATTTGCGAATTGCGGCTTCTATCGCAAGACATTTCCCCTTGGCTTTTCTTGAGTTTTTGATATGTTGTTGGAATCTCTTGTATGCCGTATGACGAGTATATCCTACGTATACTTTATCAATCGGCGTTCTCAGTTCGTATACTTCAAAAGAATAAAATCCACTTTCGTTGTCTGGACCGTTACTGGCATATCCCATTTATGTAAATTTACACTGTCACAGATGCATTTTATAATCAATCTTGTCGATATGAAGACTTCACCGTATCGACAAACTTGTTTTTTTACATACACTAAAATTATTAACCGAACAGTTCCTTGGCATAAAGGTTAGCTTCAATGGAGGATTGCATAAATGGTCCCACATCCGCCTTAGGTATAAATGGATTTGCGCGGAGGTCGTAGTTAGCATTCTTGAGAGAAGAGCCCTGGGTGTTCACACCGACCCACTGAGTGGCGGTCAGGAAGTTCTGTGCCTGCAGGTTCTTGGGAGCAAATTGTGCGAAATCAGCGGCCTCGGGGGTGATCTTGGGCAGCAGCTGAGAAGAGGGGGTCAGCAGGGGCATGACGGGCTTCATCACCTTGGGGAGGGAGTCCTCTGCGTCCATGGTGTCGTCATAAGGCTCGTCCTCGGCGTCCTCGATGTCATCGTCCTCCTGGACGTACTCGTCATCATCCTCCATGTCCTCGTCCTCTGCGTCTGTATCCTCGGGATAGTACATGTCATCATCCTCTGCGTCGTATTCCTCACCCTCGGCGGAGTTCATGTATTTCTCCAGAGCCTTGTAAGGCATGGGAGGGGAGATTTTCTTCTCGCTCATGTTTTTCCACAGCATGAACCCCACGAACACAATTGCGAGCAGGGCCAAAATCTTAGCCATGTTAGACATATCCATCGTATTGTATTACTATGATAATATATTATATTTTTTTTTATTCAGAAAAAATTCTACGCGAAATCTTCCACATAATTATTTTTTTTCCTTTCGCGAGTGGACTTGATCGAACATTTGGGAAGTTTGACGAGTTGCGTCTGGACGAGAGACATTACCGAACCAAATTCGACAGACCCGAACCACACTCCGGAAATTTTCAAAATGCATCTGACCTCCGCCGGGGTGCAAAAGGTGCTATCGATGAAATCTCCCGCGGTGTCAAATGCTGCGAAGTCGTCCGAAATCTTAACTTTCTGTGTATCTGATTCCAGGAACGACTTGAACCCACCATCGAGTGCATCATCGTCGATGCCATTTTTGAACCACTTGTCCTTGTTCTCCTTCGTGAGTCTGAGCATGTTCTCCTCGTGATTCTTTACAAACTTGGCAAACCCGCCGGACACTCTGACAATCGTGGAGTCTCCCGAGATGGGTTTCATCAGTTTCACTACGGGTGTCTGGATCAAAACTGGCTTCCTCAGAGGAGCAAAGTATACACCGTTTTCCTTACGCAATTCGCCAAACTCGTACTCCATCTGAGCATCTTTATAGTATACTATGTCGTCCTCTACTTCTTCTGCTATAGTTGCGACTTTTTCGGGCGTGGCGAAATCCGCGTCTGCCTCGCTCACGATATCACCGTTATCCTCAACATGAACCTCGACACTATCGTTGCTCTCTTCGATCTCAATGTCATCTATCAAAGTACTCTCCTCAATGTCATTGTCACTATCTTCCTCGACAACGACGACTTCTTCTTTAACTACGACGTTCCCGGGAGTATCGCTGAGTATAATGACATCATCCTCCTCGACTACGGCGTCTTCTTCAACGTTAACTACAATGACCTTTTCAGTTTCTTCTATCGAAACGAGGTCATCGTTCTTGTTTTCGTTCCAGTGTTCAATGTTATCTCTTCTCAGTATCGCATCTACTGTTTGACCAAAGCGCTTGCTGAGAGGACCGGGGCTTTGAGCTATAGTCGCCATTACAATCACGGCGTAATTTTTTTTCATCAATTTTACACACTAAAATAATCTTTGATTTAGATATATGTCTTCTAAGTCTTCTAAGCGAATGTCCGTGACCAGGCCGGTAAAAGGAGGATTGTTTCCGTTGAAACCTCGCAGACGTTTTGCGAAGTCTCCTGCATACCAGTCTCCTGCGAAGACGACTGACCGGGAAGAAATCCCACAGCCTAAAGATTATCGTTTTGCCATCGGCGAGACGGTGATAATTTATTTTGACGATCGTGCTAAGCGTATCATAGGGGTCCTCCCATGGAAGAACTCGAAGTCTCCGCTGAGCAAAGTCTCCACGTATGGTAAAATCACCCAAGCTTCAACCGACAAGGCTACCGTCGCATTTACTAGACCATCGGGCTCGTTCAGCGCTCGTCTTAAATCGGACACTCCCATGAGCGTCGATGGTGGGTTTCCCCTGTTCGCGCTTCTTAATTCCAACTTCGTGGCCACCGACGTGGAGAGATTTGACACGAAGTCGACGAGGTCCGTCGGAGAAACTATCAAGGTATACTTTGACCCCATATCGGGCAAGGCGGTCGAGGAACCTACTATATATTCGGTTCTTGGTAAGATAGTGAAGCCCGGTGTTGTAGAGGTTCCCAAGGTGGTAATTAAAACGGTTGTGGTGAAGGGAAACGTCCCTAAGGGAAAGCGCATCGAAGTATTTCTCGAAGACGGTAAGGTATCCTTGAGAAGGATGAGTGATAAATCTGTACGCGTGCCGGGGACTGTCATCGACTCAAAAGACGGTGTTTCGACGGTGTCCTACATGGAGCCTAGAAAGAACGACGGACAATATGTGAAAAGATATTCTCCTACGAATATTACTGGCCAATTCGTGTCGGACCCGAGATTTGTTCGGAGGTTGTCCCCCGACCAGCAAAGAGCTATTGCGATGTATAAGCCGCCGGTTCCTCCTGTGTGTGTTGGGGAGACTTTTAATCCTCGGTCTTCTGACAACTGCTTCGTAAAGGGAGTGGAGCAAAGATTGGCACCTATCATCGCCGAGAAACGCAAATTCAAAGGCACTGCCGGCGCCAATCCTCAGTGCGACTTCTCGATTCCCAAGATAGGGGCGCATCAAATGGCCGTCTACGAATTTGCCCGGATCCTTGCCAGTCGTTCTCCTAAGGAAATCGGCGGGATCCGCGGAATGTTGTGCTTCCACAGCGTGGGTAGTGGGAAGTGTCTTCATCCCGATACAGATGTGATTACATATTCGGGAACAATAATAAAAGCAAAAGATCTTCGTCCTGGGATGGAATTGATGGGGTTGGACTCTACTCCGAGACGTGTTTTAGATATTGGTAAAGGTCACGAGATGATGTATGAAATCACCCCTATAAAAGGAGAACCATGGAAATGCAACGAAACTCATGTGTTGAGTCTTCAATATAATGAACAGGGACGAATTCAAAAAACACCATCTAACACATATTTGGTGAAATATCACGAATATACACCAGATGGCCGTGGTGTATTCAAAATGCCGACTGTAAAGACATTAATAGAAGCTGAACGTATAGTATCTAATTTGAAACCCAATCATATAGTAGACATACCATTAAATGAATTCTTAGAACTTCCAAAATACGTTAAAGACGCCCTGAAATTATTCAGGTCAGGGCCCATATCATTTTCAAGAAAAAATGACCCGCTATTTGATCCTTATGTTCTTGGAGCGTGGCTTGGAGATGGTTCATCTTACGGTGCTAGAATAACAATACATGCGAAGGAAGGTGTTTTACTTGATGAAATCGCAAAAAGAATTCGTCGATACGGGTTAATACCGCGAAAAGGCGAACTGGTGAATAAAACAAAATGCAATTCATACTATCTTACAAGGCCGGAAACTAACGACATGAAAGGGAAGTATGGATCTAATGATTTCTTAACGACTCTGAAAAATTACGACTTATTGGCAAACAAACACATCCCAGGTGATATAAAAACTGGCAGTATTTCGACTCGTTTGCAAGTTCTAGCGGGTCTCCTTGACACAGATGGTTATTTAGGCGGCAATTGCTTTGAGATAACTCAGAAAAACAAGAGACTCGCAGAAGACATTGCATTTGTAGCAAGATCCTTGGGGTTTGCTGCATATATAAAACAAGTGCAAAAATCATGCATGTACAAAGGCGAAAAGAAATGTGGGACATATCACAAGATCAGCATAAGTGGAGAAGGACTTGAGAAAATACCGACAGTGTTAGATCGTAAAATTGCAAAGCCAAGGCAACAGGCGAAGGATGCTAGAAGAACGGGTTTCAGTGTGAAAAAGCTCGGCGTCGGGGAATATATAGGACCTGTCCTGGACAAAGATCACAGATATCTACTTGGGGATTTCACGGTTACTCATAATACGGCCACATCGCTGGGTGTTGCCCTAGCATTTTGGGGCACGAAGCGTAACATAGTCCTCGCGACGACTCCTGAGAACAACAGGGACAACAACGCGCATGTGTACACGGAAAACCTGTTCAAATTTTATCCGGACCACGT
>Ga0247839_1005960_pt1 | contig 14379 bp, 5 predicted proteins | sample LaCruzMarch2015__6_FD_192405 | JGI IMG/M metagenome (GOLD analysis project Ga0247839, IMG submission 192405) | Freshwater microbial communities from meromictic Lake La Cruz, Castile-La Mancha, Spain - LaCruzMarch2015_16m | ecosystem: Environmental > Aquatic > Freshwater > Lake | place: Spain...
TTCGGTGACAGCATTTCGGTCGGTGCCAGCGCCAGTGGGAAAAGCTTCCGTGCACCGTTCATGCCGCGCTGGGGCGATCTGGTGGCGGATGAACTGCATCGTTTCTATGGTTCGGAAATTAATTATATCAATCCGTCACTGGGCGGCATGCGGTCGGACTGGGGAAAAAATGTTGTTGATGGGCTGGTTTCGTTTGAGAAGCCGGATCTGGTTGTTCTGGGATTTGGAATGAACGATGGCGGCGTTCCTTTCACGGTGGAACAGTTTGTTGCAAATACCCGGGCCATGATGGAATCGGTTCGAAAGCAGAACCCGGCGGCGGAGTTCATCCTGTTGATGTCTTTTCAGCCTAACAGTAAGTGGCGCAGTCTGGAGCCGATGCCTGGCTATCTCGAAGCTTTGAAAAAAATGGAAGGGCCGGGCGTTGCGGTTGCGGATGTCTGGTCGACGCACGGCTATCTGCTGGCGCACAAAACCTACTGGGATATGACCGGTAATCATGTCAACCACCCGAATGACTTTATGGTGCGGATATATGCCCAGACCGTGCTGGTGGCATTGGGAATAGAATAATTTGCGAAAGGATAAGGATTCTTATGACGAAGACAACAAACACAATCTGGATGATCGTGCTGCTGGCCGTGTTTTCCTGCACAGCAGAGGACTTCGCCGGACCGATCTCGGCCGAAGTGCAGGCGGTGAAGGACTATATTCGCGCCGGCTGGCCCGGCACCATCCGCACAACCCAGCCGGGGGTATCCAAAGAGATAGCCCTGCCAAAATCATTTACCGTTCCTACAACCGATAAAATCTTTCACAACTTTTTTTATTGGGACACGTATTTTACAACCATCGGATTGGTGCATGACGGGCAGACCGAGGTGGCGTGTAACAATACTGAAAACATGGTTTATCTCATCGAGAAGCTGGGTTTTGTGCCGAACTCCAATCTGATCGGGAGGGACAACCGCAGTCAGCCGCCGGTCGCGGCCCTGCAAATAGAACTGTGTATGCCCTATCAAACCAATCGCGAATGGCGCGTTCGTGCTTATAATGCGCTGGAACAAGAGTATGCGTTCTGGATGACGTTCCGCGCATTTCCTGACGGACTCAATCATTACGGCGGCAACGCGACGCCGAATCAATTGAAGTCGTTCAGCAAGGGAGTTTCGTCGCGCCTGCCCGATATGCCGGAAGAGCCGGTGGCTCGCGGACAGTTTGTGAATCAGGCGCTTGCCGTGGCGGAGAGCGGATGGGATTTCACGCCGCGATGGGAAGGCCGGTGTTCTGAATTTGCTGCGGTAGACCTGAACAGCCTGCTGTACGTCACCGAACGGGTGGCGCGCGATCTGGCGAAAGAGCTGAACAACGGGCAGGAAGCCAAATGGCAGGAACGGATGAATCACCGCCGTGAAACGATGCGACGTCTTATGTGGGACGGCGAAAAAGGAATCTTCCAGGATTATGACGAAGCCAACAGTCGAACAGCCGCTCTTGTTACGGCTGCAAGTTTCTTTCCGTTGTTTTGCGGAATAGCCGACGCTAACGAAGCGAAGAAAAGCGCCCAAACATTGCTTGCGGCGCTCGAAACTCCGCATGGCATCGATACAGCAGTCGCCGGGCCGCGCAACCAGACTTATCAATGGGACAGCCCAAATCTATGGCCGCCGTTACAGTGGGTGGCGGTGAAGGGCTTGCTTGCCAGCGGCCAGAGGGAAGCGGCTATCCGTTTAGCTCGCAAATATGTGACCACCGTGACGCAAAATTTCAAAGCCAGCAATCATCTGTGGGAAAAATACAATGCCCGCACCGGAACGATTGATGTTAACGACGAATATGAAATGCCTGTTATGCTGGGCTGGACGGCCGGAGTGTTTCTCGCTTGCTGTGATGTGGCCGGTTACTGAAAGCCGGCCGGTTACTTTTCCGCTTTTACCGCAAACGCATAGCTGCCTGATTCGACAGCCAGTAAAGCGCGACCGTCTTCATACCGCAGAAACTTCGTGCTGGTAACATCAGCAAGTGGCTTGCCGCCTTCGGTGATATCGTCTGCCGATTTGGCCGGCAGGCTGACTGTGGCCGTGGTGTTCGCCGGAATGACAACATTTACCAGCAACCTGTCATCAGCTTTTTTCCACTCGCTGGAAATCTCACCGCGAATGCTGGTGAAACGTGTCTTGGCGAACGTGAGTTTTTTGTCGACTGCCGGCGCGATGGTGATTTGCTTGTAGGCTGGCGCGGCGTTGCGAATGCCGCCGATATTCTCGACCATCCAGCCATAAACTGCGCCGAAACTGTAATGTGCAAAAGAATTCATACCGGATTTTTCGAAACCGTTTTCCGGAGTCCAGCCGTCCCAGCGTTCCCAGATTGTCGTCGCACCGTTCTTGATGCTGAAACCCCACGACGGAAACGTATCTTGGTGGACAAGCCGGTACGCGACATCGTTACGGCCGATTTTCGCCAGCACGAGCATCAGATCTTTTGTGCCGACGAATCCGGTAGTGAGATGCCAGTCGTGGTTCTTGATGTCTTCGACGAGATAATCTGCGGCACGCTGCGCGTTATCGCCTTCGACAAGATCATACGCCAGCGCGAGCACATAGACGGCCTGCGTGTTGCCTTTAATACGGCCGTCTGTGCCGACGAACGCTTTGTTGAACGATTGCTTGATGCGCTTAAACAGCTCGTTGTATTTCGCCGCGTCTTCTGTCTTGCCGAGCACTTCGGCGGCGCGTGCGACCAGTTTAGTGCTGTAGGCGAAGTAGGCCGTGTAGATCACGTCCTTGGGCGTGTCAGCTTTGATGCTCACCCAGTCGCCGAAGCAATGGTATTTCCCCGGCGGCAATAACTTCGGAGTGCTGCGGTTCCGGCAAAACTCGATGAATCGGCACATCGAATCGTAATGCTGTGCCAGCTGGCGCTTGTCGCCATAGACTTCGTAGATCGTCCACGGACAAATCACACCAGCGTCAGCCCAGGCCGGACCGCCGTCTTCTCCATTTGTTCTAAGCGGTCTGACCGGAGCAACTTTTGGAAACTGTCCGTCGTCGCGCTGGGCATCTTCCATATCCACCAGCCATTTGGTGAAAAAGGCCTGCACATCTGTATTCAAGGTGGCGGTGCGAATGTATACCTGTGCATCACCGGTCCAGCCCAGGCGTTCATCGCGCTGAGGGCAGTCGGTTGGAATGTCGATGAAGTTAGCGCGCTGCGTCCAGTAGATGTTGTTATAAAGCTGATTCAGCATCGGATCGGAGCATTCAAAAGAACCTGTCACCGGCGTATCGCTGCTCAGCGCCACGCCGACGACCGTGTCCTGATCCGGTTTTTCCGTCAGGCCGGTGATTTCAATGTACTGGAATCCGTGGAAGGTGAATCGCGGTGTCCAGACTTCAACGCCGTCACCTTTGCAAATGTAAACATCGGTGGCGTTGGCGCTGCGGAGGTTGATGGTGTAAATTCCGCCGTCAGGCGCAAGCCGCTCGGCATGGCGCAAAGTAATTTTCTGTCCAGGCTTCCCGTGAACGGTAAGTCGCGGAACGCCGGCAAAATTCTGCCCGAGATCAAGAACGTAAACGCCGGGCTTCGGTTCGGTGATGGTCCTGGCGCGGAATTCTTTCACGGCCACGACCGGCGGCGCGGGATGCACCTGAACGACCGGATTCAAATTGGCGCCGGTATCCACGGAGGCCCATGACTTGTCATTGAAGCCGGGTTGATCCCATCCGGCAATTTCTTCACGGGCATCATAGGTTTCGCCCTGCAGAATATCCGCGCCGGTAATCGGGCCTGTGCCAGCCTTCCAGTCCGGCCCGGTGGCGACAACCTGCCGCGAACCGTCGGCAAATTCGAGAACGAGCTGGGCGAGGACTCGCGGCTGGGTTCCGTAATGATCGCGTTTCCGGAACCAGCCGATGTAACCGCTGTACCAGCCGTCCGACAGGATTGCTCCGAGGGCGTTATTTCCGGTGCGGATTAACGATGTCACGTCGTATGTGCGGTAATAAACGCGCTTGCCGTAATCCGTCCAGCCGGGATTAAAATAGTCATCACTCACGCGCTGACCATTGAGATGCAGGTCGAACCATCCTAGCGCGCTGCCGTAAAGCGTGGCGCGTACCACCGGTTTGTTCACCGTGAATCCGGTGCGCAGATACGATGCCGGCGGCATGATGGTGTCTACCGCCTTGAGTTTGCCCCATGGAGCGACGCCATGTTCGCCCAGCGCGCGGCAGGCTGTCCAGGTGGTGCGGTTGGTGTTAGCGGCGGTTGCGGATGACAACCAAGATGCGTCGGTAACGCACGTTATTTTTTCTCCACTCTTGGTTGTGACGGAGAGTTTGAGTATCAGCCCGGCCGAGCTCCCAACGGTGTTATCCACGGTGGCGCGGATTTCATTTGTGCCATCCTGCAGGAATGGAAGTGGATTTAAACGATAAGCCTTCAGCGGTTCGCCTGTTTCGGCGGGGCCGCTTAATCCGGCGCGCTGACCATTCAGTTTGACGGCAAACGTATTGTCTGCTGCGACCAGCAGTTCTGCTGCAGTAATCTCGCTGACCGGCGGCATGTTGACTGTGGCGCGAAAATCGCGCTTACCGATTGGCGGATTGGTTGACGAGCCTTCGTTGAACCAAATCCACTGTGCGTCTTCAAATTGCGCTTCAGGTAATTCGATCTGCCGCAGTTTATCACAGCCGATCCACTGTGCCTGCCAGTCTGACGGTTGCAGCAACCCAACTGACCACAGCGCCGGTTTACTCCATGATGATTCCTTGCCGTGCGCGTCCCACACTTTGACTTTCCAGAAACAAGGCTGGCCGGAGGGTAGCGGCTTGCCGGCATAAACGGCGCCGATGGTTTCATCGCTTGTGACTTTGCCGCTATCCCATAAATCGCCGGTATCTTTCTTTAGCGATGCTTCGCTGCCAGCCACCAGAATCCGGTAAGCCGTCTGCCGCTGCCCGCGTTCTCCAGATTCGACAATCCAGCTCAGACGCGGTTGCGCTTCGCCGATACCCAGCGGATTCACACGGTATTCACACCGCAAATATGCCGGCCGCAGATCGGCGCCGGAATAGGGCCTGTTCTCTGGTTGAGGTGATGAAGGCGGCGGAGACATTGCTATCGCGGGTTGCGCCAGAAAAACGGCGGCAAAAAGCGTCATCACTGCGAAATCAGTTTTAGATAGTTGCATATCAATCTCCGTTTATTCGACCGGCAGCTTCAGTTCGGCCCGTTCCAGCCCTTCTGCTGTTGCCTGAATGATGACAGAACCTTTCCGCCGGTCCGAGCGCACAATCAGCAAAGCTTGTCCGTTATAAGCAGAACGTTCGTCGGCCTGCCAGAGTTCACTGCTGTTCATGTTGCCATTATCTACGCCGGTGTTGGTTCCGGCTCCGGTTACCGTGAAGTGTATTTTCTGTGAAGCATCCGGCACGAGAATCCCGTTGGCATCGACCACTTTTACGAAGATGTGCGCCAGATCAAGTCCGTCGGCTTTCAGCGTCGGACGGTCGCTTTCCAGAACCAGCCGGACCGCTTTGCCGGCGGTTTGCAACTGATGTTCTGCGATGACTTTTCCGTCACGATAGGCGACCGCTTTGATCACGCCCGGTTCAAAAGGAACGTTCCACACCATCTTCATTTTTTTGCAGTCGGCCATTTTCTGTTTTCCGAGTGAACGTTCGTTCAGGAAGAGTTCGACGGTGTCGCCGTTGCTGTAGGTGGAGACCTTGTTCGTTTGTCCTTCCGGCCAGTTCCAGCTGTCAGCAAGGAATTCCCAGTTCAGGTTAACGTCGTTCCACACCACATTGTTTCCGGGATTCGGCGACTGCACAGTGACGTGAACCATTGGTTTGTCGGAATAGAACGACTCCACATAATAGGAGGCTGGTTTGCGGAATCCGGCCAGATCGATGAAGCCGCGGAACCAGCCTTTGCAGGGCCAGCCGAACGACTCACCGATGTAGTCAAAGCCGCCCCAATAAAACTGGCCGACGGTGTAACTGTGGTCGTAATCAAACCAGCTGTCGCCGCCGCCGTTCGTTCCGGATTCACTCAACAGGAAAATCAGCTTGGGATATTTTTTATGATCTTTGGCGAAAAACGACTGGGTGTAGTTGCAACTGACCACATCCATCTCGAAGCTCATTTCGGCCGGTTCGCTGTTTTCAAACAGAGTTTTCGGCTTCGCGTTGTACCGGACTCCTTTGGCTCGCGCCGGGAAAAGTCCGCAGGTGACGGCCCGTGTCGGATCGATACTTTTTATCAGGTCAGCCATCGCTTTGTACTGCGCGACCCCGAAGTCAGCCGAGGACATTTGATAATGGTATTGCTCGTTGCCCACGCTCCAAATAAAAACCGATGGATGATTGCGATCCCGCAGAATGAATTCTTTCAAATCTTCCGGCCAGGCCTGGGCGAAGGGATGCTCCGGCCCGGTGAACTGATCTTCCCATTTGTCGTACGCTTCGTCGAAAACCAGGATTCCCATGCGGTCGCACTGGTCGAGCAGGGAAGGGTGGTAAGGGTTGTGCGCCAGACGGACGGCGTTGCAACCCATCGCTTTAGTCAGCTCCAGCCGCCGCTCGAAGCCGCGGTCAAACGCCGCCGATCCCAGACAGCCGAGATCGTGGTGGTAGTTGATTCCTTTGGCGTTAACTTTCTTTCCGTTGAGCAGCAGTCCTTGTTCTGGCGTGAATTCAATGGTGCGGATTCCGAAGGTTGTTTCCACGATGTCGACCAGTTTCCGATTTGCTGCTACCCGGCTGACGGACTTGTACAGATTCGGAGTCTCGGTTGACCAAAGCTGAGGTGTGTCGACCGACAGGTCCTGCTTGAAGGTGAACGATTCGCCAGAATTTAAACGTTGGGTTTTGCTTTCGGTGGCAGTCAGCTTTCCAGATGGATCGCGGATTTCTGTAGTCAGTGTGATATCGCTCGCGGCGGCGCTACTGTTGGTGACGACGGTTTCGACATGAACATCCGCCTGTTCCTGTCCGATTTTTGGTGTGGTAATCCAGGTGCCGTAAAGCGGGATGTGAACAGGATCGGTCGCGACCAGATTAACGTCACGGTAGATTCCGCTACCAGTGTACCAGCGCGAACTGCCGACGCGGCTATTGTCCGCCCGCACCGCCAGCACGTTGGTTTCTCCGGCAGGCCTGAGAAGAGCGGTGATGTCGAAACGAAATCCGAGATAACCGTTATAGTTTTTTCCAAGGTGCTTTCCGTTCAGCCAGACATCGGCCGCCGTGTAAACCCCACCGAAATCCAGCGTGAACAGTTTCCCCGGCTCCGGAGAGACAAATGTTTTGCGGTACCAACCGATGCCTCGCTGACGGAATCCCATGGATCCGCCCTGAACCACCTTTTCATCAAACGGTCCGTAAACCGCCCAGTCATGCGGCAGATTAACCGGTTTCCAGTCGGCATCATTGAAATCCTGAGCCTGTGCTCCGACGGCGTCGCCTAAATAAAACTTCCAGTCGAAATTCAACAGCGTTTGTGTCCGTGCTTCAGCAACGGCTCCGGTTAGGCCGGCGAGGCAAATAACAGCATATAGCATTTTTTTTAGATACATTGGGGCTCCCTCTTTCTTGTCTCGTTCAGGACTGCTTAGTGAAAAAAATAAAACAGAACGCATTAACCCGAAGGTTTATTCGGCGTTCTTTTTTTCTTTGGCGGCAGGTTTCGCGGGATCATAAGCCGGATTTTGTTTCGGCATAAGCGCGTTCACATCCTTGCGCCAGACCGCCAGAAGATTCTGCAGTTCCAGCACTTTATCGGGATTCGCGGCGGCAAGATTCGTCTTTTCGCCGAGGTCATCGCGCAAGTTGAAAAGTTCGCAACTTCCGTCCTCATACCATTCGATGAGCTTCCAGTCGCCGTCGCGCACTGCGCCGCTGGGATATCCTCCCTGATTGCCATAGTGCGGGTAATGCCAGAAGAGCGGTCCGCGTTTCAATTCGCCGCCTTTAAGTAGTGGTACGAGACTGACCCCATCACGGTGCTGCTGCGGATTCAGCGCCAATCCAGCCAAGTCGAGTATCGTAGGATAGAAGTCTGTGCTGACAACCGGTGTGTCACACACGCTGCCAGGCTTCGTCACGCCAGGCGCACGCATAATCCACGGTTCGCGAATGCCGCCTTCATAGAGCCATCCTTTACCGCCACGCAGAGGCAGATTGGATGTCGGCTGTCCCTCCGAAGTGGAGAGTCCTCCATTATCGGACATGAAAATGACAATGGTTCGTTCGGCCAGACCGGTGCGATCAAGAGCATCCAGCACGCGCCCGACGGCCGTATCCATCTGTTCGATCATGGCGGCATAAACGGGCTGGTTTTGTACAAGACGAACTTGGCGTTCGTGTTCTTTCCCCCAAGAGTCCGCCGGCGCAGAGGCCTTTTTCTTTTCGTATTTTGCGACGAGATCCGCCCGCGCCCCGATTTTAGTATGTACAGCGAGAAACGGCAGATAGGCAAAAAACGGTTTGTCTTTGTTTGCTTCGATGAACCGTACCGCCTCATTGGCGATGCGGTCTGTCGTCTTAGGGTCATCTTTAGGATCGGGCGGCGGCACATCACTCGGCGGATAATAAAACTGACCGGAGCCGCTCAAGTTGGGACCGAAGCCCTGTCCATTCGGCGAAAATTCGCCCGCCCCGAGGTGCCATTTACCCGCAAAGAAATTCGTGTAGCCAGCATCACGCAGCGCTTCGGCCAAAGTGACTTCTTCCAGTGCGAGTTGGTTGCGGTTAGGCGCAGGCAGCAGTCTGACGGCCTTGTTGCCTCCGATCCAATCCGTTATGCCCGTTCGCGGCGGATACTTTCCGGTCATGATGCTGGCCCGCGTAGGCGAACAAACCGGGCAGGCCGCATAGCCGTTGGTGAAGCGCATCCCCTGCTTGGCGAGCGAGTCTATGTTGGGCGTTTCATAAAACGTCGCCGGGTTGTTCGCGCCGATATCCATGTATCCGAGATCATCGGCCAGAATGAATACGATATTCAGTTGTTGCGGACTGTTCTTCGTCGCAGTTGTATCTGCCGGGTCTGCTTTCCCAAGTATTGGAAAACCTAGTGTCGCCGCGCCGAGGCTGGTTCGCTTCAGAAATTCATACCAATTGACCATCTTCATATTTTTTGTCGTTCCTTAATTTTGCGGGGAATATTTTACTCATGAACGCTGATTCTATAGAAAGCCGCAGCGCCATCCGGCACCGGATTGGTGTAGACATTCTCTGGCGGCGTGGCGGGCAGATTGGTCGCGCCGGCAACGGCGGCGAAAGACTGAAGTAAATTGGTGGTCCGGCTTAGATCGTAAAAACGGTTCGAAGCGCTCGACCAGCGGATGATAGAGCCCTGAGCATTCATGCGGTTTCCGGTAATACGGAAATTTGAGGCGGAATTGGTCGGATTGGTTCCGGCGATATATTCCTGCCAGGTCAACAGACCGTCATCGTCCGCATCCGCGATGGCATCTGAATTGAAGTTGGTCAGACCGTGTTGGGCCAACCAGCCGTGGGGTGTGGATGCCGGGTCGTTCGCAACCCCTGTAACCGCGAGACTGCCGGGGCCGCCGTAGGTGCCGGTACCGAGCGCATCAAGTGCGGCGGCATCGTAGATTCCGTTCGTCAGCCAAATGGTTCCGCCGTTCAGCGAAAGACAGCCGATGGTTTCTGCTCCGGTGAAGTCTAGTGTCAGCAAGACATTGGTTTCTAATAACAGCGTCGCCTGGTCGTTGATGGTCGTATTAGTTTGCAGAATCAATGTTGCACCGTTTGCCACGGCAATCTTGCCAGCGCCCAGTGCGCTGTCTGAGTTGGCAAGCAGGGTGCCAGCCGAAACCATTGTTCCTTCGGCATAGGTGTTCGTGCCGGAAAGCACCAAAGTTTCCGTACCCGCTTTGGTCAGGCCGCCGTTGGCGATCGTGCCGGCAATCGTGTTGGAGGCAGATACTGTGATTATCCGCGAGCTAGTGCCAAGATCCCAGGCTCCGCTCCAGGAGTTGGAATTGCTGGTGCCGGAAAATGTAAAATTGCCGTTCACAAGCACCGGATTGTCCAAAACGGCCAGCGAGTTATTGCCTTTGTTTAAAGTAACACCGTCACCAATGGTAAGAAGCCCTCGGCCGAATACGGTGTTGCCGGCACCAAAATACCGGATGGTTCCGGCGTTCACAGTCATGCCGCCGGTAAAAGTATTGTTGCCAGAGACAATCCACGAACCGCTTCCGTTTTTCACCACGGCCATGTTTCCTCCACCGGTGCCGTCTGAGATTGCTCCGGATATCTGGTTGGCTGGCGGGGTATTGCCCACCGAAGTGCTCGAACCATCCAGATAAAGCGTAGTGGTATTTCCGGACAAAGAGACTCCCGACACACTGCCAAGTGACAGTCCGCCACCTGTGGTCGAAGACGAATCGTTGCGGAAGGTTGCCGATCCGCCATTGCCCGTGATTTCGATGGCTGAGCCGATCTTATCGTTATGTCTGCCTGTTCCGGTAATGGTTTGAATTATGCCGCCGTTGCTTAGTTCAAGACTGCCGCCGCTGAGCGTGTAGCCGTTCGTGGAAGCGTTTCCGAATGTGATGCCGCCGACGTTGCGGTTGGCATCTACGGTGACAGTTCCCGGCGCGGTGAGCTCTCGGGAAAAAAATGCGACTCCGATGCAGGCCTGCGTGTCGCTGCCGGTAAATCCGGTTGTGACGCCGGGAACTGTTCCGGCTGTCCAATTGGCGCTGTCGATCCAGCTTCCTGACGAATCTGCACCCCAGGTATTACTTAAGGTGTGCAGGTCGAGCTCGAAATGATTGGTGATGGCGGTCGGCTCCAGATTAACCACTTTAGTAGCTACACCTGGGGTGAAGTAATTGTCATAAACCACCACATTGGTATTGCCCGCAGAAATATCAACTCCGGTTCCCCGCTCCTTAAATATATTGCCGGTGATCTCGACGTTACTATTGCCGGGCAGAAGGCGGATGGTTACGCGGGCGGTATTTATCAGGTCAGTGCCATTATCATCAAGGCTGTTGTCCCGGACAAAGATGTTTCCGCAGTTGCTGAAAGACAGGGTGCTGTGTTCCGGATGATCACCATCACGATCATGATTGAGCGTTTGTGATCTCATATACATGACTTCCGATGCGTTTGAAACCAACAGAGCGGCATACAGTGAATCCAGATGCGCCCCTTCAAGCGCAACCCGTCCGCCTCCGGCATCAATCACCGATCGATAGCCGTGCCCCATTATGCTGGGGCCGCGGATCAGTACATCTCCGCCGAGACTGGCGATGTTCAGCGTGTCCTGCATTGCGCGCAGACTGCTGACATCGCATTCAAAACCGTAGCCGCCAGTCAGGCGCACACCGGTCGAATTCGTGCCGGGGCCGGCATCACCGTGCAGCAGATGGATGAGCGGACGGGTGAGTCCTGTGCCAGACACCGTGGTATCAAAATATCCTCCGCTGTACCCTGATAGTTCAACGGCATGTATGACCAGAGAGCGGGGGAGCTGATTGGTGCTGGCAGGCTGTTTCACCGCGATCGCCGTATCGTTGGTTTTGCCGGAAGAACCGGTCATGTTGTGGATTGTAACCGCGACCTGATTCGAACACGTAATATTAAACAACCCTCCGTTTGTGCCCGTTAACTCAATTTTTGTTGCCGCGTAACCGTCCCCGAAAATCATCAGTTTCTGCCAGTCGTTCGTCACCGCCGGCTGCTGGAGAGTAATCTCTTTGGTCAGCTTGTATGTTCCCGCCGGAAAATAGAGCGCACCAGTTTTCTGCGTGTTCAGTTTTATGAGAAGACTCGCAACCGCATTGGTAATGGCTGCCGTATCATCGGCTACGCCATTTCCGACGGCACCGAAGTTTCTCACGTTCACAATGTCACCGGCCTCTCCGGTTATCTCGGCCCATTTGAATGACGGATAATCGGTCTCGCTGGCGGGGTTGGCGACAAACGGACGCATCCCGGCATCGTGGCGTATCAGCGTATTGACACCCTGATTAACGATATTGGTGGTGATGTTGCTGTTGCCGACGATGACGGTGCTATAAACGTTGGAGCCGATCAGGACGCCCGTATTAAACGATCCGAAATAATTATGGCCGACGATTACGCCGGTCGCGATGCTGCTGTCCCAGCCGGGTCGCGATCCGCGCAGAACCGCAACGCCGGTCTGATTGCTGCCGCCTGAGAAGTGATTATCCGAAACATTCATATACTTGGTATCGATGAGGCAAAGGTTGGTGCAGGGACCGTCCCCCAATCCGTCAAACGTGGTATTGCCGACAAAAAAGTGATATTTCAAATCGATGATAACGCCCATTTGAAACGCGCTGATCCGGCTGTTTACGATCCGGCCGCCTGCCGCTGACGGGCCGACCCGGACGGTATAATCCACCTTCATGTCTACACCGACAAAAACGTTGCTGATCACAGAACGGTTGATGATGTTTTCCTCAGATGATTGCGGTGCATGCACACCGAACTTTGCGCCTGTTAAAACGCTGTCTCTGATTTCGTAAGCGTAGCTGGCCTCAAAGTACAAACAGGCTTCTGTTCCGTTTGTATTACCTTCGATAACGACAGCATCCATGCGGGGCGTTCGCAAATGGATGCCTTTAAACCCATAGGTGAAATAGTTGGCAGAAGAAGAGGCGCCGTCGATCCGCACATTGCGCAAGATCGGCACCACCCGTACTCCGTAGTCAGGTGTACCGTCGGCATCATCAGGCAGCTGCTTTGTAATGATTTCAACCGCCGCGCCGGCATCTGGCCTGCCCGCCTGCAACTGGATATCTTCCAGCTGAAGTGTGGTTTTCCTCAGACTCCGGTCTGCGGGAAGATTGAAGAAAAACACCCCGTTGGTACTCGTGGTCCGTATAACGGTGCCGGTCAGTCCGGCATCCTGACCGCGAATAGCAATTCCCTGATCAAAGTCCGGATGAGCATTGGTGACAGCGAATGACAACTGATTCGTGATGAGGTAAATGCCCTGCGGAATAAAAAGCGCAACCCCGGCATTTTTTTCACCGGCCGTCGGGAAATTTGTCTCCAGACAATCGAGAGCGCTCTGCAAGGCGGCTGTATCGTCGGTCACCCCATCACCTTTTGCGCCGAAGTCTTTGGCATTGATCGACCGATATTCCGCCGCCGCGGTTTCGAGCGGGCAGAACGTCATAAAGCCAAAAAACAGCAGTGCAAGCATTTCGCACATCGTCCCGCAGAAGGCGGGTCGTTTTATGCAGGCACTTTCTGATGATCGGATCCTCATACTGTTCTTTCCGTATCCACGATTCCGGCCCGAATTATAGCATGGAAGTGTTCTCTGTGAGGCCTTCTATTTTGCCGATATCGTTAACGTGCCAGAGGCCAAATCGTCGGCCGACGCCTTCACATTAATTGTTCCGGCCTGTGAGGAGCGGACGATCAGCTGGGCTTTCCCCTGATAGGCCGAGCGGGAGCTTCCCCGGAAAGGCTCTGTACACCACATATCCGCACTGGAAACGGCAAAATTATCGCCCGCTCCGGTGACCTCAAACCGGATGGCCTGCTTGGCCTCCGGGACGACAAGTCCATTATCGTCAACCACAGAAACGTTGATGTAGCCAAGATCGCCGTTGGCACCAATAGATTCCTGTTCAGCCTGGAGTGCGATGCGTGCGGCTTTTCCCGCTGTTTTTATTTCATGTTCGGCAACCACCGCGCCGTTATTGCGTCCGACCGCCTTTAGCGTGCCCGGTTCGAAAGGTACGATCCAGGTCAGCATAGCTTTTTCGGCTTCTTTGGGCTTTTTGATACCCAAAGAGCGTCCATTCAAAAACAGCTCAACTTCTTCGCAGTTGGCATAAGTATAAACGGTGACATTCGTCATCCCTTGCCAATTCCAGTGCGCACGCCGTTCGTCCTTGGTTAGTTTCACCGCATTCCAAACGATGGTTTCGATACCGGCCGCCGTATCCTGAACGGCAATCCGCACCATAGGCTCATCGTTATAAAAACTTTTCACATAATATGCGCCGTCTTTAATCGAACCGGTCAAGTCGACGAGACCTTTGTACCATCCGATATTCGGCCATCCCTTGCCTTCGCCGAGATAATCTGTGCCGCCCCAATAGAACTGCCCGGCCCCCTGAGTTTTATTCCAATCGAACCAGGCGGCGCCCCAGTTATAGGTTGTAATCTCGCTGGCATAAAAAATCATGTACGGATATTTCCGGCGCCATTCTTCCCAGTATTTTTCCATGTAGTTGGTGCCGACGACATCAAGCGCTTTGGCCATGGTCGGCGGTTCATTGCCCGGCTCTAACTTCGGGAATAATCCGGTGCTGACCGGGCGTGTGTTATCGACGCCGGTCACGCAGCC
>Ga0247839_1005970_pt1 | contig 14357 bp, 12 predicted proteins | sample LaCruzMarch2015__6_FD_192405 | JGI IMG/M metagenome (GOLD analysis project Ga0247839, IMG submission 192405) | Freshwater microbial communities from meromictic Lake La Cruz, Castile-La Mancha, Spain - LaCruzMarch2015_16m | ecosystem: Environmental > Aquatic > Freshwater > Lake | place: Spain...
CACGGGGGAGGTAATACTCCTTCTGGTTATTAAGTAAATCCCAACAATCGTGCACTAACTGCAAACGCGGCAGGATTGCTAAAAGGCTTGGATGAATAGGAACCGGAATTTCCAGGGAAGAAGCACGGCTTACGGCAGTACCTACAGCAGAAGAGATGTGCAAGCAGGATCAGCAGGTACCTGCTATTGCCGGGGGTATGTGGCAAGAAAGCTTGAAATACGTGCAATAGATCCACTAGAAGAGATGTTAAAAAGTCACCATAAAAATCAAGTGACATACGCGAATCAGTTTGTTTGATTCATGCCCTGATTAAATTAAACTTAATTTGTTTTGCTGAAAACGGCAATTTTCCGAAGAGCCCTTATGCAAAAAATTACTAATTATATCTAAAATGATCAAACCATATACCAGTAGTAATGAATCAAGAATATACTTGCAGAGTCAAAAATATTTTACTCAAAACGCCGTACACTTAGCGTAGCAGATTATCCCACTAACAACTTGGATGCTTTTTGGCCAACATGAAATTTGAGCCGCTGGTTAAAGAGGAGCAAGAGCAGCTAATCCAGCGCTTCCAAGAGAATTCAAGCAATGAACTAGATGGCGGCATGCGCCAAATGATCCTGACGCACCCATTGGCCGGTTCACCACTATTTCTAGAAGTGCTCCTAAAAGAACTAAGGCAATGCGGACGTCACGACACCTTCAAGGTACAACTGGCTTTCTATCTCAGTTCCAAAAGTGTCGCTGAGTTGTATGAGCGGGTGCTAGAGCAACTGGAGAACGACGGCAACGGTGATGTGGTCAGAAAGGTTATGACCGCAATCTGGGCCAGTAGAGCTGGCCTCACGGAGACGGAGCTGCTTGCTATCACAGAACTAACACCGTTGCAGTGGGCACCAATCGATCTAGCGCTTAAGAAGGCGTTTGGTCGCAATGGCAACCGCTTGGTGTTTGATCACGACTACCTGCGTATTGCCGTGGAAGATAGATATCTACCAACAGAAGAGCAAAAGCTGAATGCCCATAGTGAACTAGCAGATTGGTATGAGGCCCGCGATGGCTGGGATGAACGAGATTCAGAAGAGCTGCCCTGGCAACTGCAGGAAGCAGCTCGCTTTAAAGATCTACATGAATGGCTCTTGCAACCCTGGGCACTTGCGAAGCTGCAGTGGGATCGCGGCAGCCGGGAGTTTATTAACTACTGGCTGGTTGCAAAAGAAGACGGCTGTGGCGAACTTGATGAGCTGATTGCTGATGCCGTGGAAAAGGAAATTGAAGAACGAAAAGACGATGCTGGATATCTAATCTGGTTAATTGATCGCATCGCAGGGCTGCTGGATGAGGCGGGTCTAAACCGCGAGCTTTTGCTGCGATTAAGAACCACCTCGTTGGAGCTGGAAGAAGCAACAGAAGGGCGAGATGAGGAATGGATACTTTCAAGCCTTGACTGGCTGCCTAAAGCCCACAGAAAGATGGTTAACTACAACGAAGCGGAGCCTTTGTATCTACATTGCCTAGAAGCAAGCGAAAGTTTACTGGGCCCAGAACACCCTTCTACCCTTACCAGCATAAATAATCTGGCAAATCTATATCGCGATAAAGGTGAATATGAAAAAGCAGAAACCCTTTATAACCGTGAATTAGAAGCACGCGAAAGGCTGCTGGGTACAGAGCACCCAGATACCCTTCTCAACATTAATAATCTAGCCTTGCTATATCACAATAAAGGCGAATATGAAATCAGAATTATTTTATAAGCGTTGCTTAGAAGCAAGCGAAAGGTTGCTGGGCCCAGAACACCCTTCTACCCTTACCAGCATTAATAATCTAGCCTTGCTTTATCACAATAAAGGCGAATATGAAAAAGCAGAAGCCCTTCATAACCGTTGCTTAGAAGCACGCGAAAGATTGTTGGGCCCTGAACACCCAGATACCCTTGCCAGCATTCATAATTTGGCTAGTCTAAGTGAAGAACGGAGAAAAAAAGGGTTAATCTCGCTAAAAGCGATTACAAAAAAAAATCTGCTAAACATGAAAATTTTCGTAAATCCATTTAAGAAATCAAACGAATTAGCAACGCTTGAACTTAAAGTAACATGTTGCGTGAACGAATGCAGGCGCATTATTTATAGTGTCAAGGATCTTGCGGACAATCTATTGATCCTGAAGGAAAAACTACGTGCTACTGAAGATACTATTGCTGAAATACTTGATAAAATAGAAAAACTTGAATGTGGCTCAAACTTTAAAAGTAATGACGGCGTAAAAATGATTAGAGTAAATTCAAATGAATCTTATGCAACTGTAGCTGGAATCCCTGATCTTGATTTAGATCAATCGGAACTTAGTCAAATAATTGTTCAGCATCCCAATTGGCTCAAACCTTTTTCTGTTCAAGCGGAGCTAGAAAAGATTGACTCGAATGAAGAAAAGCTAAGAATAAAGAAAAGCTCATCTGGTTATCTAAAAGTGGTTAGACTCAGCAATGGAACTGAATGGGCTTTTTTTGAAGAGATGTCCTTTGAACGTTATTCACGCTTAATTTTACTACGAAAGATATTTGAGATACAAAATAATAATAAAAAGTGGTCTTCTGCATGGGTCAAAGAACCTGTAAAACTTATTTCCTTGCAAAAAGGCGCGCGATGGGCAATAATAATGAATGGAAAATTATTTACAGAGAAATAAATTGAAAAATTCTTGGATTTTCAGAAATTTCTGCACAAAATGCCTTCCATTACTGGGACTTCTACTCATCGCAGGTTGCAAAACCCTGCCCTGTCCTGGTTTTAATCCTAAAGAAACTGGTGATTCAAAACCATTACAGGGGCTAATCAACGTATCGATCGATGGAAGCGGATCTATGGAAGGCTTTTCAACCCTAAATGACTCAGCATTTCATAAAACGATTGAAGAGCTTGATACAACCCTAGGAATTGATTCAGCTCTGGGCTTTAGTGTAAGTAAAACTAGGGTTAAACGTATCGGAAGGGAGGGAAAACCAAGTAAAAAAATAAGTAACATAGATGTGCCTTTAGGCATTTTGGAGGCTAAGCGCCCTGAGTTTTTTAATGGTAAAGGGAAGTGGCCGAAAATAAGCAGTTCAATAGAATATTTTGTAAATAAAAATCCAACAAGTGTAGACATATTGATAAGTGATCTTGAGCCTGATGATGCTTCAATTAAACAGGTTATTTCAGCGATTAGGCCCAAATTAGAATATGAAAGCAATAAAAAAGGGTTACTAATACGTGGGGAATCAGGCTATCAGGGGAATGTACTGGTAATTGTTGGTATAAAAAGCCAATTTTCTGGTGGTGTTTATCCTGCTGTTCAAGGCGCCTTCAAGTCTTTTCCCTACGTAGGGCTGCGCCCTTTTTATGTAATACTTGTGGGTCCAACAGATAAAGTTGAACTTATTGTAAATCGACTACTTGAAAATAAGGGACTTAACAAATTTCTACAGATTTCAAGATTCTCTGCTAACCCAAATTCAGGTAAAACAGAATTCATTAATCTTGATAAAACGAATATTTCACCCGCAAGTTGTCTTCTCCCTGTATTTAATATTAGTCAAGGATTATCAGGAAAATTAAGGATTCAAAATTCCAATAGATGGTTGTTAGCACAAAAAGAGCGTGGATGTAACGTGCGGCAAGTAGATATTAAATTTAGAACTGATTCATTGATGGGATTTGGATCTAAAGTTTTTACAAACACAAGCTATTTTAATAGTATCAACTCTGTCGTCACAGGCCTTAAAATATCGGAAAATGAGACGTCTATATCAACTCGTTTTTCATCATACCCTGGTGTTGTTAATATACTTGATTTAAGCGCTGACGCCGCTAAATTAGATCGGGAAAGATGGAGTAGTTGGAATACATCTGGCACAAAACTTGAAGGAAATAAAACACAACGGCTTCTTGCTTTAATTGAAGCAATAAGAAGAGAAACCGATCAATATTCAATGGAAAAATATAATACCCGCTATGCTCCAGTCCGAATTTGCGCGGCAGTAAAGGGGTAAGGAAATTTTTGATTGCAACTAATCGTAAAAATTTAAATGATTTGAGATCAATTTATTGACAAATGAAGAATTTTGAATATAATAGGATTAATTTAGAACTAGTTTATGAAGAAAAGGCAAATTGCGGGGGGCCTTGCTATTTTTCTTGGAATAATTTGGATTATGGTGATTACATTCGTCGCTCTTAGAGAGCTTCTTCCTGTTAATATGCAAGATGTACAAGCATGGGCTGAACAAGTTTACTTTCCTGCAAGTGCCGTCAGCACAATTTTTTATATTGGTTTCCTCTTGAGTTGGATTTGGTACAGCTTCAATAGGAGATGTAAAAACTCCGCAGAGGTAAAGAAAACAATTGGGAACTGGTTATTGCTTATGGGATTGGCAATTTTAAGCAACATTACTATATTATTGATCTTTAGTAATTTGATTACAGTTCAATCATCCTCAACACAGATATCTAATAACATTCCACCATATGAATTTTTAATTCCATTTGCATTTGTTAATGGCTTGTTACTTTTTTGGTTGCCATCCTGTTTCCTTAGTCAAAGATCACTCAGATTTGTACCGCCGCTAAGTTATGAATTAAATTCATTTATTGAGAAGCGATAATGAAAAATATTTACCTTATTGGAATTGGTGGTACTGGGGCAAAATGTATTCAAGCAGCAATTCATTTGTATGCGGCAGGTGCCTACGGCAAAAACATAAATATTGGCGTCTTACTCGTTGACGCTGATGCTACAAATGGTAATCTTCAAAGCGCGCGAGAAACAATTGAACTTGCACTTGATGCTAATAAACTCCTCAGTGGCAACAATGTAAGTTTATTTAGCGGAACATTAAAAAATTATGGTTTCTGGAATCCACTGGATCAATATCCAGGAGTTCATACTCTAAATGACATGTTCCTTGAAGCTAGCATGCGCTCGCTTGATACAGGCTTAGGTGATTTATTCGACTGCCTGGTAGCTGAAGAGGAAAAGACAGCAAACCTTTCTATAGGGTTTAGAGGTAGGCCATCAATAGGTTCGGCTGTTATTAGCAGAATTAGATCATCAGGATTTAGTCAAGGTCCCTGGCCACACTTAATAAACGATATTCAAGCTAATATTAATAGTGGAGATAAACCAAGAATCCACTTGTTTGGAAGTATTTTTGGAGGAACTGGTTCATCTGGGTTGCCAACACTCGGAACACTATTATCAAGGCAACTTCAAGCAGTTCGTTCAGCAGTTGAAATCACGGCTTCCGTTCTTCTTCCATATTTTGATTTTGATACACCAGAGGACGATGGTATTTACGCAGAGTCAAAAAACTTTACTTTAAATACAGATGCTGCATTGCAGTACCTATCACGTTTTACTGGTAATAGCTTTAACTGTATTTATCTTGTAGGCGATAGTACTAAACAGCGCTATAAAGTGCCTAGCAAAGGTGGGCCGGATCAGAATAATCCAGCGAGCATTATTGAATTAATTGCAGCAACAGCAGTATCAGCAGATGCAGGTTTAGATTATGGCAATGGAGCATATTTAACTATTTCTGATGGTAATGTAATCACCTGGGAAGATTTACCTGGCTTAATGACTTCGAAATCTCTAAGAGCGTCCCTTAGAACATGCTATGCATGGCATTTTAATTTTTATAATGAATTAAGAGAAGCGCAACGATCTAACTCTAAGAAATCATTCACAAAGTCTGCTCCCTGGTTTGATAGGTTTTTTTCCATATCAGATAGGACTAATAGGCCAGACATTCTAAATGAAGATGAGTCCATGCGAATTGAAGCATTTGATAGATGGTCAGTTGATTTCCTTCGATGGTTTCAGCAATTATGTTTGTTAGGTACGGTTAAAGAACAACTTGCAGGTATAAAAGATAAACAATTCAAAAACTATGATGGTTCAGACCCAGGAAATTCTCGAGAATATGTTGAATCTTTAGAAAAGCTAGTTATTGGGGAGTCATCAATAAAACGAGGTGAGTGGCTTGATAGCATTGACTTAATAAAAAATTATCTTGCAGATAGTAAACATATATTAGAAGGAACTATCGGCCTAATTAACAACCTACACGAAATCATTTAAAACAAGAAATCCAATGAGACCTCTACTCCCCCAACTCAATAACTCCCTAGCACCTGGACCAATCCAAGGTGAATGGGTTATAAGTTCAAAGTCTATTTTCACGATAATTGCTCAAGCTTTAAAATATGATCAGGCAGTACGTACCAATATAAATTCAATTCCCAGTCCTTGGGCTCGAGCATTAATGTTCCAATCAGTAATCCTTACAAATCAATACCCAAATCGTCAGGAACTTATTCACGAGTATTTTGGGTTCCTTGCGGTTTTGGCATTTTCTTTGGTTAAAAACCTACCTATTCAAGCAAGGCTTGTAAAGCTTAATGGTCTAGCAAAAGCGAGTCCATTTGCCGATTCATTAATTGGACTCTTGCCATCGTCAAATGATTCAATCTTAATCTCATCAATTAATGATAACCCATGGGAAAATATTTACACATTTACCTTAAATGGCCATCCCCTGGGTTTTTCTTCACCAGCAACAATGGTTGTTCCTTCAATAAGTCTTTCGCCGCAACTTACAAAATACATTCCGTGGTTACAAGAGAATACGATTCAAGGCCCAGGTGATCGTGGAAAAACCTTTTTCAGATATGGTGATCCAAAGCAAAATCTTGGCGATCTAGAGAAAGCTGCTTTCGCAGGTTGGCTGTCTAATATTAAAGAATCCATTCTTACAATTAATAGTCCCAATCAGAATCTTAGTAATAGCTTAGGTATGATTATACAAGATTATATTATTTCTTTGGGTGTAGCTGCAGCACCAAACGTTTTGACTAGCCTTCAAATTTTTGGGGTTGCTCTTAATCCCAAACCACTGGGTGCCTTAGCACAAGTAATTGATCCAGGATCTATCAAAGGAATTTCAAACGTTCAGGTGCTGCCGGGAATTAAAAAACATGAAAAACAACTCTATTTTGTTGACAAAGATATTGTTCCCCAGGTTCTTAATCATCCTATTCATAATATCTGTGTAGAAGGAGCAACTACACTCCAAGCGTTCCAAAACGTACCTAATGTTAAAAACCAATCAGCAACTTATTGGGATCAAAATAATTTCTTTTTGCCTAGGCTGCGATGGTACAGCGGGAAGGGGATGCTGCCAGGAACTTGGTTAGAAGAAATTCAATCAGATTTTAAAAATAAAACATTTATACCACCATTAAATCCCGAAATTAATAATTTCTTTAATAGTGAAGATTTAAGAATTCGTCTCAAAATGGTACCTATAATGACATCAGATGGTGAGGGCGTACGTGTTTCATTTGAGCTGAAGATTAGTGGAATTAACAATTCTCCCGTTCGATTATCCTTATGTAAAGACTATACAATTAAATCAGAAGACGAACTTAAAGGATCACTACCTTACATCTCCTTGTGGCCAAATTTACCTACTGAGTCAAAGTGGTCAACGTTTTATCTTGCAGTTCAGGAAAACAAGAAAGAGTCCAGGGTTCCATTCGCGTTTACTGTTGAAACTCCTACAGTAATTCTTGAGGATTCAGTACTTGATGGAATTAGTGGCACTATATATCGAGTTTGGCAAACTAATGAAAACCCAAATGTACTTTGTTTGCTAGATAAGCGTGGCGGTGATTATATTGGTATTATTCCAATACTTACTCCACAAATTAATTCAGGGAGTTCAAGTAAATGGACAATAGGTGTTGATTTTGGTACCTCATTTACTAATTTGCATGTATCTAAAGCTGGATCAAAAGAAAGACTTGAATTGTCGCCACTAACCTTAAATATCACATTATCACCAGAAAATACCGATACAAATAGAGACTTTTTTATACCTGGAGTTTTTACAGCACCACCGGATGGGTTTAATCCACCTATGTCAACATTATTAACTATACGTGGCAATACTGCTGTAACAACACCTAAATTTATTACCGAATCTAGGATTTATGTTCCATACTTGGATGAACCCTCCTTTAAAGATTATGTTATAAGTGGCATTAAACGTAATAAGCCAAAGTATCTGGACCCGTTTCTTACTGCCTTAATTAATCTTGTCAGTGCCCACGCAGCAAATAATAATGTTGGAGATATTATTTGGAGAGCATCTTATCCAACAGCATTTTCCGAAACCCAGATCGGTGAATATAAAAATGCTTGGATACGTGCAATAGAAGCTGCTAAGAAAGTGAGTAAACTATCTCATAAAATGGGAACAGATGGTACAAATTTAGTGCCGTCTGCTGACGCTTTTAAGACTGAAAGTATAGCATTTGCTCAATATTTTGCGAACGAGTTTCGTCAGCAAATCGTAGATACAACATGTGTTGATGTGGGCGGTGGTACTTCCGATATTAGTATTTGGAAAGAGATGAAACTAATTCATCAACTTTCTGTACCTTTTGCAGGAAGGGATATTTTTCATAATATACTGAGAGAAAATATTGAACGCATAGGAGAATTATTCGGCCTCTCTGGTGAAAAATCAAAGGAGCTACAGATAGACCTTAAAAACAGTGGCGACAATTTTGATGCCTATTTAGATAGCTATCTAAGGCTTAAGGGAAGCCTTGTTTTAGAACAGTTACGTATTGGAAATTCATATATCATAAAGGAATTTAGGAGTTTATTGGTTCTATCTTATGCTGGTCTTTATTATTATATTGGTCTTGTCCTGCGTTATCTGAATCAAAGCGAAGCAACACCAGTATATTTGGGTGGAAATGGCTCCCGTTTCATTAATTGGTGTGTTCCTGACGGTCAATACAGTGAATCATCAGAGGTTAACCGGCTATTAGCTTACGTACTTAATAAAGCTGGGGGCTTTTCAACTGAAATTCGACGAGATACCGTTCTTTCAAAAAATCCCAAACAGGAAGCTGCTGGTGGCTTAATTGTAGATGATACTAGTTTAATAGGAATTTCTGAATCTACGCCTGAGGCTTTTGCAGGCATAGGAATGAAGTTTGATACTGATATTGGCATCATTAGTTTTGATCCACAGGATTTGCTAATTCTTCCTAAAACATGTGAAACAATTAAATCTATTTTTATTGATGATTTCACGGAAATTCATACTTTTATTGATGTATTTAACGAAGCAATTAGGGAATGCAATATTAGAGGTATTAACACATGTCCAATAGGTACTAAACCTGGCAATATTTCACCAAAAAATTTAAATTTTGATCTCAAAAATGAAGTAACAACTCTTCTTAATTTTAATCAAACAAAAGAAGGATTGTCAAGGCAAGACTACCAACCCGATCCAGGATTTATTGTTTCTCACAAAGGTTTATTAAGAGTACTAGCAAAAAAGTGGGGAAGAAGCTAACTTCTTAATTCTATTTTTAATCCATTATCTTATCATGACTGATCCCATTCAAACAACTATACCAGCCGGAACAGAGTTTGCTAGCTGTAAAAAATATAGTAATGGAATATCTAGAGATTGCCCCCTTAATAATAAAACCCAAAATGAAAATAAGGGAGAGTTAACATATGATATAGATAAAAGTATGGCTACTTTCTACAGTCCTGATTACAAATCATGCCTTAAGCCGACGGAAAGTGATGCGAAATGTGATGTTATATTTGATTTAGATCAAAAAAATTTAGAAAATCTAGCGAAAACATCTCCAGATATTAACAGACTTATTTCAATTCCACCTGTTCCACCACCATCATCTTACGAATTACCAACTAATTCCTCGCAAGAAGTTAAACAACAGCCGCCTGCTTTAATAATACCGCTTCTATACGCTAACACAATACTGATTTCTATCATATTAGTTATTGAGGCCGTAAAAATGATTAGTGTTTTCAATAATAAAACTTCTAAGGATAAAACTGAAGTAAAGCGTATTAATCCAAACAATTCTTTAAGCCTTAATACTACAGCTGAAATTTCTCCGAGGCAAAGCATAAACAGTAAGATTCAACAACTATTCGATCAAAACTTAAATATATTATCAAAACTTAATACAGTTGGCAATGACTTGAAACTAATTACAAATAGATTAACAAATTTAGAGAGAAAATATCCTGAACCAATAATTGAACAAAAATCTATATCTGCAGAAAACCATTTAACATTAGATTCTCATACAATCTCGCAGCCACATTCAAATCTAAGTGTTAATTTGATTAAACAAGCTGTATCCTCAAATAATTACGCATTAATTTCTAATTTTTCTCATTATTTTCTAACAGAAACCCTTGAATCACAACAGGGTGGAACAGAATATAAACATTTTACTATAGATGGTGATCAATCATCATCGCAAAGCTACTCTCAGTCTGAATTCATTGCAATTACCTGCAATGAACACTCATATTTGATCCCGAATATATCTGAAAACTCTATTGATCCTGCTCGGACGCTGGAAAAACTTGCGGAACGGAATAAAATTTACCTTAAAGGCATTGGCAATAATATGCTGAATCTAGAGCGACTTGCTATTGTTCAAAAAAATAATGATAAATTTATTCTAATTGAAAAAGGAAAAATTTGCTAATTTAAATATCTAAAAACTAGGATTAGTTAGTTTTTAATTTTTTTATAATTTCCTCTATAGATGAAAGTTTTGCATTAATATCACTTGCGATTCTTAATTCTTCATCTGAATTATATTTATAACTGTTATCCTTAGAAACTTTAGCTTTTTGCTTAGTGCTCGAAACTATATATGTTCTTATGTTTCTTAAGAATGTATCTATTAAGCCAGGTATGTTAAAAATTAACGATCCAAGCCCCCTTGCTGTTTTTTTCAGTAATTTTAATATGAAAATGAACAACAAACATAATGCACACCCAATTGCGAAGAGATTTAAAAAACCCCTACAAAAGTACTCTACTAATAAGAACATAACAGCAACGATGGGTACTACGATCGCTATGAACCGAAAGTCATGCTTTTTCTTATAAGCTTGTAGTAAGCTAATTATATAGCATATGAAATAATAAATTGTCCACCAAACAAATTCAATAGAAACTGGAAAAATAAGCCCTCCTAATAAAAACGCGAAAACCCATAAAGGTAACCCAATGATTAAACCCCAAAAAACTCTTTTTTTATAGATTATATTGGTAAATTTATTAATTTTATATTACAAAAATTGCTTTTTCCTCCCCATTTTTGTAATATATCTTATTGAGAATGCTCGCATTGTGATCTTTACTTTGTATTAAATAATTGTTACTAAAGAATCAAATATGTAATTTTTATCTTGGTGGAGAAAATCCGAAGAAACCCCACGGACCAACGCCTTCAACACTTACTAAAATATCTTTATCGTTATCCTTAATGTAGGTACCTGTGTAAACATTTCCATTCGCAATCACTTCAGCTTTTATAGTATTTGTTTCAGTATTATTTGACCAAAGAACAACTGTACGTTTTACCCCGTCACTCTGAATAATGTCGTGAACTATATGATTATTTGCATTTACCCTTGAATTAACTTGGCAAGTAAAAGCTTTTAATTGCTTGTCTCCCTCTTTCATCTGAAACCAACAATTTGACTTACTTACAATTATTGGTTTGATAGGTTTATTCTTTGCTAATAAGTTCATACTGTTTAAGTTATTTAAAAATTCTGTGATCCTTGATGCAGAAATAGCAAAGTTAAGCCCTTCAGTATCTATCATTTTATATGTGATTACTCCCGCTACACAGCCAGTACGATCAATTAGCGGACCTCCTGAGTTTCCGGAATTAACTGGTGCGTCAATTTGCAAAATTGACCCTTCTTCTCGCAGGCCGCTTAAAACACCACGCGTAAGACTGAAGTCTAACCCCTTTGGCGCACCGATAGCAATAACCTCGGCACCAACATCTAGATCTGTATTTTTTAAATTCAGGACTTTGCCCCGTATTCCTTTTACCTCCAAAAGAGCAAGATCATTTAAATCAGATTCACCACCGGCATTGCTTACAACTGCTGCACTATCCTCACTTCCATCTATCCATTTGAGTTTCACTGAGTAAGTATCCTCAACCACATGTGCATTTGTTAGGATATAAGTATTACTATTTTGATGACGAACTACAAAACCACTTCCGATTGCATTGCCAGTAATAACCTTCACTACACCTGCCTTTGATTCAGAAAATAGCACCTCCGGGCTGTGATTTTGATTTGTGCAAACTGCAGCTGGTTGCACTGATATATTTGGCTGTACTGAAATACTAGGCTTCGGTAATGGTGTAGCTGTTGGTTCACTAAATTTGGCTCTGCAAGCACTTGAAATTAGCAAAATAAATATTGATACAGCTATTTTAACTTTGTCAAGTGAATTACTTATCCGCATTTTGTAATTAAGCTTGAGGGCTTTTTGTTTAATATATCATATGACCTTCCTGTTTTTTAAATTTTACTGTTTAGATCAACTCGAGGTCTGCCAAAGTTTTGTTCACATGTGATTTAACTGCATGTCCGCACGTAATTATGCATACAATATTTTACAAAGTTGACAATAATTAATTTTGTCTCACAAAGGTAAACGATCAAATTATTATTTTTTCCAAATTATTCAACTGTGCAGATGTTTATTTTGATAATATTGGCAACCAATAATATATTGGAAAAGATTCCTTTGTTTTATTAATTGTTTAATCGTATTTCGCGGATCATGCAACTAATTTAGTGATTTTATATTTTATATTAAATTTATTTTGCTGCTAGATTAACAATATCTATGACCACAATTAATATGATATGATACAGTAATATTTGAAATTATTTAAAAATTGAAAAAATTATTTTAATTGCCACCTCTGCTATGGGTTTCTGCGTTGTTGGAATTGCAGGTTGGTCGTGGGTTCAACAGCCTCCTAAAGAGGTCCGCACCCTTGAACATATCCTCAAAAAACTTAGTCGTGGTAACAATTTCGGCAACCAACCGATTGCATTCATGGTTGCAAGTGGCAATTATGCTTCTCACCTTGCTCAACAAAGAGGGCTATGCAAGCCTGATGAATGTGACATGTTTACCCAGCTCAACCCTTATAAGCGCTACAACAATGGCTGGGATGAACTGATTAGACAGGATTATGCCGTTGGCGATATTGCGGCCTGGACAGCTTCTAGTGGCAGTATTGTTATATCTCGTGCATCATTTCGTGCCTAGGGATCTCGAAATGATTATTTAGCTTGTACGGTTGCTCACGAGTTAGCGCATTTAAAACGTAATCATATTTTTAAGGCTTCTTACTTTACGAATCATAACCTTAAAGGATATTCAAAGGAACAAAAAAAGCTTGAAGAAATGAAGTTTTCTCGTAAACAAGAACTTGAGGCTGATCGCGATGCTGCCACGATGCTCACACGCTCTGGGTATGCTGGTCGTGTTTGCCAGCAAGAGCTTGTATTCATGTACAGCTCCATAGGTAATGGCTCTATTACTGAACCAGAATCAACCCATCCTGGTTATGAAGATCGCATAAAATCCATACGAAATCACTACGACGCTTTAAAGAAACAACCGACTAAACCTCAAAATGATACTCGAGCAAGATATAATTATGATAATCACGATAACTTGTTGACTCTTACACCTTTACCTTGAAAAATTTGTAAGGCTACATATTAGCAAGAATAAAATATGAATGTACAACTATTTAACATCTAACCAAGAAGCGACGCTCAGAACCGCCACCAATCACTGCTGCTGTTAAAGAGAAGCCGCTGCCAATCTCTCAGCCTTCTGTAGGGAAGCGATTGCTGAGAAACTGGAATGACTGGAGGTAATCAAGTTAAGACCATCACCATTCGCCTGCCTGAGGTGGAGGCGGCGATGCTTGTCAAGGTGCAGAAGAGGAATATGGCTTTTAGAGTCCTCCAAGGTCTTCTCATCAGCCAAATTCAGCAGGAGTACCACAAATTTGCAAGGGATAGGAGCAGAACAGTAAAAAATTTATGCTTTAATTTAATTACCCTTCCGCCCAGGTGCTGGCTAATTAGTAAAAGTCTTGTTTCTAGTATTATATTCGGTGCGGTCATCTCCAAACACAGGAACGTCCTGTGTAGCTTGCCCCTTTCTGTCCATCATAACCAACTGTACATTCGCAAACCTTTCTTCCTCTTGGATCGCTTATTGTAACATATCCTTGGCATGAATATGTCTCGTAAGTAAGCGTATCTTCGGTTTTGTATTGCTCCACGAGTTTCCACCACGCGTCTCTATTTTTCCTCGCGTCTTTTAACGGTTTATATTCAACACGATCAAAGTTAATCGCTGGGTTGTCGCCCGTGCCACCCCAGGGTA
>Ga0247839_1005978_pt1 | contig 14350 bp, 4 predicted proteins | sample LaCruzMarch2015__6_FD_192405 | JGI IMG/M metagenome (GOLD analysis project Ga0247839, IMG submission 192405) | Freshwater microbial communities from meromictic Lake La Cruz, Castile-La Mancha, Spain - LaCruzMarch2015_16m | ecosystem: Environmental > Aquatic > Freshwater > Lake | place: Spain...
TTTTATACACCAAATGCAAATGAGGCTTTTAATTCCATTGAATATATTATGCGTGATGTTAATTATGGATGGCTGTTGCGTTATATGCATTCAACTGGGGCATCAGCCTTTTTTATAGTTATTTATTTGCATATGTTTCGCGGATTATTATATGGATCATATCAAAAGCCACGAGAGCTGGTTTGGCTTTTAGGAATGTTTTTTTTCTTCTTATTGATTCCTGAATCTTTTTTTGGGTATTTACTTCCTTGGGGGCAAATGTCTTATTGGGGGGCGCAAGTTATCACGTCTTTATTTGGAGCAATACCTTATATTGGAGATTCTTTGGTTTTTTGGATCCGAGGAGATTTTCATGTAGCTAATGCAACACTTCAACGTTTTTTTGCATTTCATGTAATTGGAATTCCATTATTGATGGTAGTCGTGGTTTTCTTGCACATTGTCGCTTTACATAAAGCAGGATCAAATAATCCAGAAGGAATTGATATTAAAAATCATCTTGATGATAAGGGGAACCCGGTTGATGGCATTCCATTTCATCCATATTACACCATAAAAGATCTTGTCGGCGTAATTGTTTTTTTGATTGGTTTTTTTGCTGTTGTATTTTTTAATCCTGAAATGGGCGGATATTTCCTCGAGTCCGCTAATTTTTCTCCGGCCAATCCATTAACCACACCTGAACATATTGCCCCTGTTTGGTATTTAACTCCATTTTATACGATGCTTCGCGCTATACCTGATAAATTATCTGGTGTTTTAGTTATGGGTTCTTCTTTATTTATTTTATTGTTTATGCCATGGCTAGATAAAAGCCCTGTTCGTTCTATGCGTTATAAAGGTAGATATTCAAAATATGCATTGATGTTATTTGTTATTAGTTTTTTAGTGCTAGGTTATTTAGGAACTATTAATGTTACGCCTTTTACGCAAATGCTTGCGCGAGTATTTACGTTTATTTATTTTGCTTATTTTCTGTTTATGCCATTATATAGTCGCTATGAACCATATAAACAAGTTCCTGCGAGAATAAAATGAAGATAATTTTAGTGGCGGTTGACAAACCATCTTCAGAAGCTCTAATCCCGGCAGGACGTCGAATTCTGAATTATCAACAGACCATAATATATATTATTATTTTATTTTGTTATTTATCAGTAGTGAAAGCAGGTCCACAATTATTATCAGTTGATATTGATCTTAACGATACTGAAAAATTACAACGTGGTGCTAGAATATTTATGAACTATTGTTCAGGCTGCCATTCTTTAAAATATATGCGTTATAATCGTATGGCAAGGGATTTAGGGCTAACAACATTTACGGGCGAGGTTGATTCTTCTTTACTTAAATCTAATCTTATATTTACATCGGCTAACATAATTGATCCAATTGAAAATTCTATGCCGCACACTGATGCGCGTGAATGGTTTGGTCGCGTGCCGCCTGATTTATCTTTATCAGCAAGAGAACATGGCCCGGATTGGATTTATACTTATTTAAAAAGTTTTTATGTTGATAAAAAAAGACCATTTGGTGCCAATAATTTATTAGTACCTGACGTGGCGATGCCTAATGTCCTAGCTCCTTTACAAGGAGTTGTTATTTTAGAGAAAGATAAAAATGGATTTGCGCATTCATCATCAGAATTTGTTATAGTAGATACTGGCGAGATGAGTGAGCAGCAATTTGATAGTACAATTATAGATTTGGTAACTTTTTTAACCTATGTTGCGGAGCCAAATAAAACCGTCCGTAAATCAATAGGTGTGTTGATCATATTATATTTATTTATTTTTTTAATTGTTGCTTATCAATTGAAAAAATTATACTGGAAAGATGTTAATTAATACTAAATTAAGAGAATTTGAGTAACTTAGGTGGATCTGTGGTAAAATACTGACCTTCGATAAATAAACGGATGATGAGGAGTTTTTGATGGCCATTGTTGCAAAGCGTACGATCATGTCGTTGTATTCTGATAATGATGATATATATAGTCACCAGGTGAGAATTGTATTAGCTGAAAAAGGTGTAAATGTAGAAATTATGTTTATAAAAAATGAAGGGATAGCTAATGATTTATTGGCTTTAAATCCCTATGGTACCGTACCTACGTTAATAGATCGTGATTTGGTATTGTATGAATCAAGGATTATTATGGAGTATTTGGATGAGAGATTTCCCCATCCACCATTATTGCCGGTATATCCTGTAGCACGAGCAGAAACTCGTAAAATGATGCATCGTATTGAGAAAGATTGGTATTCACTTATGCATCAAATTGAATCAGGTGACGATATTGAATTAGCAAGAGCGCAATTGCTTGAAAGTTTGACGAGTCTTGAGCCAGTATTTTTAGATAAGCCTTATTTTTTAAGTGATGAATTTTCTTTATTAGATTGTGCATTGGCACCATTATTATGGCGTTTACCTAAGTTAGGGGTCGAAATTTCTGATGAAAATGTAGGAATTTTAGCTTATAAGCAACGTTTATTTAAAAGAGAATCATTTCAGCAAAGTTTAACAGATGTTGAGAGGCAGCTAAGGGCAGCATAATGACGACTATGACCTCAAATAAACCATATTTTATTCGTGCGCTTTATGATTGGATTGTGGATAATGATTTGACGCCTTATCTTTTAGTCAATGCTTTATATCCAGGAGTAGAAGTACCGCAAGAATTTGTAAATGATGGTCGTATAGTGTTGAATATTTCGCCGAAAGCTTGCCGTGGATTACATATAGAAAATGATAGGATTATATTTACTGCGAGATTTTCAGGAGTGGCTACTCAAATTTTTGTTACTCCCGAAGCGGTTCTTGCTATCTATACAAAAGAAAATGGCAGGGGAATGGAATTTGGAGAGGAATATGATCCCCCCTCAACGCCGACTTCTAGTCTTAATCCGCCAATATCGACATCAGAAAGTAAGGGGCGTAACAAGCCTGCATTGAAGCTAGTAAAGACAACTCAAGAAAAGGATTAAGAATTATATGTTGGGCTTTTGCCCGACATATGCGGCTAAAAAGGGATGAATAGTCATGAGCAAGATAAAAAAGGCACTTTATCTAACCCAAGATATACGTCAATGCGAGCGAAAAGCTAAAGAAGATTTAAACATTTCTGAAGATGATTTAATGCTATCTGCAGGCGTCGCTTCCTTTAATACTTTAAAAGAGTTGTATCCTGATGTTACCTCAATAGCAGTATTTTGTGGGGGTGGAAATAATGCGGGAGATGGCTATATTCTTGCAAGACTTGCTTATCTTGAAGGTTTTTCAGTAGTTGTTTATCAGTATAAACTTATAGATGAATTACCAATCACCGCTAAACTTGCAGCACTGTCAGCTATTGATGCAGGCGTTAATTGCCAAAATTTTGATGATCATATTGATGGTGAGGTGGAATTAATCGTTGATGCCTTGCTAGGTATTGGCATTAATGGAAATGTTTATGGTCAGATTGCTCATGCTATTCAATTTATCAATGATAGTGGCTTAGCTGTTTTAGCTCTAGATATTCCTTCAGGATTAGATTCGGATACTGGTAGGGTATTGGGGGCTTGTGTTAACGCCGCAGTAACTATAACTTTTATTGCAGAAAAAATAGGATTATATACTTTAGATGGACCTGATCACTGTGGCAAAATAGTTTGTAATAATTTACAACTTGAAGCTTGCTTATCTACTATTAATCCATCTGCATTTCTTCTAGATGATCAATTATTATATGGATTAATCCCCCCTCGCCGTATGAATTCCCATAAAGGTAATTATGGACATGTTTTAATCATAGGTGGAGGGCCAGGTATGCCGGGATCCGTTCATTTATCAGCACTTGCTGCGATGCGAATTGGTGCTGGTATGGTTTCAATTGCTACATTGGATGAACATGCGTATTTAACCACACCATCTTTTCCTGAAGCTATGATTTATGGGGTTAATGATCTTAATGATATTTTGCCTTTATTGGCAAAGGCGACAGTTTGTGTGATAGGGCCAGGTCTTGGCGAATCTGAATGGGCAGAATTGTTATTTTCTGCAGCTATATCTGCGCAATTACCTTTAGTGATAGATGCTTCTGCATTACGATTATTGGCAAATAATCCACAACATGATGATAATTGGGTATTAACTCCTCATCCTGGTGAGGCTGCAAGTCTTCTTAATTGCAAAACTGCTGAGATTCAATCTGACAGATGTAAATCTGCAAAATTAATCCAGCAACAATATGGTGGTTCAGTTGTCTTAAAAGGTGTTGGTACTATTGTAAATACTGGAGAGCGTGAATCATATATTTGTGCAAGAGGTAACCCTGGGATGGCTAGTGCTGGAATGGGTGATGTTTTAAGTGGAGTAATAGCAGGATTACTTGCGCAAGGGGTTATTCTCGCTGATGCAGCTAAATTAGGAGTCTGGTTGCATGCAAAAGCTGCGGATGAGGCTGCTGTAAAACAAGGTGAGAGAGGATTGATGGCATCTGATCTTATGTCGTATTTAAGACAACAAATTAATAAATGTATATAAGTAGATGACATAAAAATTCTATAGTCGATGTCAATAGAGCCTAATCTTATTTATAAATAACCCGCTCAAATAACAGTCTTAGTGTGCAGTTTTATTGGTTTTAATTTATAATTGGAGCACAAGCTAAGTTTGAAGATAAAAATTGCCTAAAATAGTAATTGACGAGCGATTATTCGCTCATATTAATACTGATCCATTTTTGGCGGGAAGCTTTAATCTTCAAGGTAATCAGTTTGCAAATACGATAGGATATCTTAACCAATATATGCAAAAATATGAGATTGCTGGTGGTGAGATTACAGCTAATATTAGAGAATTATTATCCGCGTGCTCTCAATTAACTGAGTATGAAAATCAAATAGGCTCTGCGCGAGATGATGTAAGAAAATTACAATCTACATTAGATGATATTAAAGATAAAATTTTAGCTTTAAAAGAAGGTGAATATCTTTTGTTGCCAGGAGGTTGGTTGGCACCAAAGGGTGGGCACGCTGTTATTTATGAATTTAAAAAAACTAGCGCCGATTCGGTTTTATTTACTATACATAATTCAGGATCAGGCCTTGAATATCATGCAAAAAAATCTGATAAAGAAAAAGAACTATTTTGTCCAACTTTAACTTATAAGATTCCGTTAGAAGGCATTATAAATAAGCATTTTATGCCATTTATGAATGAATTGCTTTCACTACAAATTCCAAATATTCATAAAAAATCTAAAATAACGGCTGAATATTTATATCAAAATCTGTTAGCTAAATTAAGTTATTTAGATGGGGAAATTATACGCCCAGATGTTGCTGAAGAAAAATGGTATACAGCAGGGCAACAATCAGGAACATGTACAGAGCATTCACTCCATGAGATGTTAAAAGTAAGGTTTAGCTCACTTGATAACTATAGGAAGTTTATTTATCGCTTTAAAGCGCATTCGTTAGATGAATACATTATTAGATTAAGATCTAACGCATCAAGTCCTCGCCTTGATGAAACTAAATATCAAAGTCAAATTCAAAAAGCTATCCGTCATCAATTACGTCTTTTAAATTTAAAAAGTTCGACCGAAGATGATGCGGATTTATTTAGTTATGCTGAAAAACAGGCAGAAATAGAAAAATTATCTCGCTATTTAAGTGAGTTAGATTCTCTTGATCGTGAAAATTCCGCGGTAAAAATAATATTGCAATCTCCAATAACAACTGCATTTAGTTTAAGATTTAAACCCCCACTGCAAGCAATAGTATCAGCACCCGCTGATTTTAAGCAGGAAAATATTGATTCAGTTATTATAGTTAATGGAAATGATAGCTTACTTCCCGAAATGGATGCTTTGCTTGTACGGTGCAGGAGTTTAGCTGACACTGGCCAAAATATGGCGCTATTTCTGCAATTAGAGAATTTCTTTATTAATATGCCACTCCCAAAGCCGCCTAAAGAGATATCATCTGAATTAGAGCCGTTTTATAAAGGGATTAAGAATGAAGCGGATTTAATGCTATTTTATAAATCAATGAATGCTCTGCAAGATTTATATTTTCGTTCTTGCGATTCACTTTTAGGGACAGAAGTAGTATTGCCAAGAATGTATACAGTAAAATTTAGTATTTTTGCGGTTACTAGCCATATTAACTCGACCTATAAATTAGGTAGAGAATCAAAATCATTTAATGAGTATATTTCTGGCCTAGTCCATGGTATTGCACCAGGGTGCCCGCGTGGTGTTTATTTGGCTACTGACGATCCAAAATTAGATGATAGATATGGACATCTTAGGTATTTATATAGACAGTCTAACCAGTTTTTTCTTCTTTTTAGTAATGTGGAAATATGTAAATATTATCAAGGATTAATCGATGATTATCCTACTCTTAAAGGCGATTTAGAAGTTTTATATAGGGATGCTCCTGTTGTTGACTCACCACTGCATGAGTGTGTAGTAGCTAGTAGAGTTACTTCATTATTCTATTTTATGACGAATTTTGACAAATTAAATCAAGAGGCAAAATTTAAACCATTAATTGATAAATTTAATCTTCAAGCTGAAATGGAAGCTTTATATGGTTTTCACTCAAATAGATTGTGTAAAGGGTATCAAAAAAATAACAAATATCAACCGCTTGAATTTAAATTGGAAAACGTGGCTGCTTGTAGTCAAAAATATTTATCTATAATAAAATCAACATTACTTGCATCAGCCGTAGAATTATTACCAAATAAAGCTCTGCAACAGAATAAATATGGATTAGATGAAGCATCTGCATTTTTTGCCTTAAATAGAGATGTTGATGATTTGTATTATATAACCACTCCCCCTCGCTCCGATAATGAAACTCAAATTGTTCCATCGAGGTTTGCGTCGCAAATAAAATTATATGGAGCAACATTAAGTAGTGCATCACAATCAGCTTTGGCCAAAAGTCAAATTACTAAGAAGACTTATGAAGAGCGCGAATTATTTCATTTAAGACGAATACCAGCGTTACAAATAGCCTTGACCCTAGATTATTTCACCGCACATCTTGAAAAATTAGCGCACAAAGATATCCAAATCTATTTTGAAGCTAACTTATTTCAACCAAATTTATTATTGGATATATTAAGAGAAAATAAATCATCGCAATTTTTCGAACAATTCGATAATTTTATAAGATTAGGTTTAAAGCATTATGCAAAGCAAGGCTTGCTAACTGAAAATTCATTGTTTTTTATTCGGATGTCCTATTTAGTTAATCAATATGTAGCTAAATTTGATTCAGTGCATTCAAGGGAGCGAATAGCTAAATTTAATGATGAATTATCGGACTATCTAACATGCAATACTGAGACTAATGTTAAGGCTACTTTACACCAATATAGATTTTTAACTATCGTTGAACTTAATCAAGATAAAATTGAGCCACTATCTTTATTTGTGGAGTCATTAAAATCATATTTCTATATTCAATCAAATGATAATCTTAAATTTCATCTAGATACTGACTCTGAATTTCAACAAAAAGTAACAGAGCATAAATATAAGCGTATTTTAAAGAATCATGAAGCTGATATTTCTGACAAGATAATAATCGATCTGTTAAAAGAACTTGGTATTAGTATTGAAGGTAAAGATAATATCTCTATTAGTAAAGAATATCCAATTTGTGAAATTAAATCTTACGGTCTGGTTTTATATAGTATTAATCTTCTGCGTGGTTTGATCTTTAAAGGCGATTTAGCCTATCAAAATACTCCTCTTGATCTACTGAATCATCCCATAGCATTTCAATTTGGATTAACTGATAAAACTTCATCATTTATATCAGCTGATGGGAATGTTATTTTATTTGATAATCCGCCGATGGTGTTACGTTTTATTAAAGATAGTGGTGGATACCGGGTTCAAAAAAAATGGCTTAATTCTCGAGGTGATGATGGTTGGTATGAGCTTTCGTTATTTCAAGCGGCGCATTCGGCATTTTGGCAGATAAGTAATATTGTACCAATGCTTATAGATCATGAATGTTTGAAAGAAAGAGATAATTTAATTTGGAAATCTCTTGATGATGAAACATTTTTAATATCAAACGGAAAAAATGAAATCGCCTATGAAGGCAATGCAAATATTATTAATCAAAAAAATTCGCCATTAATACTTTGTAATAATAGAACTATTTTTCACCAACAATTAGACTTAGTAGAAGATCCTAAATTTATCGAAGTATGGATAATGCCAGATGAAGATAAATTTGAAATTAATTTAGACCGATATGGATTAAAGCTATCTGCTTCATCTTTAACCGAACCTATGAATTTAAATTGGGAAGGAACTGATTATCAGATGGTAGTAGGTGAGGCTCCATTAGGTGATGGAATTGCTCAAATATTTTTTAAAAATACAAAGCAAGAGCTTTTACTTTTACCAATTCTACCATTTATTAACAGTGATAAGCGTTCAGAAACATCTGAATATTATCATTTAACTCAAGATAGATCCGCTAATATTTCACATAAAATTGTTGAAGATATTATTGGCAAGGGTGTGGCACAGAGTTGGCAATATAGTGGGTCAGAGAAATTTATTGCAATGAAAATTGAGGATGGCAATCCTGTCCCTGCAAATTCTGAAGACGCGCTTTATTTATGTTATCTATATCTCGGTTCTAACCAACCAGAAAAAGCCTGGGCAATTTTAGAGGTATGCGACAAAAAATTAGGTGGAATGGCTGGTACTTATAAAGAGCTTCAATATTTGAATTGGATTATATCCGCATTACCATATGAGTTAAAAGATAATGATAAAGATGCAGTTATTGCAAATCCGCAATATGTTTCATGCAAATTAAAGGCATTATCCTTATTAACTAAATTTAGTAATTTAGATAAAGAAATCTCTTTTCCTAAACCTAAATTAGATGAAACAACGGTTAACGGCAAATTTGAACGTGAGCAAATTGAGAAAACTAGGTTGTTTTATCAATCAATAAATTTTGAAATTTATAGACATGTTAGTAAATTACAAGCTTTACGGCGTGAGCTTTCAGTAGATTTTGAGTTAAACGATCTTGAACTTCGCAGCTTATTAGATTATTACTATCGAACTGTTCCAAAAGTAGAAGGCAAAGGTATTGCAATTGGTGCTTTAGGTTATGAATGGGTGCAATTAAACTTAAGAGTTTTAAAAAGAGAATGGGATTCTCTTGTTACAAAAACACATCTTAGTAAATATGAACAACGTCGTAAAGATGAAATTGAGAGTTTTTTACATGAACATGCAGGTGTTGCAAAAACGACCTCAAAACTTCAGTATTTACCTATTGATATTAGTTTACCTGTAGACGCAAAAATAAATACAACCTTACTTTCATATAATGCACAAATATTATTAATTCAATTTAATGATAAAGTACTGCAAAAAGAATCTACTCCTGAGACACAATTACATGCTATTGAAGATTTATCTCCAGACATAACTGATGAAAAATTAATATTAAATTTAAGCGATTACATTAAAATAGCGACAACATCTGGTAATCCATTCCAAAGTAAACTAAAAGTATTTTGTATCGCGACACTTATTGCTTCTAGGCATACGGCATTAGACAAACAAGTTAATAATGCGGGGCTAATCTGTAATGTGCTGTACCACTTAATAGATAAGACTTTACCACCTTTAACATATTTACTTGGTGGACAAATTTGCAACAGTTCCATTTCATTTACGGACCTATCTAATCATGCAAGAAGTTTTGATGTGGAACCAATCTCTGTCTCACAGCTTTCTGATGATACGAGCGAAATTTTAACTAGTGCAATAGATTTATGGTCGTCTATTCCTGAAAAAAAACCATTAATAAGCCCCCAAATATCATTTGATAGATCTGTTACAAGCATAAGCGAATGGTTTAAACCTGATATTTTTGCTCTTAAATTAGAATGGAAAAAAATAGAAGATAAATTTAATTTAGAAGGTGTCTTAATTTTAGAAGATGAAAGTAGGGCAGGTGAGTTAAAATATTTAGCCCTTAAAGATTTACAAGATTTTGCTTCTCATAATTTGGATGAATTAAAAATAGCTGCAATTACAAGAGATAATGAAGCAAAGATTGATGAATTGACTAGAGAACAAGAGTTTCTTGCAGGTAAGCTTATACTTGCTGCGAATATTGGTCCTACTTATCCTTCTTTAAAGCAACAATTAGATATTGACACAATGTCTGGCAAACGCCAATCACTTGATTTAAATCGTATTTTAACTTTATATTTTCATGCTGATAAAAAAAGATATAAAGAAGAAACAGGTTTGGCCGATGAAGAAATTAATAATTTACATGAGTTAATCGTAACTTTTATCACCAAAGGTTTGCAACTTCAATTCTGTAAAAGGGTTAGCGAGCAATTAAATAATTTAGGCGAGAAAACGGCTGATGAACGACTAAAAGTGCTTTTTACCTTAGCCCAAACTTTATTTGCTGAAAATCATGTTAGTGCTATTGATGATCCAGCTCTAAGTCTATTTCAATACCATGAAAATATTCTTCTTCGCCCACAACAACAAAAGGCTTTAGAAAGATTATTAAAAACAACAGACAGCGGCAATTATGATGAAACTATAGAAAAAATTATTATGGGTGGTGGTAAATCTAAGGTAATTTTACCAACACTAGCAGAGAAGAAAGCCAATGGCTCCAATTTAGTAATAATTGAAGTGCCACGAGCATTATTAAGAACAAATTATATCGATTTAAAATCAAGCTCATCAACTTTATTTGATCAAAATGCATTCATATTTGAATTTAATCGTGATAGTGACTGCTCAATTGAACGATTAGAGCAATTATATAATCAATTAACAGCAATGATGGTTAATAAAGATTATTTAGTAACAACTGGTGATGCACTTCAATCATTAGAGTTAAAATATCTTGAATTATTATTAACCCCCCCTGATTTGGAAGGAAAAGAAGAAGAAGTAGCTAGAAATATTTCTAATAAATGGGAAAAACAAGTAATTTTAATTGAGCGTCTGGTATTATTATTTAAAAACCGTGGTGATCTAATCATAGATGAGGTTCATCATGGTTTATTACTTAAATCTAAATTAAATTATACTATTGGTGAAGCACATACTATTTCAAAGAATATCTTAAAATATTCTGTCGATTTATATAAATTTTTAGCCAAAGTAAGAATAGAAGGTTCAAATTTAACTGAGGCCTTAGATTCTCGTAAGCCTTTAACTGATAATAAAATAATTGAATATGCAATGGATGAGTTAGCCAAGCTTCTAATTGCAGATAAATCAAGCCCACTTCATAAAGAAATCAATCAATGGCTTAAATCTAACCCAGAAGATAGCGAGATAATTTATAAGTATTTATTAAATAATTCTGATGCAATTCCTGAATATATAAGCTCGGCTCGCAAGGATCTTCAGGAAAAATTTGCTTTTTTTAAAGAGCAAATTTCCCATGTTTTGCCGTTTACCTTAAAGCGTAATCAAGGCGAGCACTATGGTCCATCAAAATCAGCTAATAAAACGCCGGCTGAACAAATGCTAGCAATCCCATATATGGCTAATAATGTACCAAATGAGCGTAGTCGTTTTGCCAATTATTTAGAGTCTATTAATTATACTATTCAATCAACTCAAATAGCCGGTATTTCATTGGAATTATTAACTGTTGCTTTAACTGACTGGATAAACGAAGCAAGGGGAGAAGTCACGGAAAAAGCTCTTAAGAGTATAGATGAAACTTCGGTTGCCGCACGATTTAGAGCAATTGCTGCAACTAATTTAAGTGAAATAGATCTTGATGATAAAGAGCAATTAAGATCAATATATTGTCAAGTAAGTCGTGATAAGACCTTAATATATAATTTATTAGAAACGCATATTTTACCATTAATAAAATCAAACGATAATATTTTACATTCTGATGCTTATGCTCATGTTGATCTAGTTCATTCTTGTCAAGGTATGTCTGGAACTCCTGCTAATCATCCTACCTTTCATCAACGTTTGCATTATTCTGAAGATTCAGTGAAGGGTACAGATAGTTTTATTTTAAAAACTATAGATGAAAAAATACCTAAAATTAATATTCACGGTATTGATTTTATAAATACGCCTACATTTATTTCTAATATATTTGCTAAATATAGTGCCGAAAGTAACGTTCGAGCAATTATCGATATTAACGCGAGTTTTAAAGGAATAGATAATATTACGGTTGCTTTAGAATTAGCTAAATATATTAAAGCAAATCAAGATAAATTCTTAACGCCGCCGAATCAACTAAAATATGTATTATTTTTTAATGAAAAAAATGAATTATCGGCTCTTCGCATTCAGGACAATTGTGAAAAGCAAGAGCCTATAATAATTGGATCCTCTGATCCTAGAATAATTGATAGCCGCTTAAATTCAATCCCTGGTGAACGCTTTACCTATTATGACCAAGCACATACGGTGGGGTCGGATATTAAGCAAGAGTCAAATGCTAAAGGCTTAGTTTTAATTGACCAAGACACCGATTTTCAAAGTTTCTTACAAGGAAGCATGCGGATGCGCGCTTTATTGGACGGAAATCAATCTATAGATTTAATTGCGCCAACAACAGTTTCTCATAAATCATTAGTAGATCTTACTGCCATTATGCAGGCGAATGAAGAAAGACAATTAAAACAAGATAATTTTAATGCAGCTGTAGCAAAAATGAAGAATATTATTCGTGATGATTTTATGCAAAGAATATTGGCGATCAATGGAGATAAATGTGTAAATAAAAAGCATGAGTTTTTATCTAAGTTGCGCCATTATTTTATTGAAATGAACTCACCAGATTTTTATAGCCGTTTTGGTGCAATTGATACAATAAAAAGTACTGAACAGGTATTACAAGAATTAAAAGATGGTTTGGAACGTGATTGGAAAACTTTAATATTGGGTTCTGCAGAAAAGATATCAGCTGATGAAGAAAGGATCATCAAGGAAAAATTAGATAAAATTATATCCATTGCATTAGTAAAAGGTACCTGTGAGGAAACGCAAAAATCTTCTCAATCTGGACTTGGACTTGAAGTAGAAGTTGAGCAAGAAATGATTTCTCAAGTTGAAGTAGAAATGTTAACTATGAAAGAAGAACAACAAGAATTTTATGATCCAGAGAGATTGCCAGCAGAATATATAAAATTTTCCTTAGCTAACTTTTTATCTGACTCCTTTACTGATCTTATTTCCATTTGTAGGACATCTGGATCTAAATATACGCCTAATTTCAGTCCTAATATTAGCGCTTCTGTAAATTTTTATAAAGCATTCGAAGGGCAGAGTAAATATATAGGAATGTATTTAAAACCCGTCCATGCCATAATGTTTAAAAAAGGATATGGCGTTTTAAAGTGTGTATTATTAACTCAACAAGAATGTGCAGATATTTATAATAGCGTAAATCTAATAACGGACGGTAGTTGTTGGATCAGTACTACCCAGCATACGGTTCTTGCTGGGAAACCTTCAGCTGATTTTAAAGCATCTGAAGAATATCAATCATTGATTGAGCAAATTCAATATTTTAATGGGGAATTTAATTTATTACTTAAAAATTCTCGTTTTAAATGGTTAGAAGAAAATCCTAAAGAAAAATTAGATTTCTTCGCGCGCTACCTTTTGCCTTGTCATGAAACATCGTCCTTAGATTTTGCTCAAGTCAATTTTATATTTTCTACCTATAAAAAAGTAACCTCATTTATTGCTAGTACTCCATGGGAAGATTATCGCGGATATGATTGGCTAACAAATTTTCCTGGATGCAAGGAGAAAGATGAGGAAGAGTTTAAAAAATTAGCTGATATTTTTTATAATATTAATATTGGCTGGAAACGCAACACACCTTTATTGATTAGCGATATTAAGGCCCAGTACAATTTATCAATAATTAGCTTAGGAATTATTAACAATTATATTGAGCAATTACAGGCATTAACATCACTCTTTCGTATTCTGGAAATGGAGATAACTAGGGCTAGGGATTTAGGTCGAGAATTAGATTTACTGCCTATAATAACTGGAATTACAACAAGTAAAATATGTCAGTTATGTAAAGAACTAGACCCTATATTCAAGCAAGCTAGAGAAAAAGAAGCATCTAAGTTAATTTATGATGTTTTGACAACTATGATGGAAAAAATTCCAATGTGTAAAGACCATCCAAATATTTTGATGGCTTTAGCATCTAATCCACATATTAAAGAGCCACTTATCGGAAGAGTTTTACAAAATTGCACTAATGAAAAGACTTTATATGGATTTCTAAAAAATCCAACTAGTGCTATCACAAAA
>Ga0247839_1005990_pt1 | contig 14334 bp, 15 predicted proteins | sample LaCruzMarch2015__6_FD_192405 | JGI IMG/M metagenome (GOLD analysis project Ga0247839, IMG submission 192405) | Freshwater microbial communities from meromictic Lake La Cruz, Castile-La Mancha, Spain - LaCruzMarch2015_16m | ecosystem: Environmental > Aquatic > Freshwater > Lake | place: Spain...
GTCTGATGCCGTCACTGCTGCCGGATCCCTGATCCGACTGTCATCGGTCGCAGTATCTGTGCTCGCTTGGTGATGAGCGATTAAGGATGGACTGCTTGGTGCTGCGTCCCGGCTCCTGAACGCATACTCCTGAGTAATGCTGGAGGATACCTCAGGCGACCTGAGATACCGGACTACCCCGGCGAATAGAGCATAGCGCTTCTTGAAGAGAATTTCCAACGGTTATTCGGAAGACTTTGTTACGTCAGCAGCATGGCGAGAGTCTAATCCAGGCATGAGCTCCTCCTCGGCGGGAATCCAGCAGATGTCTGGTCAGCAGGCATCAGCCCTGATCCAGGCGCTGAAGACATCGTTACTTTTCCTCTCTGTTTACTGCATACCCCTTCGAGGTGGGCATAACAGATGAAAAGCCCCGTTCACATGACAAGCCCCCGCAAGAGCAGATCCGCTTCGGCATCAGCATCGAGGCAGCGCGACCCGGCAGCACCCACGATGAAGTCCGGCGGCGTCGAGCGGCGCCTCACTGCGCGACCCGACAGCGTTGACTTCCGAGATCTGATGTACGTGCCAACGTTGGTGGAAGTTCCACCGGAAAAATCCATCGCCGACTATCGAGCGCTCGGTATTCAGGTGCTTGATCAGGGCAGTGAAGGCGCCTGCACGGGGTTCGGACTTGCGACCTTGGCCAACTTCCTGCTGGCCACCCGAAGAAGCCAGCCTGATTCGGAACCGGTAAGTCCGCATATGGCCTATAGCCTGGCCCGCCGTTACGACGAATGGGCCGGAGAGGACTATGAAGGCTCCAGTTGCCGCGGTGCCATGAAGGGGTGGCACAAGCACGGAATCTGCACCCGAAAGCTCTGGACGAAATCAAGTCCTGCCAACAAGGGCCTCACACAGAGCGTGAGCGCCGATGCAGCCAGACGACCGCTGGGTTCCTACTTCCGGGTCAACCACACCGATTTCGTAGCCATGCACGCGGCGATCACGGAGGTGGGTGTGCTCTACGCAAGCGCCCGCGTTCACGAGGGATGGCAGGAGGTAGGCAGCGATGGCCGCATCCATCCAAGCGACGTCCCACTCGGTGGTCATGCCTTCGCGATCGTTGCGTACGACGCCGATGGCTTCTGGATCCAGAATTCCTGGGGACCGGCATGGGGGAACGGAGGCTTCTGCCACCTCGGCTATGCCGACTGGCTGGCGAATGGCAGTGATGTCTGGGTGGCGCGGCTGGGAGCGCCGGTGTCCATGCGATCCCCCGAGGGCACGGCTGCGGGTCCGGTGGGGGCTGTTCGATCGAACGCTTTCCAATACAACCAGATCCGCCCCCATGTGATCAGCTTGCGGAATGATGGTCAGCTCGATCCGCACGGCAACATGGGCACCACAACCGACCTGCTGGGGGAAATCATCCATCAGGATTTCATCCGCATCAGCGAGGGATGGAAGCGGCGACGGTTGGTGCTGTATGCCCACGGTGGCCTGGTTCCCGAAAATGCGGCGCTGCAGCGGACATCCGAATTCCTTGAGGAGATGCTGCCCAAGGAATGCTATCCGCTGGCCTTCATCTGGAAGAGCGATTATTGGAGCACCCTGCGCAACATTCTCGAAGAAGCCACTCGCCATCGCCGCAATGAGGGTTGGATCGATGCGACCAAAGACTTCATGCTCGATCGCCTTGATGACGCGCTGGAACCTCTGGCACGTCATCTCACAGGCAAAGCGCAGTGGGACGAGATGAAGGAGAACGCACAGCGCGCCACCACCACGGCCCGCGGTGGCGCACGCCTGCTCGCCGCCGAGCTGGCGAAGGTGATGGCGAAGGAGACCTCCATCGACCTCCATCTAGTGGCCCACAGCGCCGGCAGCATCCTGCATGCCCATCTGCTGCGTCACCTCACGGAAGACCTTGGAATCACCGTGGCCTCCTGCACACTCTGGGCTCCAGCCTGCACCACTGAGCTCTTCGAAGCCACCTATCTCCCTGCCCTCAAGAGTGGGCGTCTGCAATCTCTCCATCTCTACACGCTCAGCGAAGTGGCCGAACAGAATGATCACTGCGCCCGCATCTACAACAAGTCTTTGCTTTATCTGGTATCGCATGCCTTTGAGGACCATGTGCGGATCCCCCTGGTCGGCCCCCATGGGGAACCACTGCTCGGAATGGAGAAGTGGATCAACGCAAGCCCTGATCTGGCCAGTCTCTTCAGCGGCAGTCACCCCGGTGTGAGCTGGACCCGCTCCCCTAACGACGCTCCGTCCGATTCGCCATTGGCGGCGCGTGCCACCAGCCATGGAGACTTCGACAACCGCCGCTTCCATGTCGTGACATCCACCATCGCCCGTATCCGGGATGATGCGGTCACCTCGATGGAGGTAAGCCGGCTCCAGCGCACAGCGGCATCCCGTTCGGCACGCCGCGGAATCCTGAATGATCTCTGAATGAAGCTCTCTACCCCTGAACTTCTCAGTACTGCCCAGCATGACTTGCCGAATCTGCTTCCCGGGCAAAGAGCCAGGCTCCTCTCACTGTCGAACGTTAGGACTTACTGCGTCAATAGGGCTCCTGGGTCGTTATTGCTATAAAGACAGATGATCATCAGTTTTCCTATGGATACTCATTTACAACTTACGCGGGGAGGGTTTCTTCATTCACGCATCAGCTGCTTTCCAAGCTGCCGCCGCTGCTGTGGCAACGGTACTTGCTTCTTCTTTACCGTGCATGGCAACTACGGGATCCATACCAAATGTGCAGATCGCACAAAGCGCCCCAACTCCAGGGCCAGGATGGAATGCCAAGGTTGACGAAAGATGCGAGAAAGTCATTCAACAGCTTAATCCTCCGTAGTGCAGCCATATGCACGGGAACTTGTAAGAAGAGCAGCAGCCAAGGGCATCGATGTGAAGGTGATCGGCGGATATCGATCGATTCCGGAGCAGCAGCGATTGTTCTGCCAAGGCAGAAAAATTCCAGAGTGCCGGGGTCTATACAAGCCAGGCTCCATCGTTACGAATGCCAGGGGAGGCTATTCCAATCATAATTTTGGCATAGCTTTTGATGTTGGCATCTTTCAAGGGATAAGATAGTTAGCCGAGAGTCCTAAATACAATGAGGTTGGGCAGATCGGCAAATCCATTGGCCTTGAGTGGGGCGGAGATTGGACTACGATCAAGGATCGCCCACATTTTCAACTAAGGCCTAGTTGGGCCATGCAACTTGCTGAAAGAGATATGTTGAAGGAACTTCGGCGCCGATCAGGAGCAAATCCAGAGATTCCATTTTATCCGTAGATAATGTGGGCAGCAAGCCCATCACTTCTCTGATTCATCCGTCCTCTACCTATTAGGCATTGACTTGCCATGAATTGACACTTTATTGCTTGCATGCAAACTCCCCATAACGGGGGAAAGGTAGCAAGCCGTCCGAATCCTTCATGAATGAACGAATAGAGTGGGGGGCGGATAGCCACAGCCGATATCTCTGCCAAGAGTAAAGAAACTCTTCAATGCTCATGCAATACCATGTGATTGAGCCCATCGCTACATTCTTTGTTGTTGTCCGCGCCCGGAGGTCCTTCATCTCAGTCGTTTATCAGCACAACCAAGTCAAATCACAGGGTTTCCATCGAATACTGTACGCGGCTCATACGGCTTACAGCCACTAACCATCGTCCAAGAGAAGGCAAGCCCATTCAGGGGTGGCTGCAACGAGAGGTAGTCATTGTGTTTCAAGAGTTTCCTGGTTGATTGTCATTGCGTAACAGCATGTTGCAGAAGACGTGAGCCGATAATACATTACTTCACGATAGCCCGTGCCCGCTTCTGATCTTGAGCTTAATTGCAGCATCAGTGCTATCTATGAGATGATAACTTATACCCTTAGCTGGAGTTACCGCCATGTCAACCGCCAAGAGCAGCCCTAAAGAAACCAATCCCACAACTAGCAGTGGTGCCGGCGAGGAAGGGATACGGCACTACTGCACAATGCGTGAGCCAGCCCCGCGCTCGTTTCCTCCCTCCGTCTCTCTCGACCGACAGGGCGCCATTATCATTAATGATCGGAAGTGGGTGAATGGCACCACCCTGCACTACGCGTTTTTTGATAACCAACCCCGTTTTGCTCACCTTGCCGCCACCGAGGCGTTCAAGAAGGTTTTCCGCGATGGTGTGAAGGCCTGGGTTGATCTTGGCATTGGCTTGAAGTTTGAGGAAGTCACGAGCCGTTCCCAAGCAGAGATGCGGATCGCCTTCCAGAAGAACGACGGCCACTGGTCATACATCGGCAGGGACGTTCTCAATCAAGGTGTCGATGAAGCCACGCTGAATCTCGACCCCACTGCAGGCAACTTCAACTGGGAAACTGCCGCACACGAGATCGGACACAGTATGGGGTTGCCCCATGAACATCAGAATCCAAAGGCAGGGATTGTGTGGAACGATGAGGCAGTCTATGCAGCGCTTGCTCAGCCACCCAATCGATGGTCTCGCGAGACCACATTCCATAACATCATTCGCAAGATTAATGCAGATACGGTTCAGGGCTCTAACTGGGACAAAGACTCAGTCATGCACTACCGGTTCGAGGCCGGGATGATCACTGCCCCGCAGGAGTATAAGACAAAACCATTGGTTCCTGCCGGTGGCCTATCCGCGCGCGATCGCGAATGGATACGGACTTTTTATCCACCGCTTACCCCCGCGATGGAGCCGGAATTGCCTCTGCTTACGACAAAGGCACTTGATGTTCCTCCTGGAGGCCAGATCAATGTTGTATTAAAACCAAAGACCAGTCGTAACTACAAGATTCAAACGTTTGGTGAATCCGATGTTGTTGCAGTTCTGTTCGAGCGCACAACTGGCGGTGACGTCTATATGACAACCGATGACGATAGTGGAGAAGATCGCAATGCACTGATCGGCCAGCGGCTGCTACAAGGGCGCACTTATGTTCTTCGCATCCGTCTCTATCATGCCCATGATTCAGGTGAAACAGCTGTAATGTGGTGGTGACATGATATCGCGAGGGCAGCACTTTATGTCGCTCAAGCGAGAGTTATTCTGCTATCTTGGCTGCCCTTAAGAGGCACAACTGTATGCGAGTATGCTAAAATCGAGGACTGCATGCTTATAAGCATTCGAGTAGCCCTCAAGTTGATAGATGGAACGACTTATCGACAGCTTTGAATTGGCTGGAGATTTCCAGCTCTCTACAGAAGTCACTAATGAGAATAAACGTTGATTTATCGATTAATACCCCCCCATAAATGGCTCTACCGGCTGACTAAATGCACCTACGGGCAACCCTGCACTGTCGACTGGGCGATTGAGGTAAATATCTACGGTATTAAAGCCTTGGATCAGAGGAGAATCAGCAATAAACTTAGGTCTATAGTTATCAGAAATTAGGTTGATAAATCGTTGATCGCCACCTTGCACCTTTCCAAGCCTAATCCCCAGTGGTCTAATTATATCTGTTAACTTAACGTAAAGACGCCCGTCTCCAAGAATACGCCCTTGAGCGATTTTCGTTCCATTGAGAAGTATATCACTCGGAGTTGAATCAGCGATTGGTGATGGCGCCTGCGGTTCACCCATCATCTCACGGATCATGGCCCGAAGAATATCGCCTCCCTTACCTCCTGTATCACTGCTCTTGACTTGCAAAAAGTCAATTCTTTCCACAAAACCCCTGGGCCACCCATCATGCCAGCTTGGTCCATAGTTGTTGTGAGGAAGCCCTAGCTGCCTGGCGCGCTGATCCGACACACCAGTGGCTAACCGGGCCAAAGTTTCGTCAAAGTCTCGATTACTCCCTGCCTCGGCATGGGTCATGACTCGTGATACATCAGGGAGATCTTTGATATCACCTGGCTTCCAACTGAGTTTGCTTGCAAGATTCGCAACTTCCCTACACATACTTTCAACTTGAATAGTGGTTGGTGGAGTTTCCGCAAAGCCCCTCCCACCCATGCACGCACAAGATATACCTGCAGATTCCGTGTTTCGCTTGAAAGTATGATTTAGTCGTTGATCGTAGCCAGCTACACGAATTACATCACCGTTGCCCTTGACTACGGTATGATAGGCATTCCCGCTGATGTCACGTGGGACAAAGGTGTAGCTCCCAGCAGTCCAATGTAAATAGATTTTTTCAATGGCCATGGCGTGTCTCCCGTGTTAGAGGTGAAGGACAGTATTTTAGTTTGTAACTTCATTATCAACGAGCTTCCTCAGGCCGCATGGCTGGTAGCCGGGAGAACTAATTTTAGCGTCCAGACTATCTTCAGAGCATCCTTCATCGTGCTGCTCAAGACTGGCCTGAGCCGATGCGATTGATGTCGCAATCATGTTAGTCGGAGTGGGGTCATTCGGTTGAATCTGTTTAAGAAAAGACTTGAAGACATACCCATCCGTACTCCCATCTTTGTCTAAATCGACTTGTGCCCATTCCTGGCTAGATCCATCGAGTCTTAATATGACCAAGAGCGTTCCAAAAGGTAGTGGTCGTAAAATCTTAAAGTCTGTACCTGGTCCTGATCTCAAATTTAATCCGTCACGGGCATTTACCTGGAACAAGGAACCATCATTTGCTCCACCCGTAACTGCAACTGGGTTGTTCCAGCCTTTCCGGGCCGCATTTATGAGCCAACTCGGAGCCTCTCCTGTGCCGCCGTCTCCGCCCCACGTAGCCCGGCTTCCAAAGCCAATGTGAATCCTGCTGGGACCCATGTATCCTACGTCACCACCAATTCCCGTGGCCCCAAAACTTGCAGCAGCCTCAACAAATGCTTTGAAGAAGACTAAGTCAGCTACATCCGTGAACCTCAGTAGACGACCATCTTTCTTTAAGTCTACGTCAGCTGCATTGCCTAGGTCATGTCTTGTGCTCCCTGTCCTTTTAATTCATGTTCCAAGTGCACATTGCCCCCCTGACTCCACGACCACTTCGTCGATGCCAGCCGCCGATCCTGCCAGTGATAAAATCGTCTTGAGCCGAGGAGCAATAGGCAGATCACGTATCTTTCCTCCTGTATTCTGAATGACCTTAGCCATCGCGAGTAACCCATGGATTGGTCGATACAAATTTAACTCAAGCAAGATTCCGCTTGGCTGTCATTAGATGCGTAAGAATTCTTAGTATGCGGTCGAACGTCGACTGGCCCTCGCCGGAAAAACCATCCAGACTTATTCATGGGCTCCGTTCATCGTGATCGGCTATCCGGCGTCGCTGGCGAAGAGAATCGGAATGATCGAGAGTAAGAATCTAATTGTTGTTGTTTTAAGAGGGGGCCTTCGAACAAGTCCCTCGAGTGGACAGGCCCTAAAGATCTTTATGCTACGCCACCGCAGGCTCCTGGCCTGCCACTCAGGGCCAGCGTTAGGCCCACCTGAAGGCTGCTTGCTGAGACGAGGTTGACGGGCGGACTTACCGTAGCTACGGTAAAGCGTGCAGTTCGATTTCGACCTTGGCAAGGACGCGACCAATCTGAGCAAGCACGGCCTCTCCTTGGCGGCCGCAGCTGAGCTCAGTTGGGATGCAGCACTCGTCTGGATTGATGATCGAACTGACTATAGTGAAGTAAGGATGGTTGCCTTGGCTCCAATTGGAGACATACTCTTTTTTGTAGCCTTTGTAGATCGCTAGCCGGCAAGGAGAATTATTAGCCTACGCAAAGCCAATCGCCGTGAGGTCAATCACTATGTCAAAGCGATTAAGGAAGATCAACCTAAAGATGCCAACACTTGAGGAAGATCAGTTGATTACAGCGGCAGCGGAATCAGATCCTGATGCCCTTCCGCTTACAGACGAGCAGATGAACGCGATGGTCCCCATGCAAGCGCTGCGGGGTCGTCCAAAGTTGGCAAATAAAAAGCATCTGGTTTCAATCCGATATAGTCCTGAGGTTATTGACTATTTCAGGGCTTCTGGAGCTGGTTGGCAAGCTCGTATGGATGCTGTGCTGAAGGAGTATGTCGAAGCTCACTCCACTGGCGATGCGAAGGGGGCCTAACATCAAGATACAGAAGACGGGAGCGGGAGGGAACCGCCATTTCCAAAATCTCAGCCCTCTTCTGATCTTGAACGTTGGAAAGATGCGAACAGACAATGCAGGCGCGGCTATGATCGGACAGTCGTTTCATATCTCATTTGTCACCAACCGTCTTCAGGGATGGCGAATTTAGATTCTTCTTCTTCTCACGTGAGGAGAGCCGCCCTCACGTCCATGTGAGTCATCCTGATGGTGAGGCGACGTTCTGGATCAGCCCAACCGTTGAGCTCGCTCGCAAAATCGGGCTAAGCTCACAGAGGATCAAAGAAGCAGAGCGCCTGGTCGAGACACGTCATCAGGAGATCATTGATGCCTGGAACATCCACTTTGGCGGCTGAGGTTACGAACGTATCTGGACATTGCGTCTGGGTGCTTATCGACGATGAAGAGCTAGCCCTTCCCTATTCAGAGTTTCCTTGGTTTAAAGCGGCAACTATTCAGCAGGTCCTAAACGTGCTGCGTCCGACCTCGGAGCATCTTTATTGGCCTGATCTAGATGTTGACTTGTCTGTCGAGTCGATACGCCATCCGGAAAGATTCCCGCTGAGGGCCAAGAGCACTTTCCAACCCTGCCATACACCTGACCCGCCTCCATCATTTTAGAGAGCCCACCGAGACTCGGAACCCACAGCTCTTTGCGGGCAGGTGATGGCAAGCGTTATACCGTCAAAGACCCATGAAAGCCCCTCTCCCTGAAGACGATGATAGGCAAGTCCAAGAGATATTTGTAGCTGGCTGTGAAATCACAGGCTCCGCTATTGGCGGTGCAATGGGTTTTTTCCTTGCCGGCCCTTTAGGGGCAGCAGCTGCAGGTGCTATCGGAACAGCAACAGGAACCCTATTAGCGGATGTAGCTGGTCGATTCCTCTCGCAACGCGAAAAGGCACGAATAGGAGCGACAGCGGAGTATGCATTCGCGCAGATTCAATACAATCTTAACGCCGGGGAAGAAGTCCGGAAGGATTTTCTTATGAAGAATCTCCCTGGCAATAGATCCTTTTGTGAAGAGATCTTTGAAGGTGTGCTGCTTAAATCCCAACGCGAGCACGAAGAGAGAAAGCTGCGCTTCCTAGGACAGTTTTACGCGAACGTTGCGTTCGATCCATCATGCTCTCCTCAGCAAGCAAATTACCTTTTAAATCTACTGGATAGAATAACTTATCAGCAACTCGTAATGATCCGCACATTCCGTCCATTGGACTTGCGTGAGGTAAGGGTTACCTGTTCGCCAGGGGAAGGCCTGTCTAAGTGGGAGAAGGAGTTGATAAAACACCGGGAGGAGGAACAGCGAGTACTGCGCGACGGGCTACTTCCAACGATGCAAAGTGGTGCCATCACGTCAGATCGATATTCAGCGTACGCTGCACTATTGGAGCTGTTTCAGCTCAGTATCGTTGCACACGAGCAGGAGAATGGGCTGCACAGAGATGCACCACAGAGCATGACACAAATTGACTTTTCATCAACTTACAGCACACCTCTTGGAGAGCGAATTCACCGCCTCTGTGGATTGGAGTCAGTTCCGGCTGAGGATGTTAATGAGCTAAAGAAGATCCTTGACTACAACGCTCCAATAGAAATCTATTTTCAGAAGGAGAAAAGCCGAGGAAGTGATATCGATTCATAACGGTATAACATGCCCCTCGAGTGGGCAGGCCACCACAGCAGCGCCTCCAATACTTCCAGCTCTCTGCCTGTCACTCAGGGGCAGCGGCTGGCGTCCCCCGGAGTGGTGTAAATCCTGAGGAGCAGCACCGGCTACTCCGGTGCTGGCGGTTCGCTTCTCAGATCCCCTGCGGGGCAATGGGTGGGACGGTCTGTGACCCTGGTTTGAGAACCACCTCCAACCTGAGAACCAGACCATGCCCATCTCTGATACTGCCGCCACTGAGCTGGCGCAGCTGCTTGGCAGCGGCACTGCCGGTGAACTCATCCCCGAACTGGTGCGCCAGGGTCTCCAGGCCCTGATCGAGGCCGAGGCTGCAGCGGCCCTCGGTGCCGACCGTCATCAGCGCACCGATCACCCTTTCCGGCCATGCCGAATGGCGCGGTCGCCAGCGGCATTCATGGGCGTTGGAGCCGCTGTTCAACCAAACCCGGCCCCACCGGAACGCCGCTGACGTTCCGTGCTTGGCACTTCCACCGGCCATAGCCACCAGCGGCCTTGATCGCCACCGGCCGCCAGATGACGGCCATCAGGCCGCCAGGCCAGCGCCTGGAAACCTTGCCCCTCCCCTTCCAGCGGCTGCCGCATCCGGCCGCGTCCATCCCAGAGGGCCACGGTGCCGTCGGCGGAGGCACTGGCCAGCAGGCTGCTCTCGGGCGCAAAGGCAAGAGCATGAACGCGCTGCTGATGCCAGAGGAGCGGTTCGGGCTTCCAGCCCTGCTGGCTTCGATTGCGCTGTTGCCACAGCACCACGGTGTCGCCTGAGGCCACCGCCAGGGCGGGTGCCAGTCGACCAGGCTGATCGCTCCAGGCCAGGGCTCGCACCTTGGCAGGAAAGCCACTGAACTGCCACGGCCGCCCCTGACCCGCCTCGGGCCAGAGCAGGAGGGATCGATCCATCTGGCCACAGGCCAGCAGGTCACCGATCGGCGGGAAGCCCAGCACCAGGCCAGCTGAGCCGGTGGGAGCCCTCAGGGGCGTCGCTGCGGTCGCAGCATCGGGCTGCCATAGGGCCAGCTCACCATGGCAGCTGGCAGCCAGCCGCCTGCCGTCGGCACTCCAGGCGACGGCCTGAACCGTGCCCGGCATGTCCAGGCACTCGGGGCGCCACTCGCGGACAGCCCCATCCCAGAGACGCACCTGACGGCCAGCTGCCACCGCTAGCAGCATGCCCCGGGGCTGCCAGGCCGCCGCATCGAGCCAGCCGGCACCCAATGGCACCGGCTCAAGGGCCATGGGCCGGACAGCGGTTTCGCCCAGCTCCCAGAGCAACAGTTCACTGGCCTGGCCCACCGCCATCAGGAACTGTCCATCAGCGCTGAAGCCAATGGCATTGAGGCTGCTGTCGCGATCACCGCGCAGCAGCTCCTCGCAACCGGCCCGGAAGTCCAGCAGCAGAAGTTCACCGCCAGCACTGGCGATCGCCAGAAACTCGCCATCCGCCGACCAGCTCAGGGTCGTGATCGCCTGCTGCAGTTGCCCGCAGAGCCGTTCACTCACCAGAGGCGCCGTCGCTGTCATCGTGCGGGACCGATCAGGCCACACAGGCGTTGAAGCCGGCCCGTAGTCCATCTGGATCGAGATCCCGGCCGATGATCACGAACTGGGTGGAGCGACGCTCTGCGGGTTTCCAGGGGCGATCGAAATCACCGTCCAGCAGCATGTGCACCGACTGGAACACGTAGCGATTGTCCTCTCCTTTGAGCTGGATGATTCCCTTCATCCGAAACAGATCAGGCCCCCGCTTGGCCACCAGATCCGAGAGCCAGCTCCCCAGCCGGTCCAGATCCATGGGCCGCTCCTCCACCAGCGCCAGGGAGCCCACGGCATCGTCGTGCTCGTGGGCGTGCTCCTCAAGCAGGAACCCCGGATCGAGGCCCAGGGCACGCTCCAGCTCGAACGCCTCCACACCCAGGATCTGATCCATCGGAGCATCGGCATTGCGGGTGGTGAGCAGCCGCGCCATGGGGTTGATGGCCCGGATTCGCCGCTCGATGGCCAGCCGCTCGCTCTCGTCCACCAGGTCGGCCTTGTTGAGCAGCAGCACATCGGCGAAGGCCAGCTGTTCCTGTACCTCTTCGGCCTCCCAGTGCAGGAGCACATGCTTGAGATCCACCAAGGTGACCACCGCATCGAGCTTCAGCTCATCGCGCAGGTCCTCATCCACAAAAAACGTCTGAATCACCGGGGCCGGATCAGCGAGACCGGTGGTTTCGATCACCAGATGGTCAAAGCGATCCCGCCGCTTCATGAGATTGCCGATGATACGAATCAGATCACCACGAACGGTGCAGCAGATGCAGCCGTTATTCATCTCGAAGATCTCCTCGTCGGCATCCACCACCAGCTGGTTGTCGATGCCCAATTCGCCAAACTCATTGACGATCACGGCCACCTTCAAGCCGTGCTCATGGGTGAGGATCCTGTTGAGCAGGGTGGTTTTACCGGCACCCAGATAGCCGGTGAGCAGCGTCACCGGCAGGCGATCCGCGGCTGGAATGGCACTGGTGAACGCCATGGCAAGGGGGGGGGAGGCCAGAAGGCATGGAGTGGGGTGAGAATAATTGTCGTTCTAGCAGCGGAACCTTCCGATCCGCTGGGCCCCCATGGCAGCTTGCGCATTGAGCGCGATCCCCATCCGATTGGCGTCCGCTGTTCCGTCCTTGAGCCTCCTCCATGCAGTTCTGCTGAAGGGGATCAGGGGGGATCAGGCCGTTGGTTCACTCCTTGGCCGGTGGCAGCCCTCCACGCCCAGACTTCAAAGCTGCCAGCCTTTGGCTGTCCCCTTTGTCCGCATGCCCGCCGAGCCGCCATGAACGCAGTTCTCACGCCGCCGCTCACCGAGGAGACGCTCAAGGCCCTGTTCACGAAACCCTATGGCGCTCCAGCGCCCTCAGCTCAGCAGTGGCGGGCCGTCTACGACGACAATGTTCATTTCCAGGATCCAACCCAGGAGAAGAGCGGCATCGAGGCCTACATCGTTGCCCAGGATGGATTGATGCGCCGCTGCGATGACGTCTTCCTTGAGCCTGGCGCCGTGGCGCTCAGTGGCGATACAGCCTTCGTGGAGTGGACGATGGGCCTGAAGATCAAAGGGATCGAGTTCGTCTATCCCGGCACCACCCGCCTGCTGATCGGGCCCGACGGCAAGATCGTCGAGCACCGCGACTACTTTGATTTCGTTGGCCCTACCTTCGCGCCGGTGCCCGTGGTGGGTGGCTTTGTGCGCTGGCTCTACAAGCGATTTGTTTCCTGAGGCCGTGGTCAGGGCCTCTGGATTCCGAGCGCCTGTGCGCCGTACAGCTCGCTGAACATGGCCTGCACCTGCCATGCCCGGAGGAGCGATTTGGAAACCTTGCGAAGGTCTTCGAGTTCCGTGCAGCTGTCGATCGCTCGTGAATGGGCCTCTACGAAGAACTCTCTACTGATCGAAAGGGAATTGTTCACGGGGGGTTCTATTGGATTGTGTCGAGCAAACCTCGGCAGAGGCTTCAACCGATGCCCAGCAGGCCGCGGGTGAAAGCTTCACCACCCAGGGCGAATTCGGTGGCCAGCAAGGCGATGAAGCCGAGCATGGCCATCCGCCCGTTGAGCTTCTCGGCGCGCTCGTGGAAGCCCCAGCCGCTCTCGGCACTCACCACTTCCATGCGGGGCTCGGTGGCAAACGCGTTCAGACGCCCGCCGTCTTCGATGGTGACGGTGGCGCCGCGGATGGCGGAGCGCTCAAGGGCGCTGGGGGCGGTGGCGGTGGCTTGGGTCATGGGGGGCTCGGAAGGGATGAGGGAACTGTAACAGATTGTTGCGGAATGTAGGCACGTGTGACTTCTGAGCCCCAGATGGGTGGTGATGGGACTAATGCCGGGCTGGATTCCGCAAGTGCGAGCGCACCAGCAGGCCATCCTTCGGGGAAGGGCTGGGGATGACCGCCAGCGTCAGGTCCTGATCCGGCTCCAACCCAAGGGACAGCTGTTTGAGCAGCCCCACTGCCAGCAGCCGGATTTCCAGCTCCGCCAGCGCCTTGCCCAGGCAGACCCGCTCACCCCCTCCAAAGGGCAGCAGGGTCACAGTTTCGTCTCCCTCCAGATGCCGCTGCGGCCGAAAGGCCGCCAGATCCTCAGGGTCTGCGCCGTGGCGCTGGCTGGCGCTGATGCTCACCTGCACCACCCGCTCGGCCGGCACCAGCACACCGGCCAGGGCGATCGGCTCCCGGGTGCGGCGAAAGAAGCCCCCCACTGGCGGGGTCAGCCGCATCACCTCCTTCACCACCGCATCCAGCCGCGGAGCCCGCAGGGCGTCGTAGGCGCTCACAGCTTCTGCCGTTGCAGGTGGCCAGGGCAAGCCGTCGAGTTCCTCCAGCAACCAGGCCAGCTCAGCGGGATGCTGCAGCAGGGTCAATAGCAGGCAACTGAGCGAGGAGGCGGTGGTTTCGTAGCCCGCAAACAGCAGCAGCAGCAACTGCTCCGCCACATCGTCGTCGGCCAGGGGGAGGCCCAGGGCCTATTAAAAGTCTGCCACAGTAAGCCTGGCTGATCCTGTCAGCATGGGATTCGGTCCACGGGAATGGACCTTCCCCATGCCCGTCTCTTTCGATCCTGCCGAGCCTGATGCTGCTGCCGA
>Ga0247839_1005995_pt1 | contig 14330 bp, 16 predicted proteins | sample LaCruzMarch2015__6_FD_192405 | JGI IMG/M metagenome (GOLD analysis project Ga0247839, IMG submission 192405) | Freshwater microbial communities from meromictic Lake La Cruz, Castile-La Mancha, Spain - LaCruzMarch2015_16m | ecosystem: Environmental > Aquatic > Freshwater > Lake | place: Spain...
TCTCGGAATCGATACGCAAATTTTTGAACTCGTTTTGCAATTTCAGTTAAACCATCTGGTCCGTGCCACATTGCATAGAATGCCGAAATTACCGCAAGTAATACTTGAGCTGTACAAATATTTGAAGTTGCCTTGTCACGGCGAATGTGTTGCTCTCTGGTTTGCAATGCCAATCTAAATGCTGGGTTACCGTGAGTATCAACTGACTGACCAACTAATCGACCAGGCAATGATCTCTCTAGACCGTTCTTAACAGCCATAAATCCTGCGTGTGGTCCTCCGAAACCAACCGGTACACCAAATCTCTGTGCTGAGCCAACTGCAATATCAGCGCCATACTCCCCTGGAGATTTAAAAAGAGTCAGTGCGAGTAGATCACAACTGACTATTGCTAATGCATTTTGTTTTTGGATCTGCTTAACGATATTAGTTAAATCCTTAACACGCCCGTTGCTATCAGGGTACGCAATTATTACGGCAAAAACATCATTTGGAACTGAATCTTTACCGAGATCTATTTCAAGTACTTTAATTTTTAAAGGATTAGCTCTCGTTTGAATCACGGCTTTAACATGAGAGTGTAAATTCGTATCAATCACAAAGACAGAATCATCACTGCCCTGCCAAACTCTACGAGCAAGAGTCATTGCCTCTGCAGCTGCTGTTGCTTCATCTAGCATTGAAGCATTTGCAATCGCTAGTCCAGTTAAATCAGTTATTGCAGTTTGGAATGCAAAGACTGCTTCTAATCTTCCTTGACTAATTTCTGGTTGATACGGTGTGTATGCGGTATACCAACCCGGATTTTCTAGTACGTTTCTTAAAACAACTGGAGGCGTAATAGTTCCGTAATATCCATTTCCAATAAAAGATTTCACAACAGTATTCTTTTTAGCGATTTGGGCTATCTCTTCAATTGCTGCTACCTCAGAAATTCCTATTGGTAATACTTTTTCTATCTCACCCTTAATATGAATATTCTCTGGCACAACCGCTTTAATAAATGAATCTAAATCTTTGTAGCCAAGTTCAAGTAGCATGGTTTGAATTTGATATTGATTCGGACCAATATGCCGGGAGGTGAAATCAGATCTATATGTCATGAGCCTCCCCAGTAATTAGTAGATTTGGGAAGTAATAGTAATTGTTTTAGGCGCCTTTAAGTTTCCTGCGCTGAGCTAATTCATCGTTAGATTCACCACTTACTACCAAGGTTCCGTCAGTTAGGCTCTCACCTTGAAGGGTTGCAAGTGAGCCCTCGACCTCAGTCCAAACCTTTCCAATTGCGATACCGAATACTCCTTGTCCGCCCTGCAATAGATCCACAATCTCATTTGCGCTAGTGCATTCATAAATTGAAGCGCCATCACTCATTAAAGTAATACTCTCAAGATCTGAAACTCCGCGGGCGCGAAGGTGCTCAACAGCTGTACGGATGTTTTGAAGTGAAACGCCAGTATCAAGTAATCGTTTAACAATCTTTAAAACTAATATGTCTCGAAATCCATAAAGGCGTTGTGAACCTGATCCGGCCGCTCCCCTAACACCTGGCTCTACTAATCCAGTGCGTGCCCAATAATCTAATTGACGATATGAAATTCCAGCTGCAATACAAGCGGTTGCACCGCGATAGCCGATTTCTATTGGGTTGCTCATGGGGACTCAATTCTATGGGGAGGACTGAATTGTAGAAGAGCTCTTCTCATGGTGGGGCTAGCGACACGTAAAACTTTAACCCAAGGTTGAGGGTTGGACTTATCCAAGGAAATCTTCTGGATTTATCTGGTCTAAAAACTCCTTGAACCGCTCAACTTCATCTTCTGCCTGGTCCGGGATCTCAATACCTGCTTCGCCTAATAATTCATCGCTAGCCAAAATAGGTGACCCCATTCTTAGTGCCAACGCGATCGCATCACTAGGTCTTGCGGAAACAGCAGGTCCGTCTTCAAAATTTAATTGTGCGTAGAAAATTCCATCTTTTAACTCAGTCAAATAGACAGTCTTAAGTTTTGCGCCTAATTGCCCTAGCACGTCTTTAAATAAATCATGAGTTAAGGGCCTAGGTGGGATTACCTCTTGTTGAGCAAATGCTATGGCCGTGGCCTCTACTGCTCCAAGCCAGATTGGTAGATAACGCACGCCATCCATCTCTTTTAATAAAACAATTGGCTGATTAGAAGGCATTTCAACTCGCACGCCCATTACTTCAACTGGGTGATATTTATTCATCTTTCAACCGTTACTAATTATTAATTACTTAGCTCGGTGTAAGCCGGCACGAACTAAAGAAGCATGCAACCTGATTGATAGTGATGCTAATTCTCGTTCAACCTCTTCTGCTCTTGCTTTTGATTCTGAACCTTTTTGCCTAAGTAATGGAGTTGTAATCTGCTCTACTAAACCAATTTCTCGATCCGCAGCTGTTTTAAAAGCTCTAAGGTGTCTTGCACCAATACCAAAGGCAGAAATCTCTGCAACAGCCTTAGCCACTGAAAGTGCATCGCTGTCATAGTGCCTGCCACGAATTGTGATTAATCCATAAGATTCAATCTCAGTTAGTTGCTCATTGGTTAGGTTAGAAGCTGCTAAGAGTTCAGTTCTGGTTAAACGAAGATCATTATCACTTGCGAATTGATCACTAGTTAATACGCCAGCATTTGTGGCAAGTCTTGGTGAAGCTACTCCTCCAACATTTTTCGCAGGTGATAAGCCTCTGTCCATTGCATCAAGATTTTCTTTAATTACTTTTAGAGGAAGATACTGATCACGTTGAGCAATTAAAACAAAACGCAATCTGTCTAGATCAGTAGTTGTAAATTTTCGGTACCCACTTGGAGTACGTTGGGGTTCAATTAATCCTTCGGCCTCAAGAAATCTAATCTTGGAGATCGTAATATCGGCAAACTCAGTTCGTAATCTGGATAAAACTTCACCAATACTGAGGTAAGCCCTTACTGGAACACTCACTTATTGCCCCCAATAAATAACGTTAGATGATATTTACCAATCTGAACCTCATCACCAGCATTAATTCTCGCCTCGCGCACTACAACTGCATTTAAATAGGTGCCATTTAAGCTACCAAGATCTTTAATCGTGTAGCCATCTGATTTCGAGATTAAAGCATGAGATCTTGAAACAGTAATGTCATCAAGACATATCTCATTATTAATATCTCGGCCAATTTTAGTTTCTGCAGTATCTAATAGGTAACGGCCACCAACACCGGCACCCTTTAGAACCAATAGAATTCCAGCACCATTTGGAAGATTTTTCACTACTTCTTGTTGCTCTGTTGTGAGTGATTTATAGAGATCATCGCTGCGCACACCGTCAGGAATTGCGCGTAGTTGTTTTAAATTCAGAGTAGATGTCAGGTCATTAGGCGGCGTGACTTTATCTGCCATCTCTGCCCCAATCATTGTGACCTTCAACTATAGGCTCACAGTATTCGCTTGCCCTATGCGGGTCAAGCGGTTAGTTCTTGATACTCCTTGGCAGATAAAAGGCTTTCCTGCAAGGTTGGTGTGGAAATTTCGATCTCAGCAATCCAGCCATCCCCATAAGGATCAGAGTTTATGATTTCTGGATTGGAATCTAGTTTTTTATTGGTCGAAGTAACTTTACCGCTAATTGGAGCATAAATTTCAGATACAGATTTAGTTGACTCAACTTCACCACATACGGAGTTGGCTCCAACATCACTTCCTTCTTTGGGAAGTTGGATATATACAATGTCACCTAAAGCAGCCTGAGCATAATCAGTAATGCCAATTCTAAATTTTGTTGGTGCAACTTCTAAAACCCACTCATGCTCTTTGGTATAGAAAAGCTTCTCTGGCACATTTGACATCTAATCTCCTATTTATAAATTCTAGGGTTATTAACTCCTAGTACTAGGTATTGCAAGCCTGTGTAAAAGTATAGGCTTGTTCCCCAGATAGCAAAAGCCCAACCAATTACATAGCAAGCCTGTCCGATATACGCTAGATCCTCCAAAAGCAGCAACGGGAAAGCGTAAAGTAAGTTAAAGGTAGCCGCCTTACCTAAAAAGGTTACGGCAAGGAATGGGATCCCCCGCAATTTTTGATAGATAATAACTAAAAGAAGCAACAAATCTCGAACCAGGATCGAAATCACAAGTATCCAAGGTAAATAATCCTTATTTGCTAGAGCGATTATCACTGCCGCTATATATAAACGATCAACAGCTGGATCAAATTTTGCTCCGAAATCAGAAGTTTGATTTAAGTAACGGGCAACCTTTCCATCTAAGTAGTCAGTAACACCGCCTAAGGCAATCACCACAAAGCTCAGAATCGGTTCATCGGCGATGAGGAATAAATAGAGAAATAGTGGAACACCAAGAGCCCTAAGAAAGGTTAGTGCATTTGGAATATTAAGCATTATCGCGATCCTTCATCTTTACTGCTACCTCAATCGGAGTTCCGTTAAAGCCGAACTCTTCTCGAAGGCGGCGTTCAATAAATCTGCGGTAGGCGGTTTCTAAAAATTCAGATGCAAAGACCACAAACTTAGGCGGACAGGTACCTGCCTGGGTAGCAAATTTAATCTTCGGTTGTTTACCACCTCGTACTGGAGGTGGGTTTGCCCCAACTAGCTCTCCTAGAAATGAGTTTAATTTGGCAGTTGGAATTCGCTTTTCCCAGTTTCGAAGTGCGGTTGTAAGAGCTGGTGCTAATCGGTCTCTGTGCCATCCAGTTTTAGCCGACAAGTTCACCCGCTGTGCCCATGGGTATCGCTCAAGTTGGCGATCAATCTCTTTATCTAAGGTCATTTGCCGTTCTTCATCAACTAAATCCCACTTATTCATAACAATAACTAAAGCCTTACCAGCTTCATCGGCCATGCTAACTATACGAATATCTTGTTCAGTTAAAATCTTTGATGCATCAAAAATCACTAATGCCACCTCTGCTCGTTCAAGTGCAATCTGCGTGCGAAGAGAAGCGTAGTAATCAGTACCACTAGCCTGATGGGCTCGCCTTCTAATTCCAGCAGTATCAATAAATCTCCATGTTGCCCCACCAAAATCGATTAATTCATCAACTGCATCTCTAGTTGTTCCTTCGGCATCATCAACTAATACTCTTGGAGAACCAGCTAATACATTGAGCAAGCTAGATTTTCCAACATTAGGTCTACCAACAAGTGCTACCCGGCGATAACCATCATCGACTTGGGCGGTGCCAACCTCAGGCAATTGAGAAATCAGTAAATCAAGGAGATCACCACTTCCCCTGCCGTGCAAAGCTGAAACAAAATGTGGTTCACCTAAACCAAGATTCCAAAGAGCATAACCATCAGACTCATCCTCTGCGTTATCAATTTTATTTCCGACAAGAATTACTTTTTTTCCACTCTTTCGAAGTAAATCCACTAAAGATTGATCTTCATCGAGTGCGCCAACTTGAGCATCAACAACAAACATAACAAGATCAGCCTCAGCGATTGCAGCCTCTGAGCCTGCCGTAATTTTCTCTGAGATACCTTCGGGTTTAACCTCCCAGCCTCCAGTGTCAATCAAAAAAAATCTTCGCCCATTCCATTCTGCTTCATACTTAACTCGATCGCGTGTAACTCCTGGCGTATCCTCAACTATTGCCTCTCGCCTTCCAATCATTCGATTTACTAAAGTTGATTTACCAACATTAGGTCGACCGATAACTGCAATAGTTGGCAGACCCAGCAGATTGCGTTGCTTAAGCCATTTCCAAATTTGATCTGTTACCTCATCTAATGACAGCCTGGTTGAATCAATTACTGCAGCATCCTCTGCTTGAGTAAGAGGTGAAATCTTGCGGTTTGAATCAATTTCATCACGATTTGCCAGTGATTTACTTACTTTATCTTCACCTATATTTTCAACCATCTCATTTTCACGCCGTTTGGCTCGCTCTGCAATATCTGCATGGAGATAAATTTTCAGTTGCGCATTAGGAGCTACTACAGTGCCAATGTCACGGCCTTCAACAACAATACCTATAGGTGCATCAGTGATGTACTTTCTCTGCAAATCAATTAACAATTTTCTTACACCAACCATCGAACTAATCTGACTTACTCGGTCATTTATTCGCTCGAATCTAATTTGTTCAGATATATCATTTCCATCCACATAAATTTTTGGCGCAGCTGGGTTGGTCTCAAATGAGATATCAGATTCTTCAAGAAGTTTAATTATTCCTTCTTCATCTTCAACCTTATTTGCAAGTGCAATATATGTTGCGGCTCGATAAAGTGCTCCAGTGTCTAAGTAACTCCAGTTAGCGCGGAGTGCAATTGCTTTTGCGGTGGAAGATTTACCTGATCCACTTGGACCATCAATAGCTAATACAAGTCCAGACATGGCAATAGTCTATCTTTAGTGACTAAAGATATTTATCGATTTTTAGTCGGATGTACCTTGAAACCAAGATTTTCTAAGTGCCCTGATAGCTTTAAATTGTCGACCTCAGAAAGAGCAAGAGTAATCAAACCTGTCTCTTGGCCAGGTGAATGCTCAATGCTCAAATCTTCAATATTTACATTTATTTTCGCACATTCATTAAAAATTATTGCCAGCTGACCCGGTTTATCATCGATAACAATTGGAAGATATGAATAGTTTCTTGATTTAGCGCCGTGTTTTCCTGGAATTTTTTCTTTACCTTCTCTACCTTTCTTCAAGAAATCGATGACTTTTTCCTTTTTGTTTGCGATTAAATCAGTTTGAATTTCTTGCAATTGTGAAATAATTCTTGGTATAACTGTTGATAAAGCTGGTTGATTGGCAAGTAATATCTCACTCCATAATTTTGAATCTGAATTCGCTAATCTCGTTAAATCACGAATACCTTGACCAGAAATATTCAATTTATCTTCACTGATATCAAGAAGTGATGCAGCAAGGGATGAGCTTAATATTTGCGGTAAATGGGAAACTTGGGCAACAACTAAATCATGCTCCATACTGCTCATTTGGTATGAACTACCCCCACAAATTTTGATCAAAGCATCAGCAATAGATTTTGCTTTATCACTTGATTTAGAACCAGTTATAACTACCCACGCTCTTCCAATGAACAAATCAGCTCGAGCATTCTGTGCACCGCTGTGTTCTCGTCCAGCCATTGGATGGAGAGAGATGAAATTTTCAGGATTATCTGATAATTCTTCAACCTTCACTTGAAGATCAGACTTAACGCTCGCTAAATCACAAACAATAGAGTTTGGATTTGCTTTTATTTGTTCAACGACAACTTTTTGATTAGCACTAATCGGTACTGCAACTAGAATTAGGTCAGGTTGGTTAATTTGGTTGCTTTTAACTAAATCCTGCGCAAGTTGAGCAGATTTTAGATCTATATCCACCATTTCTATTTCAATACCTGCCGATTTAAGGCATAGCCCTAAAGATGTTCCAATTAAGCCTGAACCGACTATTCGAGCTGAGCGAATCATTTAACTATTGCGCAAGATCTTTGCGAAGTACAGAGGCGCCACCTAGGTATATATGCTTAATATCGGTTAGTTCTCGATCTGAATGAGCATGTATCAACACCCGAATAACTCTTGGCAGAGCAACTTTTACATCTATCTCAACTGAACACAGCAAAGGTATATTTCCAAGACCAATTTGTCTGGCCGCTGCAGCTGGAAAATCAGATTTAAGATCAGGGGTGGCGGTCAGTATTATTGAAATCAGATCTTCATTCTTTACTTGATTGGCCTTAAGCATCTCAGTCAGAAGTTGGCTCACCTGATCAAGCATTTCTGAGGCACTGTCTTGCTTAAGCTGAACAGCTCCCCTGATTCCTCTAACTCGCATAAAGCAATAGTATCTAGTCGGAGTTAAATCATGATTAAGGTTTAATCATTTAATCTAGATGTCGCTTTATTAAATTATATGTATATGAAATAGCGATATATTGAGATAACTATTTTTGAATATACAGCAATAAAGTCGATATATTGCTTAATTGCCTAGATTCTGAGCCTGTGTAAATCGATAAATCGGTATAATACGGATACTCAAATACCTATATATCGATAAATAGATAATGATGTTGTAGATTTATTGCTTAATACTTAAAAGGGTAAATAGATTAGTTAATTCTTGGGAATTCAACACGCGATGGCGCCCAGGTTTCATCTCCCCCAGATTAATTGGGCCAAAATCTAACCGGATCAAACGAAGCACCTTTAATCCAAGGGATTCAATTAAGCGTCTAATTATGTGATACCTACCTTCATGGATGGTGATTTCAACCCAGTGATGATTCTTGCTGACAGCCCGGGCATGGACAACCTTGATCGCTCTGGCTAGGCCATCCTCAAGTCTTACCCCCTGCAAGAGCTGGTCTGAAAGCTGCTTGCTAAATTCGCCTTCAATTTCAACCAGATATTTTTTCTCAAGTCCATAAGAAGGATGGGTTGCTCGATGTGCTAAATCCCCATCGTTTGTAAGAAGAATTAAACCTTCAGAATCCTTGTCCAATCTACCAACGTGATAAAGCCGATCTTTTCTGTCCGCGAAATAATCGCCTAAATTAGCTCGACCTTCTGGATCTGACATGGTGGAAATAATGCCTGCTGGTTTATGAAAGGCTAGGTAAGTCTTAGACTTATTTATCTTTAAACTCTCACCATTTACTTTAATGTCACTAATTTCCGGATCATATTTTCCGCCCAGCTCAATTATGATTTGTCCATCAACACTTACGCGACCGTCAAGAATTAATTGATCCGCTGCTCGCCTACTTGCAACTCCGGCATCAGCGATAATCTTATTTAAACGAGTTAAGCCCACACATAAGTTTAGCGTGCTTACGAAGAATTAAAGAAAAAGGATTATTCAGTTAAAGTGGAAAGAAACTCATCCAAACCGTCGATATCAGGTAGGAATGGCGCTAGTGCAGGCAGATCTGCAACTGAATTAAGCCCTAGTTTCTCTAAGAAAAACGATGTGGTCTGATACAAAACAGCGCCTGATTCGCCCTCAATACCTGCCTCTTCAACTAAACCACGATTAACGAGAGTCTTCATCACAGCCTCAACATTTACGCCTCTGATAGCAGATACTCGCGCCCTGGAAACGGGTTGCCGATATGCAATTACAGCCAGAGTTTCAAGCGCGGCTTGGGTAAGACGAGCTTGTTGCCCATCTAAAACGAATTTCTCAACCAACGACGCCATCTCAGGGTGGCTGTAGTAACGCCAGCCGCCAGAAACTTGTCGAAGTTCAAAGCCTCGTTGTTCTTGCTCATACTTGGCTGCAAGTGAGGTAAGCGCTAAAAGAATTTCCTCGGTCGGTGCTTCGATAATTTGTGCTAAAACAAGCTCAGAAACAGGCTCATCAACCACCATTAGTATTGCCTCAAGGCAACGCTGTAGTTCAACTTCAGACATTATCGGCCTCATCTATCGTTTGCACTGGAATATCAAACTCATCGCTAACTCTAACCTCTCCTTCAGCGGTTCCAACCCAGGAAATCTGCAACTCCCCGAGTGAAACTACCTGTTCAAATCTAACTACCCCTTCTCTATAAAGTTCAAGCAACGCAAGAAACCTAGCGACAACTACCAATGTGGAGTCTGCGTCGGCAATTAACGCCCTGAAAGAAACACGAGAGGCACGTCGAAGATGCTCCACAACCTTTAAAGCCTGCTCCGCTACGCTTACCAAAGGTCGATGTATGTGTTCGATGCTAAAGGTTGGGGTTGTCTTCGGGGTAAGTACTCGATTCGCAATAGCTGCAAACCTTTGCGCTCCAACGCCTATTAACACCTCTGGTAATAGTTGAGCAAAGTGCGGTTCAAGTGCTACTAACCTGGCGAATGACTTCTCTTCTCGCTCAATACGTTCGGCGAAGATCGCAGAGAGCTCTTTAAATGCCCGGTATTGAAGTAATCGAGCAAATAAAAGATCTCGTGCTTCCAGTAGAGCAAGATCAGCTTCGTCATCGATTTGTCCGGATGGCAAGAGCTTTGCTGCTTTAAGATCAAGCAAAGTTGCAGCTACAACCAAAAACTCTGTTGTTTTATCCAAATCCCAGCCATTTTCACTGTTTTCCAGCTGTTTAATATAGGAAATAAACTCATCTGTTACCGTGCCTAGGGCAATCTCGGTGATGTCCATTTTATGGCGGGATATAAGTTGTAGTAGTAAATCAAAAGGCCCATCAAAGTTATCCAGGTGCAAGGAGAAACCAGCCACACGCCCATCAGTTATTGAGGTGGGCTGCACAGGTGTGGTGGATAAATTTTCTTGCGACATGCGCACAAGATACCGCCAGCATCCTTGCCTTTGCACTTGCCCCACCGTAGGTTGCCGACATGGGAAAAAACGCTAGAAAGACTTCTCGGTTAAACGCTAAATCGACATATGCTCCTGCTCGCTCTAATCCGCGAGAGGAAAGCCTTGCAACTACCTCTGATGTTCTTGGCAAAAAACTTAGGAATTTTCCGGAACCGACTAAAACTCCAGAGGCTGGCAATGCAAGAGTTATCTCGGTAGTAAATCAAAAAGGCGGCGTTGGAAAAACAACTACGGCAATAAATTTAGGTGCTGCCCTTGCTGAAGTGGGACGTAGAGTTTTATTGATTGATTTTGATTCTCAAGCATCTATGACAACTGGTTTGGGAATTAAAGGCACTGCTCTTCGCGAGCAATACGGTTCAATCTGGTACTTACTAAATGATTCTGAAGCAAAGTTAGAAGACTTTATTCTTAAATCGTCAGTACCTGGCCTGGATTTCATTAGAGGTCATGAAGATCTTGCCGCCGCTGAAGCTGCATTTGTCTCTGAAATTGCCAAAGAGCATAAACTGCGAAAATTACTAGCTCCTGTGCTAGATAAATATGATGTGATTCTAATTGATTGCTCACCTTCTCTTGGAACATTAACAGTTAATGCTCTTACCGCCTCAAATGGAGTAATAATCCCTATGGAATGTGAGTACTTTGCAGTTCTAGGTCTTTCTCTTGTAAAAAAGACAATTCAGAAAATTAAAGAAAATACCAACCCCGAGCTTGAAATATTAGGAATTTTGGCAACCATGTTTGAGAAGAAAACTAGCCACTCCCGAGAGGTTCTAGAGCTAATTGATAAAGAGTTCCCAGATGAAGTCTTTGACACCATTATTTCTCGAACTGTTCGATTCTCTGAGTCAACAGTCGCCGGTGTGCCTGTAACAGCTTATGCAAGCAGTAGTACCGGTTCAGCTTCATATCGTCGCCTAGCCCGTGAATTAATTGCAAGAGGAGGAGCTAAATGAGTCGCCGAGTAAGTTTGCCTGGAGCAGATGAATTATTTCGAAACACTGCAACATTAAGCGCAGTTCCTTCATCTCGCGAAAATACTGAAGAGATAACCCAAGCCCCGGCAGCAACTGTCACGGCTAAAAATTCTGTACGACAAACTCCAAGACGAAGAGTTAACGCTTTTGATCGCGCGCCATCTGGCCGCGAAAAACATGACGAAAAAATTACGGTGTATCTATCCCCTGATGAACTTTATGACTTAGATCAAGCACGTCTTGCTCTACGTGGTGATCTTGGGCTGGCAGTTGATCGAGGCAGAATCGTCAGAGAATCACTTTCAATAGTTATTGCAGATCTAGAAGCTAAAGGTGATCAAAGTATTATTGCTCGTAGATTGCGTGGACGCTAAAACTTACTTCTAGGGTGAGCATTTGCGTAACTCTCACGCAGGTGGTCAATAGTAATAAGTGTGTAAATTTGAGTTGTAGTAACGGATGAATGTCCAAGAAGTTCTTGCACAACTCTAATATCAGCCCCACCATCTAGCAGATGTGTTGCAAATGAGTGGCGCATTGAGTGTGGAGTAACTTGATCTAACAAGCCTGCTCGAGCCGCCGCATTAGCCACCAGATTCCAAGCACTTTGCCTACTTAATCTGCCACCTCTTTGATTTAAAAAAAGCGCTTTCTGAGTACTAACTTTTAACAAAGTTGGCCTGGATCTGACTAAATAATCATTAACCGCTGCAACTGCAAAGGAGCCGATTGGCACCACACGTTCCTTGCCACCCTTGCCTTTTAGCTTCACAGTTGTTGTGACACCAGCTTCAGTGTCCACTGTGGAAATATCTAAAGTGTTTAGATTAATTAATTCACTAACCCGTGCGCCTGTGGCGTATAAGAGCTCAACTAGCGCTTTATCGCGGCTTGAGATTAAATCAGTTCCCACAATGTTTAGCATGCTGAGGACCTGACCAATTGTTAGGGCTTTTGGTAGTCGCTTACCGATTTTCGGTGGTTTGAAATTTATAGATGGATTATCAAATTTATGTTCCTTAGCTAGATATGCGAAATAGCTCCGAATGCTTATTACATTTCGAGCAATTGAGGATTCACCGATCTTAAACTCGGTATTCTCCAATCCACGAAGCCATGCAACATAGGAAGCTAAATGCTCTGAGGTTACCTGCTCTACTAAAAGTTGGTTTGTCGATAAATAGTGAAAGAACTTCTCAATATCTAATTTATAGGCACTTATTGTGTTACTAGCGAGGCCTTTCTCGATGGAAAGGTAATTGAAGAAATCAGCTAAATGATCACTTGCCATGCTTAGCGATCGCAGCTGCAATTAATCCAATAAACAATGGGTGAGGACGCGTAGGCCTAGATAGAAATTCTGGATGAGCTTGCGTTCCCACATAATACGGATGAGTCTCTTTTGGTAGCTCAACGAATTCAACTAGATTCTTATCAGGTGATAAACCTGAAAAAACTAATCCTGTAGCTGTTAATTGTTCACGATACTTATTATTCACTTCATAGCGATGACGATGACGCTCACTTATTTGAGATTTTCCATAAACATTGGCTACTACTGAGTTTGAAAGCAAATCCGCTTTGTATAAACCGAGTCTCATGCTTCCCCCCATTTGTCCTTTACCTGCAACAATTTCAACCTGATCACTCATGGTTGAAATAACAGGATCACTTGTTTTTTCATCAAACTCAGATGAGTTAGCATTTTTTAGCCCAGCTAAATTACGGGCCGCTTCAATGACCATGCATTGCAGACCCAAACACAAACCTAAAGTTGGAATTCTATTTTCGCGGGCATACTTAAGTGCGCCTAATTTTCCTTCAATTCCCCTAACACCAAAACCACCAGGAACACAAATTCCATCAACATCACCGAGATTTAAAGCGGCATCCTTCTCACTTGCACAGCTATCACTTGTTACCCATTTGATATTTACCTTCGCATAATTAGCAAAGCCACCAGCCCTAAGTGCTTCAGTCACTGATAGATACGCATCCGGTAAATCGATGTATTTTCCAACAAGTGCGATTGTTACCTCATGTTTTGGTTTATGAACCTTATTTAAAAGATCTTCCCATTCACCCCACACCACATCAGTGCACTTAACGCCTAGTCGCTTAACTACATAGGCATCTAAGCCCTCTGCATATAGGACTTTAGGTATGTCATATATTGATGCTGCATCAACTGCAGCCACCACACCTTCTAAGTCAACATCACACATTAACGAAATCTTCTTTTTAACAGCGTCAGGAATTTGGCGATCACTTCTTAGAACAATCGCATCAGGAGTGATACCAATAGATCTAAGCGCAGAAACGCTATGTTGGGTTGGTTTGGTTTTAAGTTCCCCAGCTGGTCCCATATATGGAACTAATGAAACATGTAAATAGAAAACATTATCCCGGCCAATATCCTGGCGAATCTGCCGCGCTGCTTCCAGAAATGGCAATGATTCAATATCGCCGACTGTGCCACCAATCTCCGTGATCACCACATCAACATCAGCTCCTGCCATGGCTTTCATTGCATCTTTAATTTGATTAGTAATATGGGGAATTACCTGGACTGTCTCTCCTAAATATTCGCCGCGACGCTCTTTAGCAATCACCGCTGAGTAGATTTGACCAGTTGTTATATTGGCTGATCCATGCAAATTTGTATCTAGAAAACGCTCATAGTGGCCTATATCTAAATCAGTTTCAGCTCCATCATCGGTTACAAAAACTTCACCGTGTTGGAACGGATTCATCGTTCCTGGATCAACATTTAAATATGGATCAAGCTTTTGCATAGTTACTCGAAGCCCGCGGGCACGTAAAAGTCTGCCTAAACTTGATGCAGTTAATCCTTTGCCTAAACTTGAGGCGACGCCACCTGTAACGAATATATGTTTACTCACATGATTGGCGGTCATGGAAGACTAGATTATCATGAATTTCTAACAATCGCCAATAACTCAGTTGCATGCTCTTGTGCGGTTTGTGAATCCTCCTGACCACTTAGCATTCTTGCAATTTCAATTTTT
>Ga0247839_1006001_pt1 | contig 14313 bp, 12 predicted proteins | sample LaCruzMarch2015__6_FD_192405 | JGI IMG/M metagenome (GOLD analysis project Ga0247839, IMG submission 192405) | Freshwater microbial communities from meromictic Lake La Cruz, Castile-La Mancha, Spain - LaCruzMarch2015_16m | ecosystem: Environmental > Aquatic > Freshwater > Lake | place: Spain...
CTATGTCGTCTCAGCCGTTAAACGTGTGCATGGTATGACCCTGCTCAAGCCCAATTGGAAAACCAAGCGTGTCAAACGGTCTGCCCGTCGTGCCGCGAGCGTCGCAATGCAACAAAACTCAACGCCTACTAAAAAATAAATAACAAAATAAGTAACTAACTTAACTTCAAAGTGAATGATGCAAACTGAAGAAAATGTAGAGATTTGGACGGATGGCGCCTGCAAAGGAAATCCTGGCTTGGGCGGCTGGGGGGCATTGCTCAAGTTTGGACAGGTTGAGAAAACCCTCTATGGTGGTGAGCCCCTGACCACAAACAACCGCATGGAAATGATGGCGGTGATCGAGGCATTGCGTGCCCTCAAGCGACCTTGCGCCGTCACGCTCCATGTCGACTCCCAGTATGTGATGAAAGGCATGACCGAGTGGATCCACGGCTGGAAACTACGTGGCTGGAAAACCGCCGACAAAAAACCGGTTAAAAATGCAGATCTCTGGCAATTGATGTCCGACGAAGTCGCCAAACACGAGATCCGCTGGCAGTGGGTCAAAGGCCACGCCGGCGATCCGGGTAACGAACGCGCCGACCTGCTGGCCAATCGTGGCGTCGAAGAAGCCCGCGCTAAAATAGGTCAATAAATTCACTTTTCACGGCGGCGGCATCCATGCGTTTGATCATTCTTGATACAGAAACGACCGGACTCGATCCCGCCCACGGACATCGTATCGTCGAGATTGGTGCCGTCGAGGTGCTCAATCGGGGTGTCACCGACAATCACTTCCATACTTATCTCAATCCAGATCGCGACAGCGATCCGGGTGCGCTAGCCGTCCACGGCTTGACGACAGAATTTTTGTCCGACAAGCCTCGCTTTAAAGATCAGGTTGATGCGTTTTTAACCTTCATCGAAGGCGCCGAGCTGATTATTCATAACGCGCCCTTTGACTCGAAATTTTTGAACGCTGAGCTCGCGAAACTCGGGCGAGAGCCTGTCACCGCGTTTTGCAGTGGCGTAACCGATTCACTCGTCCACGCCAAGACCCTGCATCCTGGCAAGCGCAATTCGCTCGATGCCTTATGCGAACGCTATGGCGTGTCCAACGCCCACCGTACCCTTCACGGTGCCTTGCTCGACTCGCGTTTATTAGCGGAAGTCTGGCTCGCTATGACGCGTGGCCAGGATAGCCTGATGATCGATACCTATGACGCACCTGAGACAGAAAGTGCCGAGGCTCGTGGCCATCTTCAAGATGCGCTTGGCTTACCGGTGATTTTGCCAAGCGCTGAGGACCTGCTCGCGCACGAGGAGTATCTGGCGACGCTCGACAAGGCGGTTAAGGGCAGTTGCTTGTGGCGACAGCTTGAGTCAAAACAGTAACCGACCTTGACTAGCTCAACACACTAAGCGTTTTCTTCTTAATCAAGTCAAAATCAATTTGAGCACCTAGCCCAGGACCCTTCGGGGCATGGATCATGCCTTCGCTGTCAATCTCAAGATCTTGCAGGAGTCCATACTTTTGAGACTCAGAAGGGAGCAAGACTTCGAAGAGCTCGGTATTTTGCAACGCCATAATGACGTGCAAGTTCGCGAAGTTATTCAGAGAGTTGCCGCCATGGTGCACCTCGTAGTTCAGGTGAAACGCCTCGGCAAGATGCGCGGTTTTCATGAGCGTAGTGATGCCACCCTTGACGGCTACATCCCCTCTTAAAAAGTCGGTCGCACGCTCTTTGATCCAGGGTGCATAAGAGTCCAGTCCACCAGCAGGATATTCAGTCGCCATGATGGGAATGCTCAAATGTTTTTTGAGCTCAACATAGTTGTAGATATCCGCATCGGCCAGGGGATCTTCGTACCAATAGAAATCAAGGTCTTCGATCACATGACCTACGCGTAACGCCTGGGGATAGTCATAGCTCCAGACAGAATCCAACATCAAGACATACTCATCGCCGACTGCTTTGCGAACGGCTTCACACACCTTGATGTCCTCACGCCAGACTTGAGGGGGGTGAATTTTATACGCGGCCAGATTGAGCGCTTTGTAATGTTGCGCTTCATCTGCATAGGCTTGCGGGCTCGCGAGGACTGCCGAGCTGATGTAGGCAGGCACGCGATCGCGATACGAACCAAGCAGTTGATGAATCGGTAGATTTGCAACCTTGCCCGCAATATCCCATAGCGCGACATCTACCGCGCCGATTGAACGCGCGGTGGCGGTGCGCACACGTTTCCACATCGCTTTGTAGAGACGTTCGCGATCGAGTGGGTTTTGACCCATCAAAATCGGCTTGAGATAACGAATCAGACTGCCACCGTCCATATCTGCCGGAAAAAAAGCAGAGCCCAGAAAGGCATGTCCGGTGACGCCCTCATCCGTTGTGATCGCCAACAGTCCAAGCTTGCTCGCACCTGAAAAACGACCAGTATGTGCGCCGTAACTAGTGGCGGGAATATCGTCCCAGCTAAACAGCGTGAGGGTAACGTCTTGAATCTTCATCTTTAATCAATCCGAATATTGGCTTCTTTGATGAGTTTGGTCCACTTCACGACTTCGCTCTGTAGCAATTTGCTGAATTCCTCAGGCGTACTGGCGATCACCTCGACACCTTGATCGTTAAAGCGCTTAGTCACATCAGGCTGACGATAAATATTGGCCAGTTCTTTGTTGACTTGGTTGACGATGGCAGTAGGCGTGGCGCCGGGAACTTGCATGCCAAACCAGACACTGACCTCAAAGCCTGGCACACCCGACTCTGCAACGGTTGGTGTATCGGGGAGCAGTGCAGTGCGTTTGAGTCCGCTGACGCCGATGGCGTTGATGGTGCCCGCTCGGATCTGCTGAACGACGTTTGGCACGTTATCAAAGAGCACATCGATTTCACCGGCCATGAGTGCAGCAACCGCAGGTGCGCTTCCTTTATAGGGGACGTGCGTCAGCTTGGTACCCGTCATATTCATCAGCAACTCCATCGAGAGGTGATTGGATGAGCCTGATCCCGTAGAGCCAAAGTTAAGCTTGCCAGGGTTCGCCTTTGCGTACTCAACAAGCTCCTTGGCGTTGTTGATATTTAAACCCTTTCTGGTGACAAGCGCGTTTTGCGTGGAGCCCGCCAAAATCAAGGCGCGAAAGTCCTTGAGCGCGTCATAAGGGAGTTTTGCGCCGTAAAGTCCTGGCATGGCTGAAAAGGGCAGAGGCGTGACCAAAATCGTATAGCCGTCGGCCGGTGCTTTGGCAACGTAACTATTACCGATGGTTGTGTTGCCACCTGGACGGTTTTCCACCACGACAGGTTGGCTCCATACCTTTCCGAGCCTTTCGCTTGAGATACGCGCCAAGGTATCGTTAAAACCACCTGGAGGATAGGGAACAACGATACGTACAGTTTTTTCTGGAAACGATTGCGCCAGCGCGGCACCTGCCACACAAAGCGAAAGACCTACACCTGCCAAGATATTTTTTGTGAAATTTTTCATTGTTGTCTCCGATTTTTTAAAATTTGACGACGTAACCTGGACCATCAATCAGGGGATACTTTTTAAAGAGCGATTCGTCGACCTCAATCCCGATACCCGGCTTGTCCAGAGGCTCGACACAGCCGTCCTGCCCAATCTCAAAACTGACGCCAAACATATCCCGCAGAGGGTTGTAATGCGACACACAGGCCTCAAAATACTGCGTGTTTTCAATCGCAGACGCAAAATGAATCGTAGCGGCATGATTTAAGCCAGTCGCTGAGCTGTGGGTATTCATCGGGATACGGTGCGCCGAGGCAAGGGCGGCAATGGCCAGCCCCTCCGTGATCCCACCGCACTTGGATAAATCTGGTTGCCAGATCCGAATATCACCAGCTTCGAGTAACTGAGCAAACTCAAAGCGGGTGTAGTGATTTTCACCTGCTGCGATGGGGACGAGTGAGGTGATCTTGGCAGCCTCGCGATAGGAGGCAAAATCGCTGCACGCAAATGGCTCCTCTAACCAGCCCGCTTTGATTTCAGCTAGCACCGGCAAGACGCGCCTGACATCTGCAATGGTGTAGGCCGTATTGGCATCCGTCAAAATATCGATATCGTCGCCGAGTACCTTGCGTACATGCAGGACCCGTTCGATATCTTTAGCAGCCGTATCGCCAAGCCTGAGTTTGATGGCTTTGTAACCACGCGCCACGTATTCTTGGGCCTCCTCCGCCAAAGACTCCTTGGGTTGATAGCCCAAGGAAATCCCGCCTGCATAAGCCGGCAAACGCCGTTTGCTTCCGCCAAGTAGCTCATAGAGCGGCATATTGGCGGCTTTGCCTCGGATATCCCACATCGCCATATCGATGCCAGCCAGAGCAAGAGAGGCACCTGAGCCCACACCATGGCTCGAGAGCTGCATCCGGTGCACGCGTTTCCAGACACCCACGCAGTCGGTGGCTTTCATCCCAATCAGCATGGGGGCGAGCGTGTTGTGAATCAAGCTCACGACTGCACCAGGACTGCGCCCAGGATGCGCCTCGCCATAGCCCGTAATGCCTTCCGAGGTTTCGACGCGAACAATAATCGCGTCGCGCTTGGTGGTGCTGCCAATCCCCATCGTGACGGTTTTACCCTGGTCAAGGCGAAAGGACAGCGGAATCGCTGTGATTGCAGTGATGTTCAAAATTGTCTCCGCTTTTTGCGTGTAAATGTTTGTAATAGTCTAACTCAAGCTATTGAGTATGCGATTGATTAAGTTCAAAGTGGAGGCTGTGGGAATTGAAGCTGAGTGTTTTTTATAAGGGAAGTGAGATGGGTATTTTGCAACGGCATAGTCAGTACGCAACGAAAGCGGACTTTAAAGTTTTAAGTCATGAGGTCAAGACGCAGATTAATCATCTTGAGGAAAAAACGGACCGTCTTGAAAAAAAGACGGATAGGCTTGAAGAGGCAACAGTTCGTCTTAACGAGAGGACTGGCCGTCTAGAAGAAAAGGTCGATCACCTTGACCAGAAAGTCACTCAGTTTGAAGCTCGAATGTCATCGGAATTGGCAGATATAAAATCGACGATGAATAACAATATGGACCACTGCAAGAATGAATTTTCAAGATTGCGCGCTGATGTTGCAGTATTGACCAATTCCCATAAATACGTCCTCTGGATCGGGGGCGTGTTGGCGACCATTTGCGTGGGGGTCTTTGGCTTGTGCATTTCCATACTGTTTCCTTTAGTTTAGGAAATGACTTCGTACTCAGGCACGAATGGGTGGTAAATTAATCCTACAAAATAATAATGAAAACTATCCCTACAGGAGACAACCATGAAATTCGTCAAGACAACGCTATTTACTGCACTGACCTTGTGTGCCGGTTTGAGTCTCGCTCAAACTGCGCAGCCGCCACTGCCTCTGGCCTCGCCAACTTCACAAGGCTTTTCCGAAGAGGGCGTGAAACGCATCAACGCATTTTTTGCGCAAGAGGTCGCCAATAATCGGATGCCAGGCGCAGTGTTAGCCGTCACTAAAAATGGCAAATTAGTGATTTACGAAGCCTACGGCTTTCGTAACAAGGCGACGAACACGCCCATGACCACGGATACCATTTTCCAATTGGCCTCCATGACCAAGGTCATGACCGCCGTGAGTGCAATGACGTTTTACGAAGAAGGTAACCTCCCCCTGACAACACCAATTTCTAATTGGTTTCCTCAGTTTAAAGATCAGAAACTAGGCAAAATCGGTGCAGACGGCGCTCTAACAACCGTCGCAAATAAGACGCCGATCAGCGTTCAGGACTTGATGCGTCATACCAGCGGCCTGACCTACGGTGGTCGAGGCGCGACACCGATACACAAAGAGTTTCCCGGTGGCTCTGTGATTTCAGCGATGCAATATGACGGCAAAAGTGTAATCGATAAGCTCGCGGCCGCTCCGCTGTTGTATGAGCCAGGCACCACGTGGGACTACGGCTTCGGTCTTGACGTACTTGGACTCATTCAAGAAAAAATGGCGAATAAACGCCTCGAAGAAGTCATGCGTGAACGACTCTGGAACAAAGTCGGCATGAAGGACACTGGCTTTACGATGTCAGCTAAAGATGCGTCGCGCTTTGCGCAACCTCTGCCAATCGATCCATTGACTAATAAGCCGCAGTCAATGGATATCCTTACTAAGCCACTCAAATATGACTGTGGTGGTGGATGCGCCTATGGGACTGCCGGCGACTACATTCGCTTTGGTCAAATGCTGCTCAATGGCGGCTCCCTTGACGGCCAGCGCGTGCTGGGTCCTCAAACTGTGGCATTCATGACGGCGGATCATTTGGGCACACAAATTAAAAACCGTGTTGCGGTGACAGAGTCCTCCAGAGCGGAATATGGCTTTGGCTTGAGTGTGGCGGTTCGCAAAGACCGCGGTGTATCCGCTATCAACGGAAACGTCGGTGATTACACGTGGAACGGCGCCTATGGCACGATGTATTTCGCCGACCCGAAAGAGAACATGGTGGTGGTCATGATGGCGGCTACACCCGGAGAACTGCGTAAAGAGTACCGCGAGCGTGTCAATGCCTTGATCTACGCGGCCTTGGAAAAATAATGCGACTGACTTGCCCGCAATACTATCTCTAACAGAATCAAAGGGATACGAGCGGGTGGTCTAGTCTGTGTATAATCCATTGCTTGAACTTTACGTTCATTCCAATCATGCGAACCACTTGCGTTCGCATTTGATTGGGCGGTTAGCTCAGTGGTAGAGCACTGCCTTCACACGGCAGGGGTCACAAGTTCGAAACTTGTACCGCCCACCAAAAATTCCTTTGAATTATTCAAGCACTGGTTGTTTGACGTGATCGAAATTTGCTACGATCCGCTTTGCATCTGGCACGACGGTTCCTCAAACATGAGATTCTGAGACGCCCATAATTAAAAAAATAACTCATAGCCTCCACTCAATCCTTGATCATGACCCATCCTCATCCAAGCCAATCTCCCAATCCGTGGAGTTTCTTGCCCTTTGCGCTGACGATTTTTACGAGCGCATTTTTGCTGTTTCAGGTTCAGCCTCTGTTGAGCAAACAAATCCTGCCATGGTTTGGCGGTAGCCCAGCAGTTTGGACCACGGCCATGCTGTTTTTTCAAAGCCTGTTGTGCTTGGGCTATCTGTACGCCCATGCTTTGGCCTCCTTGCCCTCGCGCAAAATGCAGGCCCGTATCCATGTGGTCTTGTTAGTATTGGCGGCCTTGTTGGCTGCCAGAGTGCTGCCCGGTACAGAACTTCGACCTGAATCACCTGATTCACCTGTTTTTCAAGTGCTGCTTATTTTTGGGGCTAGTGTGGGTTTGCCTTACTTCTGTTTGGCGACCACCGGACCTTTGGTACAGCACTGGTTCACCAGTACGGCACACTCCTCATCAGTTTTCCGTTTGTATGCTTTGTCTAATGTAGGTTCGTTCTTGGCTCTTTTGTCTTTTCCGTATGTACTCGAGCCTTGGCTCGAGCAGCAGGAAATGGGGCGTCTTTGGACTGCTGGTTTTTGGGTGTTTGCGTTGCTTTGTTTTCCCGTGGCGTTGGGTGCCTGGCAAAATAATTCATCCGTCGGGGCGACTTCTTCTGAGACCGCAGACGGTGCATCAGTCAAGCAAGCGATCGCGGTCAGCGCGCTCAAACCTTCTTTGGTCCAGCGCCTGTCCTGGGTGGCTTTGCCGGCCTTGGCTTCACTGGTGTTTATTGCGACTACAGATCAGATCAGCCACGATGTGGCTCCCGAGCCAGGGCTTTGGGTGGCGACGCTAGGCTTGTATTTGGTCACTTTTATCCTGACGTTTGATCACCCTCGGTGGTACCGCCCCAAGTTATTTGCGTTTCTCACGCTGGTTTTGTTGTTAGCGTCTTCAGGGTTGAACGACATACCGCGTTGGCTCGGTATTCAATGGGACTACGGCGTCAATGAAGTGCGTTGGTCGCATTACGCTTTGTTGTTTGTGGTGTGCATGCTGTGCCATGGCGAGTTGTATCGCCGCAGACCGGAGGATACGCGTCGATTGACTGAGTTTTACTTGTGCATGTCGGTGGGTGGGGCATTCGGGGGCTTGTTCGTCACCCTGGTGGCCACCCAATTCTTTGACGATTACTACGAGTGGCTGATCGCGTTAGTGTTGGTGGCCTTGTTGGCGTGCCATGTGTTGTTTCGCGCTGTGGGGCAATCCCCTGGCCATGTGCGGCAGGCGGCGGGTGCTTTGACGGCAGTGGTCATGGTGGCGTTATTGTTTGTTATGGAAAACCCATTGTCTTGGCGTGACGTCCACAAGGGCGACCGTACTGAGGTTTTACTCGACCGAGTCCGAAATTTTTATGGCACGGTCGCCGTGAAAGAGCGACGGTTTGCTAAGGAGCCCGAGCGCAATGACCGTGTTTTTTTCAGCGGTAATGTGACCCATGGTCAACAGTTTCTCTCTGACAAGCTTCGTCATGTGCCGACCACTTACTATGCGCAAGACAGCGGTATCGGCGAGACTTTGCAGTGGGCGATGAGCCAAAAACCGTCGCTTTCGGTTGCGTTGATTGGTCTGGGCGCTGGTACCTTGGCCAATTACGCACGCCCTGCCGATGCCTACGATTTTTATGAAATCAACCCTGCGGCTGTGCGGATTGCGCAAGAGTGGTTTGACAACTTAACGACCTGTAAAGCGGGTGAACAAAATATTTTGTTAGGTGATGCCAGGCTGCGCATGGAGCAGCTGCCCAAAGACAAGTTGTATGACGTGATTGTGCTGGATGCTTTCACAGGCGGATCGGTGCCGATCCATTTGTTGACACGTGAGGCATTTCAAATTTATCGCGAGCACCTGAAACCGGATGGTCACATCGCGATCAACATCACCAACGCTTATTTGAATCTTTACCCGATTGTGAAGGCCCAAGCCGAGTTGTTGGGTATGTCTCACCGTCATAAATATCAGAATTTAGATGCGGTGCGCAACGTGAGAAGAAACCTGCACTTCATCATGACGCATGACCAAGCCTATCTAAAGGCGTACCCCTCGGTCAATCGCGAAATTCGAGATGATCAAGGTCGTTTGCTCAGACACGAGCCTTACGATCAACCGGGGTTGAGATTGTGGACGGATCAATTCAGCAGCATCGCGCCGATCGTCAGGTGAGTGGGCAGGGGTCACAAGTTCGAAACTTGTACCGCCCACCAAATCACTGGTTTCACGATCCAAACCACGCAAGGTTTTTACTCTAGCCTTTACAGGATCATTACAATACAATCAATCCCCTTTCAAGTTTGGATTATTAAACGCCGTTTGAGTACGTATCCGGATGGGAAAGCAGTCCAACAACCGGAGCCTTAGTTTCTAAATTAAAATGGCTCGTTCAAACCAGACAGGTCATTAGGATGAGGCTTCAAAAAAAATTTTTGGCAGCTGCTCTGTTAGCACTGATCCTTATCGTCATAGGGGTTAAGCATTGGCCACCAAGCGTCTTGGTCATTTTGGCGGGGCCGACTGGCGGATATTTTGAAAAAACAGCGTTGTTATTAAAAAAAGAACTCAAAGAAAAATACAACATTGATGTCCTCATCAAGCAACGTGAAGATACGTTAAATATCATTAAGGACGTTAATGACCCAGACTCTGGAATTTCTGTTGGTTTTATCGCACAAGAAATCAAAGCAAATGCTTACCCAAACGTGACGTCTCTGGGCTCAATCGTCATGCAGCCGCTTTTCATCGTTGCACGAAGTGACTTGAACATCAGCAGCCCGAGTGATTTACAAGGAAAGCGTATAGCGCTCTCTCCACCTAATTCCGGAACGCGCGTTATCGCTGAAGACGTATTAAATGCCTATGGCATTAATTCCTCAAACTCTACTTTTTTACCGCTTAATTTAACTGGATCGCATGACGCCCTGATAAATAAGGAAGCGGATATTGGTTTTTTCCTTCTAGCACCAAAGACACCGCTGATTTCGAAGATGACCGATAACCCATCTCTCCAACTTCTAGGACTAGCTGACGCTCCAGCAGTCGCTGCTCGCCTTGGCTATCCATCTTTACTTACGCTCAATCGTGGCATGCTCGGTCTGTCTCCGCCGATTCCCCCAGAGCCAATCGGGGCCGTTGGACTGCCTGTCACCGTGGTCGCAAACAAGTCACTCAGCAGTGCTCACGCTGTTGCGATAGCGACTGTTCTGAAAGAAAATTTTCATGAATCAGATCTAGTGAGTCCGCGAGGGACTTTTCCTAGCATGAGTGTTTTCGGACACTTACCTGCCAATCGGTTTGCTGCTGACATCTATCACAAGGAAATGGGTTACATGCCCCTCTTCTATCAGTACTTGCCCTTTCGTATTGCAGGTCTTATCGAGCAAACCCTCGCTTTATTGGGTCTGGCTCTGACAGTATTCTTTATCTACAATTACGCGGGGCTTCCCAAACCGTACGAACTTTGGCAACGTGATCGGACCAAACGCTACCTAGAAGAAGTCGAACGACTACAGAAAAAAGCTAAATTCGAATTGCTTTCAGAGAGAGATTATAAAAAAATGCACCAACTCGTGAAGGAACTCGAGACCACAATTATGTTCTCAGGTGTTGCATTTAACCGCTATCAAAAGCTTAAAGATGACTTTGAGGCTTTGCTGAACAAAAGGAGTTAGTACTCTGAATCAAAAAAAATGCCTGCGAATCATCGCAGGCACTTTTTTACTCATGGTATCTTTAAAAACTACTTAATTTCCCAAACCGATACCGTGCCACTCACTTCATGACCCGCAATCAGCAAAGCCTGACCGGTAGGGCTTTGTGAAGCAGGTACAAAACTCAAGCCCTCGGGTGAAATGTCACCATTGGTCAAGTCAGTTGTGTTCTGTAACCACTGAATAAATTTCGGTGCTGCAGGGTCTGTCAGGTCATACATCAAGATTGCACTCGATCGTTCAAGCGCGACAAAAGCATAATTTTTCTGATTGACCTGACCCACTACAACGCTTTCAGGCTCAGTGCCTTTGTTGTCTAAGCGTTCTAGAACTTGACTTTTGCCTAATAAAGCGACAGGCATAGTTTTGTAAGCCAATCTTTCTAATTCGTTGCCTGAGTCGTAGACTAGTGCGCCTGTGCTTGCGTTGTAAATTGAGAATGAACGGCCGCCTAGTGTGTACAACTTGTCGTACTGGCCACTGGTGTTCTTACCCATGGTTGTAAATACGGTCAGACGTCCAAGCTCCGTGTCTTTTTTCAGGTCTGTTGCATTAGGAAATGCGCTGTTGCTGAGTACGATGCTGTTGCTGCCAACACGTGCTGTTTCTTTTTGACCTGAGGCCAGGAAATCATCACGGTCATCACCTTCGTTGGCCGTAATAAAATAAGTGGTGCCATTGGCAGTGAACGAGGCAATGCCATCAGGCATTTTGATACCAAACAAATTGGTATAGGGTTTTAAGACAAAGGGCGCTGTTGCAGAAACTTTATCAGACGGCGCAATAGCATTTGTCGCCAAACCATGGTTTTGGTAACCCATCGGAATAATGCGGTCAATACGATTGGTTGCCAAGTTAACAACCGCGACTGCATTGTTTTCTTGCAGTGTTACAAAAGCTTGTGATCCGTCTGCACTGATGGTGACATATTCTGGCTCTATATCTTGGGCGACTGTGGCGCCTGGGCGGCCAATGCGCACTTCGGCTGGCAATTCACTCGCACGACTTGCGCCAGTGTTGAAGGCAGAAAAGTCGAGTGTCGTGGCGGAGTCAGCTGGCACACCATTTGCAATTGCAATGATAGAAATGCTGCCAACTGGATCAATGCCATCGGTTGCAAAGTTGACGCTCAGTTCACCTTCGTTGGCAACGACTAATTTGCTGCCATCAGGGGTGAAGGCTATGCCATCTGGCAAGCTGCCGACTGTTACTTTTTTCAGGTAGGTCGCATTACCTTGCGCATCAAGTCTGTAAAACGCAATCACGCCTAAGTCAGTTTTAACCTTTGCCTGAACAGCAATGGCCAGCAAGTTGCCAGTAATGGCCAAGGTTTGCACGCCACCTGCCATGAACCCGCCGCCATTCACATTTTTTTCAACTGAAATGACACTACCCGCAGTTAGATTGCTGGCCGTAGTGGGGTTGGCAAGTGCGGTGCCTTTGAGGTTAGAAAGGGAAAATCTTTGGAATGAAGAAGGCGTTGTAGGTGTATCAACAGTGATGAAAACGGAGAGACTTTCATAGTGGAAGGCCACAATCTCTGCAACGCCTGCGACAGGGGCTGCGCTCGGTGCGTAGCGGCCGACCAATGTCGCGGTAGGCACAAAGTCGGACGTTTCAGAGTCACCGCAACCGGAAAGGCCTAGCAGAGAAATCGAAAGTAAAAGTACACTCAAAATTTTGACTTTCATTTTAGACTCGCAAAGTGTTAGCAATCAAATCACTCTAGAGATGAAATATGACGGAGTGATGACATATGGCGGAATGATGAAACTTTGAGGGCCATATGGCCTGAGTGCAGCAATTGCTATTTCGTCAAGCGTCAAACAAACGTCCAAAAATCCGCCACCAGATCCAACTTTAAGCCTATACCTTCTGAAGTGCGAATTTCATTAGGCCTTCACTGGCTTCTTTCATCTGGCGGTGAGTTAGGATGAAAGTAAAATTTAGCGAGAAGATTCCTTAAAAATCCCTTAAATACGATATGAATATCGACGCGATGTCAGATCCTCAAAGAAAAAAAACGCCAAACAAAACGACTCAAGACAACTTTCCCGCTCTTGCTTTTATAGACATTGAAACAACGGGTTCTAATTTCGAGCGCGATCGCATTACAGAAATTGGCATCAAAACGCTTGCCGACAATGAAGTAACAGAGTGGGAGACTCTTTTAGACCCTGAGACCTTCATCCCACAAAACATCCAACGCTTGACTGGCATTTCACCAGCGATGGTGGCGGGCAAACCTAACTTCAATGAAATTGCCAATCAATTAAAAAATGAACTCAGTGGAAAGATTTTCGTTGCACACAATGCAAGGTTTGACTACGGTTTTATCAAGGCAGCGTTCAAAAGAATGGAGATGGATTTCCGCCCCAAGGTGTTGTGTACTGTAAAACTCTCTCGCTTACTTTTTCCGCAACAAGCACGGCATAATTTAGACACCATCATCGCGGCACATCATTTGGTTGTGAGCAGTCGCCATCGCGCCATGGGCGATGCAGATCTACTTTTGCAATTTTGGCATGTGTGTGAGGCGACTGTTGGTAAAGAGCGCCTGCTTGAGGCTGTGAACCAGTTGGTAGGCAGCATGAGCCTGCCCCCCAATATCAACCAATCCGCTATCGATGCGATTCCCGACACTTGTGGCTGCTACATTTTTTATGGCGAGCACAACGCACCGCTCTATATTGGTAAGAGCATCACGATGCGTACCCGCGTGCTGAGCCACTTTCAAAGCGCGCTGACGGTTCGAAAAGAAATGAAGTTGTCGCTACAGGTTTTCCATATCGATTGGATTGAGACTAGCGGTGAGTTAACAGCGTTGCTGATGGAGTCAAGGCTGATCAAGGAGCAGTCGCCGAGTATGAATATCAAGTTGCGCAAGTCAAAAGATTTGAGTGCGTGGCAATTAGTGAAGGATGACCTCGGCGTACAAAAGCCAATACTTGTAACGCATAAAAATTTACAACCTGGCGTACAAGAAAACCTCTTTGGAATTTTTTACAGTAAAAAAGAAGCACAGGGCTATTTAGCTGCTGTGGCTAAAAAGTATCGCCTGTGCGAAGCATTGCTAGGGATAGAAAAAGTAGAGGAGGGAAGATCTTGCTTTGGCTATCAAGTCAAACAATGCCAAGGTGCTTGCATAGGTGAGGTTTCGATAGACGTACACAATTTGAACCTTGAAACTGCACTAAACCTGTTCAAAGTTCAGCTGTGGCCCTTCGACGGAGCGATTGCCATCAAAGACGGAGATGGCATGGTGGTGGTGGATAAATGGTGCTATCTGGGCATTGCCCGTGACCATGATGAACTGTATGAACTAGCCAAGTCCAGCTCTGCCGAATTCGATCTAGACATCTATAAGATTCTTAAGAAAGCTATAACTGGATCGCATAAACATCAAGTGATAAAACTCGACAGCATGAATGGGTTTTAAGGCGTTAACCACGTCCATAAATCTTTCATATTGAGTGAATCACACATCCGACTGTTGTTCAGTTCAAAACGCCATACGCAAGCCAACACTCCCACCGTATAGCGTCTGCCCCGATCTCGCCTCAGCAGACACGCCTGCGTAAGCGAAAGCGTTGTCAGCAATCTTTGCCGTGCCATACAGCCCCGCCTGCACAAACGCAGCGCCTGCATTCGGTGTC